>Ga0310697_10005375_pt1 | contig 12392 bp, 24 predicted proteins | sample 172DNAGHGlowgp2_FD_203883 | JGI IMG/M metagenome (GOLD analysis project Ga0310697, IMG submission 203883) | Sheep rumen microbial communities from Palmerston North, Manawatu-Wanganui, New Zealand - 1728 DNA GHGlow gp2 (v2) (version 2) | ecosystem: Host-associated > Mammals > Digestive system >... | reverse complement strand
AGGTCGAGAGTAACGACACTATCTTTGCCGCCGCTAAAGCAAACGTAGTAACCTTCGGGCGGCTCGTGCTTTTGGAGTAAATCAATCGCGGCTTGTACCTTGTCGACTTCGCCAAATAACGTTGATTCAACTAACATTACTCTTCCTCCAAAATCTCAATGTCGTCTAAGTCGGCTAAATTGAAGCGGTAATAAGAATCGGTGTAAATATACCAATCGTTGGGAATCCAACTATCGCCGCGAGAATCGCCAACAAAGCCTTTGTGAATTCGCCCGTTGACAATCGCCTTGAGCCGGTCGCCGTCTTTGATTTCCTTGCCGTGTCGGTCGTAGTAGCCAGTTTTCTCTCTCATTTTAACCACCTCTGTATTTTTTGGAGAGTTTTTCTTTCAGATAATCGCAATATATAAAAAGTATTTCGATTGCGTGGTACCACAAAACGCCAACGACAATCATGAGCGGCAAACCGAAAAATACGAAGAGTAAGATTTTAATAACGTCGTGCAAGCTAATCACCTTTCATTCCTTGTCGTCTCCCGAAATTACGCATTTCAATCACTCCTACAGGCATTGATATTTTATTGCTAACTTCGCCGGAATACCGCCGTAGCCGCGCTTGACGTACGCTTCAACGACCGCCAATTCCTCATCAAACAGAAGATTAGCCGCGTATTTTTCGCGGAGTTGATTCAGCGTCGCATATTCTTTTGCGCCAACGCGAATGCATTCTGCCGTGCTTATCGTCGAGTACGCTATCGGCTTTTTCGCGGCAAATGGGTCGTACCACTTACAATCTGTGATTTGATTTTTATTTGCCATTGCTTATTCCTCTTCCAAATAGCTCAACAGGGCTTGCGCCAATAGCTTTTTAAAGTCCTTGTCGTCGCCGACGCTCTCCATTACCTTTTCTATCAGATTTATCAGCAAGGTGAATAGTGCCGCGCCGGTGTTGGCTTTGCACGCCGTAAAGCAACCTGATTTGACCATGCACGCGAAAATAAACGGCTCATTACAATCTACGTTAAGCCTTTTTGCTATCGCGGCGGCTTTCTTCTTCGTCATGGTTATCGTCCTCGCTCAACAGGAACATCATCAACGTCATTCCGAAAATCATCAGCGTTAAGACCGTCAGTTCTGGCGAGTAAAAACTTGTCGTTACGTGCGCCGTCACCAACGTTACAAGCCCCATTGCCACGCGCATTAAGAATCGCTCTGTTCTGAAATTCGCTAGCCAGTCGCCGACCTTGCACAACATTTTTTCTCCGCGATGATTTTCCAACAGCCAATTTATCAGTTTCATTTTTATTTCTCCTCGCTAAGGTTTTTTCTAGTTTATAAAAAAGAGTTGGGCGCGGCTGACGTAGGGAAGACTTTGCAAACCGCGCCGCTCTCGATTAATCAAAATGGGGCTTTTTCGTCTTGCTGTTCGGTCGGTTGTTCCGCCGGAACAGTTTCTGCCGTTGTAACTTCGCCCGTTTCGACGTCGACCGTTTCTTCCGGCACCTAAAAGCTTCGCGGGTATAAACTTCTTTGCCGTTTCTGTCGTAACCGCAAAGTTGTCCAAGACTTTCGGGGTCAACGGCGTAAAAATTCTCCGTAAGAAGCATAACCGCGCCTTCGATTGTTCTGAATTCCAGATACCCTATTTCACCGGTGTCGATATTTTTGCCGCGAAATTTAATTGGAATGTCCGTGCCGAAAAGTTTAGCCAAATTGTCCATTACTCTTCCTCCATTACTCCCAACCAGCTCCATAACAATAATCATAGGAGCACTCCCACTTTGTACCGTCAGGCTCAATCATCGTTGCTACGCAAGGCTTGCCGCTCACGAACTCAAATTTGTAGCCTTTGTACTCAAAGCGGACATCAAAGTCTAAATCATCTTCGCAGGGATAGTTGACTTTCTGAATGGTGCCGTCCGCCAGTCGCTCAAATATTTTGGGAGAATATTGTTTGTAGCACTTAACGCGAATGTTGCCGTCTCCCATAACTCCGTGACAGTAATCAGCCCAAGAGCAAGTTTTAATTCCCTCAAACAATACACAATCTTCTTTGTCTTCGCGGCGGTCGCTATTGCAATATACGAATGCGCCATAGTTGCTGTAAGCCATAATCAGTCGTCCTCCAATCGTCATCTTTGTAAGCTACTTCGGGGTTTGCCTCAAGCCAGCGAAGCTCTTTTAACTGGGTCTCAAAATAACGACTAACTCTGTAATAGTCTGGGTCGTCTAGTCGCATGCTTTGCAGTATGTCAGCAAGCTCGTATAAACTCCGCCTGGTTTTTTGGATTTCCGTCATTTGTCTCCCCCGCAATAACTTTGTCTTTTTTGATTTGCTTGATTTGCTTGCCGAGCCTCCGATACAACACGCAAAGGTCATCGTAAATTGTGTCTACCAGCATAGCAGACGCGGTATCGCTCTCAATCTCACTTAAAATACTGTCGATTGTTCCTAACGTGCTTTCTAAAACCGTAAGACTATTCATTTATAACTCTTCCTCCAATTTATACGTCTCTGCCCAAGCTGTGACAAAATCCTTAGCCGCCTTGTAAATCGGCAAGTAATAGCTAAGCTCGCGTTGTACGTTCAAGTCTCCGATTAAACGCGAGATAACTTCGTTTTCCTGCGGGCTTGCGTTGTCCGTCTCAACCGAGATGTATTTTAACGGCTCATCGAGTGCCTCACGCATTTCGTTTTCCGCGATTATGATTTCTTCTTTCGTTTTTCGCCCTCCCACAAAACAAGGACGCCGTCGCAAATGTCATCAACAATGCCGACCCACGCTTCAAAAGGTTTATTGCGGCGAACCCAATCGCCCGTGTTCGGTTCAACGAATCCGCCGTCAGGATAGTAAACCTTGTCGTCCTCGTAAACGTCATTGCCGTTTTTGTCAGTCGCAATGAATTGCTCAACGTCATTAGGCTCAACGTCATAACGGTCGCCGTAGCGGTCAATGTAGTAGACAACATCGTCCTCAAAGACAAACGCCACTTCGGTGCTGTAGACAAACCGACCGCTAATCCACACGCGGAACTTAAATACCTTGTTGCCGTTTTCGTCCATTTTATTCATCCTCCAAAATCTCAACGTCATCTAAGACGTGCAAAGGTGCAGACCAATATTCGCCTTTTAAAATCCACTCGCCGTTAAAATCAGTGTCAGCGAAGCCGTCAAGAATTGCGCCAGTTGCGAATATAGCCTTAATCCGGTCGCCGTCGCGGATAGCCTTGCCTCGTCGGTCGTAGTAGCCAGTTTTCTCTCTCATTTTAACCACCTCTGTATTTTTCGGGAAAATTTTTCCTTCACGGTTTCGCAACAGATGAAGAGCAGTTCGATTGCGTGAAACCACAAAATGCCGATAACAATCATAAGCGGCAAGCCTAAAAATAAGAAGAGTAAGATTTTAATAACGTCGTGCAAGCTAATCACCTTTCATTCCTTATCGTCTCCCGAAAAGTACAACACTGCCATTATCACATTGAGCACGATTACTATTATATTCACAAGCGGCGGATAAAATGACGTGATTATATGAATCGTTAAAAGTGTCGTGATTATCAGCATGACTTTCGCCGAAAATTTTTCCTCACCGCATTTTTCCCAGAATTCTTTTAGATACTTCATGTTGTTATCAACCTACCTTTACTCCATAGCCACTATCACACGAATTTTTTGCGCCTTTGCTGGCGTGCGTGTGCATAGGCATTAGTCGATTATCCGCAGTCGCTTTTAGCTCCTCGAATGTCTTGCCACTTGCGATTAGTGCCCGATACGTGCCGTAGTCCAGATTGCATTCGCGAGCCTCGCGCGTCCAATCCGCAAGTGTCTTGATTTTTTCGCCCGTCGCCTTTGCCATTGCATGTTTGGCTTGCTCTTTCTTTATCGCCTCGTTACGACATTTCTTCGAGCAATATTTTGCTTTGTAAACGTCGGTGAATTTCTTGCCGCAAGTTTTGCACGTCATAGTATGCACGACAACACGCCTTCCCCAATACGCCTCGCAACAAACTTCCGAGCAATATTTTTGATTTGGCACCTTCGGAATAAATTCTTTTCCACATTGCAAGCAAGTCCGCGTTTCTACTGGTTTTTTCGGACGTTTAGCTCTTTCGTGTCTGTAGCGACATTCTTCCGAACAGAATCTCTGATTGCCGCGCCATTTGATAAACTCCTTGCCGCAATGCTGACACTTTATCGGCTCCACATTGCTGTTTTGCGTCGGGTTATTGAGATTTTCTTTGGCTAGTTCCTTACGTCGGCGATTGTGATTTACTTTCGAGCATGTGGGCGAGCACGTCACCTTATGCGGTTTATTCGTTTCAAACTCCGCGCCGCAGATTACGCATTTCTTTTTCATAATGGCTCCTTATAAATCGGAGCGGCGATTAGTGGTAGTCGGGATTCTAACCGTCGCTCCTTCCTGTCAACTTAATGTCACTGTGAATTTATCGGGCTCGATTTTCCCGCGCATGTCTGGTATAAATTCGCCCGTCTCCTCGAATACTACGCCGTCATCGACGATTAGCAGTTTGCCTTTGAACTTCGCCCAATCCGTGTATTCTTCCGATTTTATTTTCACGTATTCGGGCGCGACTTGCTTAACTACCGCTATCAGTCGCTCGTCGTTGTTCTTGAATTCCTTGCCGTCGAGATAGAATTTCGGCGATTGTTTTCGGAAAGACAACGTGCCGCTCGGCAACGGAACGTTCCGCTTTTTCTCCGTCACGTGTTCGGCGGCATAGGCGCGAAGTTGTTCCGTATAATAGGCGACTAATTCTTTCGCCTCTTGCGTATTCTTGTCGCAAATATCCTGCGCTCGCGTGATTTTATCGCTGTAATAGTCAATCAGCGCGTCACGTTCTTTTTCCTCTGCCACGATTTGGGCTTGTTGCTCGGCTATCGCCTCTATCAGTTTGTCGGCTTCAATCCGCGTCATTTTTTACACCACCTCGACATATGGCAGAATACTTTCCAGCAACGCCATATCCACGCCCGTATCAACTCTGCCGTTATGCGTGCGCCAGATGAGCCGATAGCGATAATGGCTGTACTCGACGTAAAGTTTCGCGTCGGCAGTCGGCTTTAATGTTTGAAGGGTGCTAAGCAATAATCCTTCGCCGATAACTTTTGCCGCGCCGTCAAAGTCAATGCGGATTTCGTCGTCGTCGTAAATTTCCTCGCCGTTCGCGTCAAGGCAGTTAGTAAATTGCGCTACGCTGTCAGGCTCAACATCAACATCTTGTTCAGTCTCCTCGTCGTGAATTAACGTGCGACCGCGCAAGACAATGCAACGTCCTCCGTACACAAAGCCGTTGTCTTTGACACGCCGCCCCCGAAATTTAATCTGTCTCATTATTGTCCTCCTCAATCACTTCGCCCGTTTCGGCGTCAATCGTCTCGTCGTCATCGGGAACATAAACGTTATCGCGGGTTTGAATGTTGCCGCCGTTATCGACGTATTCAAAGGTATTTTTATCGACAACTGACTGGTCGGCTTGCATTGCCTCTGCCATATCAGTCGACAGCATTCCCCACGCATTGAGCAATTTCTTCAAAACCGTCTTGCTTGCCATGGCGTCAAAGTTCGTCGTCCACGGGCTGAAACTTTTGCCGTAGCTTTGTGAATACTTTTTGGCGTGTTCCTCGATTTCGTCTTTGGACATGTACAGCGTCTTTTCAAAGCCGTTATTCAAACGCATGTAGGCGACATAACCGACAACTTCATCTGAAATTTTTTCGCCCGTTATCGGCTCGCCCGTTACGGGATTGAAGCCGCGAAGTTCACCCTCTCTGACTTTGCCCGCGTGCAGGGCGACATATTTGCCCGTGCGGTGCGCTAATTGGATTAAACCTTTTGTGCCAATTTGAAAAGTAGCTTGCCCCTTGTAAGGCACCACATACGCTTGACCAAGTGACGGCGTTATCGACAATTTCAACGTCGCCGCCAGTCCTGCCGCTCCGAAGATTGAGCGTGGGTCGCAACTTTGCAACATGCGATTGTTATTCCAGATATTAAGAAGTGCTGACGTAAACCCCGCCGCGTTCTTGCCTAATATCTCACTGAATCTCTCCTTGATTTTCGGGTGCGTGTCCATGTACACCGCTAAGTTTTGATTTGCCATTTTTATTCCCCCTGTAGCCATAATTGAGTTTTTGCCTCTAATAGTAATTTCCTAAGCGCACGGATTTTTTCTGCTTGCCGCTGATATTTTCGAGCTTGCCGTTCCGCCCGCTTTTGTTCCTTGTACAGCTGATTCAAGCCGCGTTCCAGCCTCCGGCTTAGGCGGATTTTGCCTTTCGTGTTCATGATTAGAGTAACTCCGCCATTGCTTGTTGGCGTTCGCGGGCGGGCACTTTTCCTGCCGCTTTGAGCTTGTAATAAAGGAATTCGCGCCCTTTTTGCGTCCACTTCATTTGCGTCACCGAGCCGCCGTTTTTCGTTATCACCGTATCCGTCACCGTGTAGCCTTTGCCGATATACTCTTGATACAGCACCCACGTTTTACCCGACGGATATTGAATTTTCAGCGAATAGAGTAGTTGATTGAACATTGCTCCGCTCATGCCGTATTCTTTTGCGATTACCGTCACGTTCAACGCTTCGGGGCTTTGCAAGACTTTATTGCAATAGTCTGCTTTAGGCTCCAATATGGCGATTTTAGCTTGCGCGTCCTTAACTTGTTGCGCTAAGCCGATAATGAAGTCGGGATTGTAGAGAATTTTCTCCGCCGCCTGGGGTGTCATGTAAACGCCGTGCTTGCGGATACTCGGCAGAATCTCATCGGCGACTTTCGCTTGAAATTTCTGCGCCGCCGCATTGTTCGCTTTCATTGCCAGACGATAGAACATGTTTTCGGGGATAAAATCACCTTTCCCAACGAGCTGGGAAAATGAATTATATCCAAATTCATTCAGATATTTATTGACCGTTTCCCAGCGAACATATTCAACGCCGCCTTTCGTTTGCGTGAATCCCAGCCCGCGAGCAACCGCTTCTGCGTCAAGATAAGCGGTGCCGTTCGCGCCGAGATAGCAACGCACGTCTTGAATCGTCATTACTTCATTTGACATTTTTTCTTCCTCCCACTTGCGCCAGAGCCGCCGACGTGATACAATCCTGTCATCAACATTGAACAGTATATTTGTGACATAGATTTTCACGTCGGCATTGCTGGCGTTATTTTTTTACGCTGATTGAGCAAGATGCACTCCTTCAATAAACGACAGGGCTGTTTCCATACCTTGAATTTTCGCCCGTTCTACTTGCAACCTGTCAAAAGTCGCCCACCATTCGTCCGAGCCGACAGCCTCTGCTTCGTGTTGCGTTTCCAACGGTTCTACTTTCGATAACCGCATTTCCTCAATGTATTCAGCCAACAGCCTTTCTACTTGTTCCCTCATGATTATTTCCTCCTACTCGTGCCTTTTAACCTTATCGGTTTGCAAATTTCGATACATCTGTCATATATGCGGCTCCCGTTTAAGCAAATGTCGTCCGCTCTGGCGTCAGTCGGCGCATTCAGACGCGCTTTCACTTCTTCCAAGCTGTAATTGCTCGTTATCAGCGTCGTTACGCCGTGACGGTTATACCTTGCGTCCAATATCTTGCTCAACGTTGCACCTACAAATTGCGTCGGCTTTTCTAGCCCAAAATCATCGAGTACTAACAATTCTGTCGTGTATAAAGCGTTCAGCAATTCTTCTTCGCTTTTACTGCTTTTGCCCCGATATATTTCATAAAATTCCGATAGCAGATTGTAGACGCTTTCAAATAAGACCGACTTGCCCGCTTGCAAGAATTCTTGCGCGATTAGTGCCGCTAGGAACGTTTTGCCCGTACCGACTTCGCCCCAAAAGTATGCTCCGCTTAATCCTTCCCGCAAGATGTCTTTCGCAAATGCTACGGCGTGATTGTTGTCCTTGTCCGTCTTGTAATCCGCTAACGTCTTACCCAGATACCTCGCAGGAATTTTAGCGTTGGCAAATTTGCGTTCTAAATCGCGTTGGCGGAAATGCTTTACATATGGTTCGCACCGTATACGCATTATCGCCAGATAGCCGTTTTCAAGATTAGGCATAGGATAGACGCCGCGATTTATCGCCTTGTGGCATGGATAGCCTTTGCAGTTCTGGCACTCGGCTAATTCCTGCTCGGCATTAGCGATTTGCAGAATGTCTGCGTCGGTGATGAAGGAGCCGTACTTTTCGCGAATACGATTAATCGGAGTAAGCCCATTTAAGTCTTTGGTCTGTTGGTTGCTCAACCTTTTCACCACCTGTTTGCGTAGTTTTCTGGCTTTGATTGTTCCCGCCGAAAAGTTGATTCTCGAAGAATTCAAGCGAAAAGCCATAGTTGCCATTAGCCTTGCGGTTTGCAAGCTCCAACGCAGTTTTCATTTTCTCTAAGCCGTACTTCATCAACAAGTTTTTCAGTCGCGAGATAAGCATGAAGTTCAGCTTGCAACCTCCTGCGGCTTCCCATTCGTCAAGAAGTATATCCTCTTCATAGGTATCGCGCGTGCGCGTGTGAGTTGTGTGTGTAGTTTCTTTTTCTTTTTTTCTTAAGTCTTCTTCAGCAATGCTTAAAGAAGGATAATTACTTAAGGCGTGTCCTACACTTTGCCCCATAACCTGTATGGTGCTTTGTCCTATACTTTGTCCCAGTGTTTGTCCTATATCGAAATAGGTTAAAGAGTAGCAGGTGCCGCGATGAGGTTTGGCACGGTCGCTGGAGAAATCAATCAGTTTGAGATTTTTCAGCGTGCGCTTGGCTTGTGTAATGGTGTTCTTATTCAGGCTTGTCAGTCGTCCTAACTCTCTGTCGGAGATTTGAACACTACCGCTATTGCCGTGGCGATTGTTCAGTTGCAAAAGGTGCAAGTAAACTAATTGCGCGGAACTTGCGAGAGGTTCTTGCTCGTTCAACTTGTAGAAGTCATTCAAGCCGTCGTAATACGTTGCCATTTCCTTTTACCTCCTTTCTATATTTAATTTTCAAAGAATCGAGCTATCAAGGCTCGTCTCAATCCTCCGCTGTCGGAGGACTGACATGAAACTTGATTGTTTATTTAAAGCCTGCCGTCTCGGTATGTGCAAGCTTGCCGACGCTTATAACGTGTCGATTGATTATCTGGTCGGGCGCACGGACAATCCGCAGATTAGCCGCTAAAATTCGGGATATTCCCCTGCCACCTCTGCCTTGTGAGCGTTTTGGAAACATGCCGCTCGCCATTCTTTAGCCGATTCGTTTTTTGGTGAGTAAAGTTCTCTAAGGATACGAATAGGGCAGTGGCAGTAATGCTCAATATGAGCAATTCCGTATGATTCGGCGGGCATTTCGTCACTTGTTACGACGAAGTTGTAATTCCAGTATCCTTTTTCGTCGGCGTTGGCTTCGTAAATCCGAGCAACTACGCCGTAGACGTGACCGTTGGGCAAATAGGAGCCGCCGTGATATTCAACTGCCGCATAAGCAATCATTCTTTTGGGGTCTATCGCCGTTTTGACGACTACTGACGGTTTTAGAATTCTTTGAAGTTGTTCAATAATGTCTGCTTTATCGCGGGTACCAAGATTTTTCATTGCGACTTGCTCCTTTCACCGGTCAATAGGAGAGGATTAGAATCGCTCTGCAGGTAAAAGCCCTTTTGATAGTAGGTGTCGTTGTAGCTGTCGCGCCCTTCAAAGCTATCCGCGACGGCTTTTTCTTCTTCGGTTAAAGTCTCGTAAGGCTTGTAGCCGTAATCATCGGGCAACCAGTTCAGCTTCCGTCCGCAGTAGAGATTGAATTTCTTCAGTAACTTTTCGTCCTTGAAAGTCAGATGAGCGGTGCCTTTTTTGAACACGTCGACTTTAAAATATTTCGTGTCGATATTGCGTGTTTGTCCGTTCTTGCGAGCGTCTTGCAAAACTTGTGCCATATCGAATGCTTCAGTTCGTCCGCAGTCAAGATAATTCATAGCCTTTTCAATGTCGGCAAGCTCTTCGCGGACTCTGTACAAGTCAATTCTTTCGCCAAAGTAATCAAAGGCGTATAACGGGATAATGACTTTGCGATTGACTTTGAACGCCTTGTTAGTGCGCCAGCCGCTGTAGTAATGGATATTCTTTTCGTTATCCATGCTGAATCGGTGCGTGAAAGAATCCCAAACTTTCATGATAGCAACGTCGATAGTGCCGAAAAGATTTTTGGCAAGGTCAGCTTTAAGCTGTAGGATATTGCGCTCGTTGAATTCGTATTCTTCCATTTCGCGGAGCTTGCTTTGGTATTGGCGTTGGGCGTCGGCGGTCAGCAGGTGCTCAAGGTCTTTGCTGTGCAGGAGTTTATACCAGTAGTTGTAGCTGATAGCCTTGACAATGCCGACACGCCCTTTGCCGTGCCCTTTGACTTCGATTGTGAAAATCTCGTTGAAGTAGGTATGGACGCAGAGCTGATTGTAATTGGTGATTTCGTCGTAAAGCAGGAGAGCGGATTTGACTTCGGCGCGATAGCTATCAATCAGGCTAAAAAGTTCGCCGAAACGGGCGACGGCTTGAATTCCACTCTGCTCACGTTCAGCTACAACGGATTTTTTGAAGCCCTCGAAAGTCGCGCAACGGATAGCGGATTGCTTTTTCTTTGCGTAGACTAAGGCGACTTCAACGTCGGTATCGTCGAACGCTTCTTGATAATAATCGACGCTGTAAGTTTCCATTTCGTCGAGCTGGCGAAGTAATTCTTTGCGCTCGTTGTTGTAGGGATTGCGAATAGTTTCAGCGTTGAGAATGCAAGCAACTTGTCCGCCGTCGTCAAGGATATTCAGAACCTTAAGCAAATGCTTTGCGCCGTCGCAGAAGGGCGGGTTCATGATGATTGTTTGGTAAGGCATAAGCGGGTTGAAGGTCAAGAAGTCGTCCCAGATAACCGCGAATTCCTTACCCTTAAGAGTGGCGGCGCGTTCGGCGTCAATCTCTATGCAGTGAAAATTGCCATTAGAATATCCTTCAGACCAGCCGCGCTTATGTGCTTTTTGAAAGGCTTCAATCAAGTTTCCGGTGCCCGCGCTCGGCTCCAAAATCGGCGGTTGCGGGAAATTGATTCTGTCTGCTAAGAACCGTCCGAGCAGTTCCGGCGTCGGATAAAATTGTAAGTCCATTGTAATTTCTCCCTTGCATTTACCGCCGTGCCGTGCTAGAATCCCTGTAGTTTTACAGTTCGGAATATATATATTTAGGGATTCTAGCGTCGGCTTCGGTCGGCGTTCTTTTTTTACTTCAAGCGGTATGGGAAATAGGGTATTTCGTTTGCCCTGCGGAGCCCTTCAAGGTACCACTCCGTCATTTTGAAGATAAACGGATTTTCCTCAACGGGTTGTCCTTCGCGGGGGTGCAACGCGGCGTATTCCTTAGCGCGTTCCGCTATCTTGACACGTTCAAAAAAATTGTCGGGGTTGTGGACAGGTTTGCGGGCGGGTTGAATAGCGTTGATTTGAGCCATTACCGATTTCAGATAATCGGCGGGCATGTTGCTATCAGCACTACTCCACATTTCCTGCGAAAGGTCGTCATAACGTCCTGCCAATTTACGCAACCTCCTTTAAAGCCTTTTTGCAAATCAAGAAGCATTCGCGCTCACGATTAGCCCCCGCTTGATTGTGGCTGAGGTTACAGCGGCGATATTGCTCCAGAGCGGCTTTCATACCTTTTTGCAAACTGTCCTTGATATTGTCGGGAAGTTTAGGTTGAGGCGGGTTAACCGTCTCGGAGCCGTCGCGGTTATGGCGGTAATATTCTTCGCCGCTGACTTGGTTGCGCTTGATAGTGCCGACAAAGGGCAGGTCAAGCGTCTTAAACAGTTCGACAAGTTCAAGCGCGTGATTGAAATCGTTGGCGGTTGCGTGGAAGCTACTCTCGGTGCCGTTGGCGAATTTAGGGAAGATACGGATTTTGAAGTAGCCGGTATCGGGCGATTGATAATCGTCGCAGAATTCTGCAAAGGTTTCTTTCTGGTCAACGGTGATGACTTCGTTATTCATGCGGTTGAGAAAGTCAGCGCGTTTGATGACAATGCCGCGATAGCGGAAACGCTTGCGCCCGTTGTCGAAAGTAATTTCGCCGTTGTAGCGGTCGGAGCTGATACTTCTAAGTTCGCCGTAGTTAAACCAGATTTGCTCGCCATTGATTTTGCAGAATCCAGAACCAGCGCGAATGCTAATTTGGCGAGCCTCATCGAATGCGGCTTGATATTTGGCGATGTCGGCAGTCAGCGTGCTATCAACCGGTGTTTCGCTGGCGGTATCGCGGACAATGTTATCAAAGGCGTAATGTTTAACCAGTTCGCCAAGCGTATTGAAATGGATTGTGTATTCTTCGGGGCTTGTGCCGAAAAAGCCGTAGTAGTCTTTGGAACAACG
>Ga0310697_10005374_pt1 | contig 12393 bp, 5 predicted proteins | sample 172DNAGHGlowgp2_FD_203883 | JGI IMG/M metagenome (GOLD analysis project Ga0310697, IMG submission 203883) | Sheep rumen microbial communities from Palmerston North, Manawatu-Wanganui, New Zealand - 1728 DNA GHGlow gp2 (v2) (version 2) | ecosystem: Host-associated > Mammals > Digestive system >... | reverse complement strand
AAATTTTAAGGTGCTGAATTTTTACTACACCACGCCCGAAGAAAAAGACGAATCGATTTTTACCGTGTGGCTGTTGACGGCTTTTGTTAAAAGTATCGCACCCGAAGTCAACCCGCAAACTTTGATGAACGATTTGACTGCGGAAAATTCTTCTGGCTCTGTGGTGGCTGGTGGCGTGAAATTTTCTGTCGCCTCCGAAGGTAATTTGAACGTTTTAACCGCAATTAGGGAATAAAACATCATGAAAATCAAAATAAAAACCACGCACGTTGCCAAACCGACAATTTACGCTTACACCACGCCCGGCGTAACTTATCACGACGGCTGGACAAAAATTGGCTACACTGAACAAGACGTGCAGACCCGAATTAAGCAACAGACGCGCACTGCGGGCATTATTTTTAATTTGGAGTGGACAGGCGACGCTTTTTTTGATAAAGAGCCGCGAAAAGTTTTCAGCGACAGGGATTTTCATGCGTATTTGCGCAAAATCGGCGTGGAAAATGATTCGGAATGGTTTAAAATTTCTGCCGCGGCGTCTAAAAAACATTTTTTAGATTTTAAAATCAATCGTGGTGTCGTTGAGCAAAATTTTTCCGCAACGCCCTATAAATTGCGCGATGAACAGAAAAATGCCGTCGAAATTACGCTAAAATACTTCCACGAACACAAAAACAGCGAATTTTTATGGAATGCTAAGCCAAGATTTGGAAAAACTCTGGCTGTTTACGATTTTTGTAAACAAATTGACGCTCACAGCGTTTTAATCGTCACGAATCGTCCTGCAATCGCAAATTCTTGGTATGATGACTACAAAAAGTTCCTCGGCGGCGGAAAATTTCTTTTTGTTAGCGAAGTTGACGCCCTAAAAAATAAAAAATTCGTCCTAAATCGCGCAGATTTTCAAAATGCGTTGCTGAATCAAGATGACGCCCGCTGTATTGAATTTGTAAGTCTGCAGGATATGAAAGGCTCGAAATTTTTCGGCGGAGAACATGATAAATTGCACGAAATCGCCGAAATAATTTGGGATATTCTCGTTATTGATGAAGCGCACGAGGGAATTGACACTGAAAAAACCGATATTGCTTTTGATAATATTAAACGCCGCTTTACTATTCATTTGTCCGGAACACCTTTTAAAGCTCTCGCAAATAACAAATTTCCGCAAAATGCGATTTTTAATTGGACTTATTCCGACGAACAAGAGAAAAAATCCGCCTGGAATGATGAAAATTCAGAAAATCCCTACGCAGAATTGCCAAAACTCAATCTTTTTACCTATCAAATGTCAGAAATTGTTCGCGATGAGATAAAAAACGGCTTTGAATTTGACGAAAACTTCACAGAATACGCTTTTGACCTCAACGAATTTTTTAAAACCGAAAATAGCAAATTTATTTATGATTCTTCCGTTAATAAATTTCTCGACGCCCTAACCACGCAAAAAAAATTCCCTTTTTCTACAAATGAACTGCGAAACGAACTAAAACATACGTTTTGGCTGTTAAATCGCGTGGAAAGTGCCCGACTTCTTGCAAAAAAATTAAAATCTCACCCGATTTTTAAAGATTATGAAGTTGTTTTGGCGGCGGGCGACGGAAAAATTGATGATGACGCCGAAAATAAAAAATCTTATGATGAAGTTGTTAAAGCGATAAAAAATCACGACAAAACTATCACAATTTCCGTTGGACAACTCACAACCGGCGTTACAATTCCCGAATGGACAGGCGTTTTGATGCTCGCGAACATGAAAAGCCCCGCGCTTTACGTTCAAGCGGCTTTTCGCGCTCAAAATCCGTGCATTTTTAATCAAAACGGGAATTTTTTGCGGAAAGAAAATGCTTATGTCTTCGATTTCGACCCAGCACGAACTTTGACGATTTTTGAACAATTTGCAAACGATTTATCGGAAAATACTGCTGGTGGACACGGAAATTTAGAAAATCGGCAAGAAAATATCCGAAAACTGCTAAATTTTTTCCCTGTTATCGGTGAAGACGACCAAGGCGAACTTATTAAACTGGACGCGGAAAAAGTTTTGTCAATTCCCAGAAAAATTCGTTGCGTCGAAGTGGTTCGCTGCGGTTTCATGTGTAATTTCCTTTTTCAAAATATTTCTCACGTTTTTAACGCTTCTGCTGACGTTATAGAAATAATTTCGCGTTTTCCCGCCGTAAAAGAAGTAAATTTGCCGGAAGAAGTTAAAAATTCCGCGCAAAAGCTCTTCATTGACGACGGGAAAATTTCTTTGCCTAAAGATTACGTTATCGGCAAGGCGGCGGATATTTTCGGCAAAAAAGTTTATGTTCACGTCGAATCTACCGAAAAAGCTACAGAAAATTTTCTAAAAGACGAAATTAAAGCCGCTCTCGATATCGCGCAGGAAAATTACGGTAAAAATTTAAACAAAACCGAGCGAAAATCTCTTGAAAAGAAATTCAACGACGAGGCTCAACATTTTATAAAGAAAACCTTTAAAAATCACGAAATTAAACAACTAACAATCGAAAAAGAACGCGAAAACGCCTTAAAAAGCCCCGGCGAACGTTCTGCAGAAGAAATTAACGCTGAATTTGACCAACGCAAGCAAGAAATCGAAGAAATTTTCCAAAATGAATTGCCAAATAAAATTAACGATTTCATTAAAGACGCGGAAGAAAGTACCGTTGAAAAAATCGAAACAAAAATTCAAGAACGCGAAAAAAATTCTGTAGAAGATGACATTCGCGACCATTTACGCGGCTTTTCGCGGACAATTCCGGCGTTTTTAATGGCTTATGGTGACGAAAATGTAAATCTGGCGAATTTTGATACGATTATTCCCGATAAAGTTTTCAAAGAAATTACCAGTATCTCTCTTGAAGAATTTCGTTACCTGCGCGATGTCGGAAAACTTTTTGATTCGGTAACTTTTGATGATTCTGTTAAAGAATTTATGCGTTTACGCCGAGAATTAGCCGATTATTTCGATGAAACGCACGAAAAAGATATTTTTGATTACATTCCGCCGCAAAAAACTAATCAAATTTTCACGCCGAAAGAAACCGTTGCTCACATGGTGGATTTAATGGAGGCGGAAAATCCCGGCTGTTTTGACAACCCCGACAAAACTTTTATAGATTTGTACATGAAAAGCGGACTTTTTGCCGCGGAAATCGTCAAAAGGCTTTATCGTAGCGAAAAAATGAAAGAAATTTTCCCCGATAAGGCGGAACGCTTGCGGCATATTTTCGCAAAACAGGTTTTCGGGCTGGCTCCCACCGAAATTATTTTCAAAATCGCCACGAATTATATTTTGGGGTTCGGAATTAAAATCGACCGGCACAATTTCCGCCAAGCCGACGCTCTGCCCGCCGCCAAAGCCGATAAACTTGACGAACTTTTGAGGGAACTTTATGATTGACTTCGACGCGCCGCCATTTGAAGACGACATCACAGGAACTTTGCTTCGCGACATGAACACGCAAGGAAATATTTTGTTCAACGGCAAAGAACTAACGCTAAGCATTTTAAAAACGATTAAGCCCCGCGCCATGAAGTCAGACGCAGAAAAAATTTCCCGAACGCGCACCAATGCCGAAGTTTTCACGCCGAGCCACGTCGTTAAATTTATGGTTGACGCGCTGGACGACGGGCAAATTGATTCGCGCTGGCTCGAAATCGCTTGCGGCGAGGCTCCCTTTATCACCAACCGCTATGACGCTGAATCCGGCAAAAAAATTCCTGTCGGTGACCGCGTTGGCATTTTGGATAAAAAAATTCGCGCCGCTAAAAATTTCGACGAGGCTAAACGCGCCGTCCAAAGTGTTTACGGCTACGAACTGCAAGGCGACAGCCTCTTTATCGCCCGCGCCAATGTTCTGCTGACTTTTGCTGACCACGTGAAAAATTTTTCCAATAGCGATTTAGCCGAGATCGCCGAAATTATCGCTTGGAATTTTTTTCAGTTCGACGCCACCGCAAAAATTAATCCGCTATTCGGCGAAAAAATCGTTGATTGGCGAACCGGCAGAAATTTTGTTTTTGGAGGCGACACCATGCCCAAATTCGATTTTGTCATCAGCAACCCGCCCTATCAAGAGGAAAAGGACGATAACGGTAGACAGCCGCCCGTCTACAATAAAATTATGGACGCGGGTTTTAAAATCGCCGAGAAAGCTATATTCATTTCGCCCGCCCGTTTTCTTTTCAATGCTGGACAAACGCCAAAAGATTGGAATGAAAAAATGCTCAACGACCCGCATTTTAAAATTCTGGATTATTCGCCCAATGCCGGCAAATTTTTTAATAATGTGGATATCAAAGGCGGCGTAGCAATTACGATTCGCGATGAGACAAAGAATTATGGCGCAGTAAAATTTTTCTCGCCGATTCCCGAATTAAATTCTCTTCACAGAAAAGTTTGCATTGACAATACAAATTTCTGTTCGTTCAGTGAAATTGTTTATACTCCGATTGTTTATAAATTTTCGGAAAAATTTTTTAGCGAATGTCAAGAATTTCTTTTTAAACTCCAAAAACCAAACGACAACGCGCTCCGAACAAATATTTTTGAACGATTACCAGAAATTTTTTTTGACGAGCAACCAGACGACGGCAACGAATATATTCAAATTCTTGGACGGCTAAATAACAGACGAATTTACAAATGGATTGAGCGAAAATACATATCCGATTCAAATTTGATTGAACGATTTAAAATTTTCATTCCAAAAGCAAACGGTACGGGAGAATTTGGGGAAATTATTACAATTCCTGTTGTTGGCGAGCCGTTTACAGGTTGCACACAAACTTTTATAACGGTCGGAGCATTCGATACGCGGTCGGAGGCGGAAGCTTGCCTAGCATACATCAAGAGCAAATTTGCGCGGGCAATGCTGGGGATTTTAAAAGTCACGCAGGATAATCCGCCGTCCACGTGGGCAAAAGTTCCGTTGCAGGATTTTACAGCGCGTTCAGATATAGATTGGCGCGGAAAAATCGACGAGCAACTTTATAAAAAATACAATTTGAGCGCGGCGGAGATAAAATTCATTGAGGAGCACGTAAAGGCAATGGAATAGCTTGCAAAAAATTTCGGCGTGTGATAAACTTCGCGTATCAAAAAGAAAACCACATAGTTGTAACCACAGTACCATGGCACAAAAAGACCCCGAGTTGGCGCTCGGGGTCAAAAATTTTTATTCGTTTTATAGATTAACGATAACCACTAGGCTGTATCTATTTCCGTCTGTCCAGCCATTTGCAAATGTAGTAAGAAACCACATTCGCTACGACAGTTACAAGAAACGTTGTAACCACAGCACTCACCTCCTTTCAAAAACAAAGAGGAGACCAATGGCATGAATTATTTTAGCGAAAAAATTTTTATTGGGCAAGTGGAAGGGCGGCGGAACATCTTGCAAAAAATTTCGGCGTGTGATAAACTTCGCGTATCAAAAAGAAAACCACATAACCTGTAAACATGGTGTTAACCACACCTGTAAACATGGTGTTAACCACAAAAAGACCCTGAGCTGCAACTCAGGGTCAAAAATTTTGCTCGTTTTATGGGTTAACGATAACCACGGGCTGTTTGTCATTTAAAAAATCTGTCCAGCCACTTGCAAACGACGTAAGATACGACATTTGCTACGACAGTCACAACGAATCCTGTAAACATGGTGCTCACCTCCTTTCAACAACAAGAGGAAATTAACCACGCGGTTATTTTAGCGAAAAAATTTTTATTGGGCAAGTGGAAGGGCGGCGGAACATCTTGTAAAAATTAAAGCCCCGCGCAGATTAAATGCACGGGGTTTTTTGCTGAAATTTTTAATTATCAAATGGCTTGGTCAATTCTTCCGGCTCATCTTTTAAGACCTGCGCTTCTTCCAGAGATTTTGGCGAAGATTTACCTTTCTTTTGAGCTTCGGCATAAATTAGCGCGTCAATTTCGACGGGCACACCCATAGCTTTTTCAAGTTGAGCGCGGCTGGTCATGTAGTTGTAAAGCGCGGCGTAATAATTGTTGCGGGTCTCGACAACTTTTTCCTGCGCGTTCATTACGTTTAAGTTGGTGTCAACGCCCTCAATGTAGCGAATCTGCGCGATAGAAAATTCTTCTTCGGCTTGAGCGACGGCAGTGGCTGTCGTCTCAATATTTTTTTCGGCAGTTTTCAGGGCGATATAGGCGTTGCGGACTTCCAATTCAATCGTTTCGACTTGCTGGCGGGCGATTGATTCGGCTTTACGTTCTATTGCCTTAGATTGGCGAACCTGCGCGGAAGTTATGCCGTTGTCAAAGATATTCCACTGCATAGAAAAACCAACAGCCCATTGCTCTTGATTGTGGTCAGCTTTAAGGACGCCTTCACCGGACATACTGCCCTGCATGACGGCGGAAATTCTTGGGCGATAACCGCTCTTCTGGGCGTCAGTTTGAGCTTCGGCTTGCTTAACGGCGTAGGCAGCGGCAATCCCGTCTGGTCGGTGCATAAGCGCGTAATCCAAACATTGCGCCTCGGTCATATGATAGGAGACAAAAGTTATATCGTCGCTGGTGATAATTTGAGTGTCCGCCGGCAAGCCCAAAATATTATTCAGCTGAGCAACCGCCATTAGATAATTGCCCTGCGCCGTGGTCAATGCTTGCTGGGTGTTGGAAAGCTGAACGCTTGTTGCCAACATATCGGATTTTGCCACCGTGCCAACCTCGTATTGAATCTCAACGTTACGCAAATGCTCCTGCAAAAGTTCGACGGCTTGTTGTTGCACACTGACCAAACTTTTTTGTTGCAGGACTTGATAATAAGCTTGAGCCGCCTGATATTTTACATACTGCCGGGAATTTTCCAAATTTAAATCCGCAGAGTTCAAAGCATAACGCGCCGCTTCCCGTTGATTTTCCAGTTGCCCGCCCGTATATAGCGGAATGGATAAACTGACGGAGTTAGAGTTTTCGTTTAAGTAGGAAGGATATAATTTTTCGCTCGACGTGCCTTTTGCTTGGGTGTGATATTGGCGATTAATGTTATAGTATCTGCCGCCAATGCGATTTAGGGACGACGACCAACTTAAAACAAAACCCGAATTGCGGCGCACAACAGATAAATTCCAGCGGGCCGCCTCTCTGTCTTCGGCTGATTGTTCAATTAAGCGGTTGTTTTTCAGCGCAAGTTCTATTGCCTCGTTTAGCGTCAATTTTTCCGCCGCGCTTGAAGTGTTTGCTAAAAAAAGTATCGCCGCCATTGTTACCAAAAATTTTTTCATAACGATTAACTCCTCAAACACTCTGCCGCTTAACTAAATTTGCAAAAATCCCGCCGCGTGCAACCAATTCATCAAAGCCGCCGTTCTCGACAATTCGTCCCGCGTCCATAACTAAAATCCTATCACAATTTCTAATCGTCGAGAGCCGGTGAGCAACGATAATACGCGTAGCGTTCAGGTTGTCCAAACTCTTCGTGACGATTGCCTGTGTTCGGTTATCAAGTGCGCTGGTTGCCTCGTCGAAGATTAAAATTGAGGGATTTGTCACCAGGGCGCGGGCGATTAAAATTCTCTGGCGTTGTCCGCCGGAAATATTGCTTGAACCTTCGCTGATAACGGTTTGCATACCCATTGGCATAAAGGCTATATCTTCTGCAATGCCCGCCGCCTCTGCCGCCCGCCACGCGTCTTCCTGCGTTAGGGCGTTCGTGCCGATTATGTTCGTGAAGATGTCGCCCTGCATGAGTTGCCCGTTTTGCAAGACCACGCCCATTTGAGTTCGCACGCTCGGCAGGTTTAAATCTGCCAGGTCTTGTCCGTCGAAATAGATTGAACCTTTGCGCGGCGTCTCGAATCCCAAGAGCAATCTGACCAGCGTAGATTTTCCGCAACCGGAACGCCCGACAATCGCCACGTTCTCGCCGGCAGAAATTTTAAAATTCACGTCGTGCAAAATGTCGCGTCCTTCCACGTAGCCGAATGTCAAATTGCTCACTTCTATTGCGCCGCTCAAAATTCCTGCGTCTGCTTTTTCGCCGACACTTTCTGGAATTTCTTTTAATATCGGGCGCAAATTTTCTATGTGCGGTTGAATGGCGAAGTATTGACCGATAAGCGGAATTATCCCGTTGAGCGTGACGTTAAAACTTGAAAAGGCTCCTTGAAACGCAATGAACTGCGCATAGGTTATGCCTTGAACTTGTTGCCCGTTCGGTCCAACCTCGTTCATGCCATAAACAGCAATGTAATAAAGAGCCATTGTCAAGATAAACGGTTGCACGCTGCCGATAATCGCGTTGTAGTTGCTTTGCCAGCGCAGTTTTAAATTCCACTTCCACGTTTCGCCGAAAACCGAACTCCACAGCCAGAACGCTTGATTTTCCGCGCCATGCTCTTTAAATTTTGACAATCCTTTAAAAATCTGTTGAACAATGCCCGCCTCTTTGTTGTTCGCGGCTATTAAGTTGCGTTGAAAACCGATGACGCGCCGATAAATAAACGCGGTTATAATTGCGTAGACGAACCACACAACCACAGCAGCCGCCGTCAATTTCAAGCTGTAGTAGCACATTAAAAAGATACTCCAGAATGAAAAGACGAATCCGAACAGCCCGCCGATAAAATCTGCGCTGACCAGACTTTTAATAACGTTGATACCGCCCATGCGGCTTGCCAGTTCGCCGCTGGTGAATTGCCGGAAAAATTTTGTCGGCAATGTGAGCAATCGTCCCCACAAAGCCGCCTCAGTTGCCATATTCATGCGCGTTGTTATTCGCATTACGGCTATCGTCCGCACAATGCCAAGTGACGCCGTGGTAAAACTCGTAACCATGATAACCTGCGTGACAGTGGCTAGTCCTTGCCTGTCTAGTATCGGTATTATGTCTGCGAAGATTGTTTCCGTAACCAGCGGCATTGCCAACGGAATTATTCCCGCGACCAAACTTATAACGATGACGGTTTTATAATCGGCGAACCAGCATTGGCGGAAGATAAATTTCATCAAGTCCAGGATTTTCAGTTCACGCACAGGGAATCCCGCGTAACATTCAAACGCGCTCTTGTCTATTTTTTTGGCAAGCTCATCTGTGAGCTCCACGCCGTCGGGATTATCTTTGGTGACAATTTTATATTTGCCGGGCGCGAGCGGTACGAACACCGACAAAATTTTTTTCTCGCCGAAATAGCCGATGATAACGCCGCTGTCCTGCTTATGCCAATTTTCTTCCAGCTCAATCAGCCGCATTTGCATATTACCTTTTTGCACCAGCCGCCGAATCAATCGGATTTGGTCGAGCCTGCGAACCAGTTCGGGGTCAAGCTTTATGTTGTCCGTTGGCATTTTCAGCGCAGTTGCCGCCCGCCGCACGATAAATGACGCTTCCTCAAGACGCGCTGTTTGTTCCGTGGTTTCGCTATAATTGGTTACCTCTTCGCCCAGCAAATTTGCTATCGAGTTGTCCAGAATTCGCCGTTGATTTCTTGAACGAACCTTTACGCGCTGTGAAAATCTGTTGTCTTCCGACGCGAACCGCACGCCTAACAGCATGGAAAAAATTTCTTCATTCTCGCGGAAGGACTCAATTAAATTTTCTGCGCCGTCTAAGACTGTACCGTCCTGCCACGTGATTAAAATGTCGTCGCCCTTGTCCGCTAAAAGTCTAAGCCACGGCAATTTAATTAACTCCGTGAACCAGTGACGCATTAGAATTTTTAGTTGGTCTTGCGGCATTTCGTCAAAGGAAAAAATTTTTATCTGCGTGTCTTCCATTGCGAAAATCAGCGTTTCTGTCTGTTTAAATTCGTCCAGCGAAGGAAACGCCGCCTCTCCGACGCCCAATTCAACCAAAAACTGCTGACGGAAAGAACCTTCTGCGCGGGTGACGGCATAAACTTCCACTCTGCCCGATTCGATAAGTGCTAAGCGTTCGCCATCTTCCAGGCGGATACGTTCGCCGGCTATCAGTGAAAAATTTTTATTCAAGCGGCTCAACCTCCTGGCTTCTCTCTTCAATCAGGCGGCGATATGCTCCGTCGTGTTGAATCATTTCACGGTGAGTGCCGCGTTCCACGACGACGCCTTTGCTTAAAACGATAATCTCGTCACAGTCGCGAATAGTGGAAAGTCTGTGAGCCACGATTAAACACGAACAACCACGCCGCCGAATATTTTCAAGGACAGTTTGTTCAGTCATTGGGTCCAGCGCACTTGTTGCCTCGTCGAGAATCAAAAGCGACGGATTATTTGCCAGAGCGCGGGCGATTTCCAGACGTTGACGCTGACCGCCGCTGAAGTTTAAGCCGCCTTCGGAAACTTGCGAATCGTAACCTTTATCCAGTTGCAAAATGTCTTCGTGTATGCAAGCGTCCTTCGCCGCCTGAATAATATCCGCCCGCCTGACAGAATCATCAAACAGCGACAAATTCTGCGCGATTGTGCCGGTGATTTGGAAAACATCTTGATCGACGGCGGAAACGGAATTTACAATGACAGGGCGGGGCAATTCGCGCCTAAGCACGCCGTCCAAACGAACTTCGCCGCTCCATTCTTCATAAATGCCCGTGACAATTTTTGCGACGGTTGATTTGCCGGAACCACTCGCGCCAACGACCGCTACCCAGTGCCCCGGCTCTATGTGCAGGGAAAATTTATTGAGCAACGGTTTATCCAGCGGGCTGTAACCAAAATCAATGTCTTTAAGTTCAAGCTCGCCGTTAAGCCGTTGCAGATTATCAGTACTGCTAACCTCGTCTTCGTTGCGGCAATTCAAGCTGTCAATTTCATATCTGCGCACGTCGTTAAGGCGTTGCATTTGCATTTCTGTTGATTGAAGAGTGGAACCCAAACCGAGCAAGTCATTGACGGGGGCTTGAAAACTTCCCATGAGCGATTGAAACGCCGTGAACATACCAGCCGTAAGCACGCCGTCCATTATCGAAAAGCCGCCAATCGTCATAATCAACGCGCCGTTAATCCCGCCCAAAAGCGTCGGAATAATTGTGGCAGTCATTGACCAGAGCGCAACGTCTTGGCTTGCCTTCAAAACTTTAGCGCGATAACCTGCCCACTTTGCAAAAAAATCTGACTCATTGCCGTTGGCTTTAATCGTTTCAATCATCATCAAGCCGTTCATTGTCGTACCATATTCCTTGCCGGCGTCCTGCTGAATTTTCATGTTCATATCGGTTAAGTGTCTCCTAAGCGCGAAGAACACGATAAAATTAATGCTTGAAAAAAATATGCCGATAAGCGTTAAAGTCACGTTGTATTGAAGGAGCAGAGCCAAATAAAAAATTGCGACGAAGAAATTTAAAATCGCAGTGGCAGCCGGTCCCGATAAAACGCCGGCGATTGATTCGTTAAAGCTGACACGCGAGGCAACCTCTCCTGCGAACCGCTGATGAAAGAACGCCATTGGCAAGCGCAATAAATGCCAAAAGAAACTTGAAGAATCAGCCAGCGTTAATTTTTTCTGCCAGCGCGTTAAAATCACGGCTTGCAACCACGTCATCACGCCGCAGACAACCCAAGAGACCGTCATTGCCAGACAGAAATTAAACATCCAGTCGGGGTGCTTTTTGGTTAAAATGTCGTCCAGGAAAATTTGACTGAACACCGGCGACGCCAGTCCCGGAATTATCATGCCCAAGTTCAGCAAAATTATAAAGAGCACCGCCCATTTGTCTTGAGCAAGTTTTTTGGCAACATCTTTAAAAATGTTGTAGCGTTCGCCTTCGGGTTTGAAATTTTCATTCGGCTCAACGTGCAGAGCAACGCCGGTATAGGACGTGCGGAAATCTTCCCATTTGACGGTGCGCCGCCCCATTGCCGGATCGTTTAGGTAAACTGTGTCGCCCTTAATGCCTTCAAGCACGACGAAATGATTAAATTCCCAGTGAACAATCAGCGGGAATTTAGAAACTTCTTTTAAGCGGTCGGGGTTCCAGCGATAACCGTTTGCAGTGCAACCGCGGTTGCGGGCGGCGCGAATAACACAGCTGGCTTTTGAGCCGTCGCGGTTTACGCCGCATTCCTGCCGCAATTTTTCCAACGGGAGCCATAGCCCGTAATGCGATAAAATCATAGACAGGGACGCCGCGCCACATTCGGTCGCTTCCATTTGCAAAATCGTCGGCACCTTCACGCGGGTTGTTTCCTTGCCGAAAAATTTTTTTAACTTATCAAGAAATTTCATTCCTAGTTCCTAATTGCTTTTATCTGTTCCTGAGCCATTGGCTTAGTTTGTAGAAAACTTTTTCAATCGGCGGCTTGCGTTCAATGATGATAGAACCCGTGCAGAAAGAACCGGCGGTAATGGGTCTGTGTTCGCCGACTTGAGAAGTCCACAGGTAGCCCGATTCGGAATTTTCATCTTTAACCAGGTCGAAGGTAACTTCCATTAACGAAGAATTTTG
>Ga0310697_10005373_pt1 | contig 12394 bp, 11 predicted proteins | sample 172DNAGHGlowgp2_FD_203883 | JGI IMG/M metagenome (GOLD analysis project Ga0310697, IMG submission 203883) | Sheep rumen microbial communities from Palmerston North, Manawatu-Wanganui, New Zealand - 1728 DNA GHGlow gp2 (v2) (version 2) | ecosystem: Host-associated > Mammals > Digestive system >... | reverse complement strand
GACTAATTCTTGCCGAGTATACGAAACCAGCCTGGTCGAAGCTCAAGTTGGTCTTGCCCAGTCCGTCAAACTCCTTTGCATCAGCCTGCGACTGGAGTCCGAAGCTCACGCTGGCTGTAGAGTGGCGGAAGAGTCCGATACCCGCAGGGTTACTACTCATGGTAGATATGTCGGCACCTAAAGCCTCCATAGCTCCACCCATACCCACATAGCGGGCTGTTCCGTTCAGATCGCTGCCAAGCAGGCGAGCGCTCTCATATGTATCCTGTGCAGCTGCTGGCAATCCCATGCCCATAGCAATCACTGCCAAAATCATCTTCTTCATAATGGCTATCTAATGTTTAATGTTTAATCTTTAATGTTATCGGCGTCCTCCAGCACGGCCTCCTCCGCCGCCACCGCCAGAGCGTGTACCGCCACCGCCACTAAATCCACCTCCAGAGCTGCTACGGCTTCCGCCACCGCTGCTAAAGCTACCGCCTGAACTACGGCTGCTCGACGATGAGCTAGAGTAAGAACGGTTGCCAGAGTTAGAGTTGCTGTAAACGGTTCCGTTTCCTCCACGACGACCACTGAAGTTGCCGCTACGGCTGCGCTCGTTGTTGCCACTGGTGTAAACACGTCCGCCGCTTGCATTTACTGCACGGTCTCTCAGGCTTCCCATACGATAGCTGCTAGAAGCAACTGTGTTACGATGAGCTGGACGGTAATCTGTGCGGCCGTATACACTTATAGTACCAGAGTTGCCTGTAGATCTGTAGGCGTAGTGACGACCACCACCTCCGCCAGGATAGTATGGATAATAGTGATAATATCCACCATGCCAATAAGGCGAGTACCAGCTGTAGTATGAGCCGTAGTAAGGCCATCCCCATGAGCTGTACCATGGGTCGTACCATCCGTAGTACCAGGGATCGTACCAGCTGTAGAACCATGGACTATTGTAGTTATACCAATAGCTGTTGTACCAAGGGTCATACCATCCGTAGCGGCTGTAGTACCAAGGACTATGCCATCCCCATGTACTTGCTCCTGCGCGATATCCTGCCCAGAATGCAGCGTTGCTACTCACGTCGTAGTCGTCAAAGCGCACCATCTGTTTTGTCAGTGCGTAGTCTTCTGCCTCCACACTGTCGTTAGGATAAACACCCTTACCCTCAGCAAAGTCTATCACGTCAAGTTTGGTTGTATCACCGTCTATCACCTCGTAGCTGCTCTTGGCCTTAGGCTGTGGAGCCACCACGGGGGCGTATTCCTTCACCTTCTCCACCTGTGCCTTCTTCTTTTTAGGTACGAAGTAGAGATCGTCATCCTGAGCCTGCATCGACAGAGGCATGGCTCCGATCAGCATTGAAATTAATAACAGTTTTTTCATCTTCTTGCAGTATTTAATGATTCACGTTGCAAAAATACAACGAATTTGAGTGCAAAAATAGGGAAAAACCCTAACTTATGATAGGATTTTCCCTATTTTTTGTAATTTTGCCTCAAAAATTAACTAATTATGAAGTATTTCGAGGTAGAATTCACCATTAATCCCATGTCGGCCGATGCTTCAGACCTTCTTGCAGCCCTTGCTGGCGATGCAGGTTTCGAGACCTTTGAGGAAGCTGAAAACGGACTTAAGGGATACGTTCAGCAGAGTCTTTTCGACGAAGATGCACTGCGCAGTTGTATTGCCGATTTCCCCATCGAGGGCATCAGTATAATATATAATGTACGCGAGGCCGAAGATCGCGACTGGAACGAGCAGTGGGAGCAAGAGGGTTTCGAGCCTATTATCATCCCTCCACTTGCTATTCACGACGGTCGTCATCTGCCCGAGGTAGAAAGCGAGATCTCAATCGAAATCGACGCAAAGCTCGCCTTTGGCACCGGTACTCACGAAACTACAAGAATGATATGCAAGGAACTCATTTCAACGGTTCCTGAGCTCGAGGAAGTACGAGTCCTTGACTGTGGCACGGGAACAGGCATTCTCTCCATAGCAGCCCTTAAACTAGGCGCCAGTGAGGCTGTAGGTTATGACATCGACGAGTGGAGCGCCGATAATGCACGTCACAATGCCGTTATCAATCGCGTAGACGAACGCTTCACCTCACTTCTTGGTGATGCAAGCGTCATCGACACCATCGAGGGCGAATTCGATTTAGTTTTGGCAAACATCAACCGTAATATATTACTGGCCGACATGCCACGCTTTGTTAGCAAGATGCATAGCGGTTCAAAACTCATTCTCAGCGGCTTCTACACAGCCGACAGCCTTCTGCTAATACAGAAGGCTGCCGACCTGGGATTGACGTTCGTTTCACAGAATCAAGACCAAGATTGGGCATGTTTGGTATTCAAGTATTAATATACAAGAAATATAAAATATAAATATTGTTAATATTACACCAAAATTGCACGAATCTCAAATAAAATCAGTACCTTTGCACTCGATTTTTAATGGTTAAGGTTTATGGTTGATTAATTTAGTTTTTTACTGATAGAGGCTAGCAGTGAATGCTCGCCTCTATTTGTTTTATGTAGTCTTCCATCGAGTGCAGAGCCGAATGCCATCAACGAAGTACTCGGCAAGCACGTCGTTGCTATTCACCCACTTATCGCCTACCTTGTGATAAATCACTACTAATATACGCATTTTTTTCTTTCGTTGTTCATTTTAATAAAAAAAAGTAGTATTTTTGCATCATGATAATCAAAAGCTATCAAAATTAGAAACAGTATAATAAGATGAAACACAGGGTCTATGCTACCATCGTTGCACTCATCGGTGTAGTGTTCTTTATGTCGTGTGGCAACATCGATAATCCTGAATTTCCTCAGGAGAATAACCGCATGCCGCTGATAATACTCGACACCGACATCGGTTCTTCGACCGACGATCTGTTTGCAATGGAGATGCTTTACCGCTACGAGGAACAGGGACGATGCCGACTGCTGGGTGTGGTGGTAGACCGCGAAGGCGAACAGAACGCTGCGTTTACAGATGTGATGAACACGTACTTTGGTCACGGTGATGTGCCCATCGGACTGGTTCGTGAAGGCATCGACAACCCCAAAGTGTGGATAGACTATGCACATGTGGCCGATATAAAGGATAACAACGAGCAGCCAATGTTTCAACGTACCGTTACCGACTACAGCAAGCTGCCTGATGGCTGGCTGCTATACCGCAGACTCTTAGCCTCGCAGCCCGACAACTCGGTTAGCATCGTATGTACAGGATTCGTAACCTGTCTGGCACAGCTGCTACAATCAGAAGGCGATGAATACTCGCCACTAAACGGTGTAGAACTGGTACGCCAGAAGGTAAAATGCATCTATCTGCAGGGCGGCGTTTTTGGCGAGGCCGAGGAACCGGACTTCAATTTTGCACAAGGAGCCAACTTCGCTCAAGAGTTCTTCAACCTCTGGCCTACGGATGTTGACATGGTATTCTCGCCGATGGAGACAGGACAGGCGGTGGAGTACACACCAGAACAAGTTATCAGCGATGTATCATGGACCGACGTTCATCCTATAAAACAAGTGTATATGAACTGCAACTGTAACACGGGCCAGCGTATGTGGGATGTGATGCCTACTGTTCAGGCTGTTGAGGGAGATGAACTCTTCACGCTCTCCGAACGCGGCAACCTAACCGTCACTCCCAAATGTGCCACCATCTTTACAGCATCAGCAGCCAGATATTTCCGCTACCAGATGCCAGGCGATGCCGCTTGGGCTGCCGCCATGCTGGAGAAAATAAGAATGTTCAATAAGATACATTAAAGCATGTCGCGGGAGAGTCCCCTAGCATAAATTGATCCCCTGCAAGCGATATTAACAATTATTATCAGTTCCCATCCATCTGTCTTTCTCCACAAGAGCCTGTACTTTTGCATAGGCGCGCTTGTGCATCTTAATGCAGAACACGATGAGGATAGCAAAACCTACGCCTCCAACATATGGATTAACCATACTCGACATGGCTAAAGCATCGTAGATGCCGTGAGCCAATACCGGAGCCAGCAACACGCAAACCGCAACCTTTGGCGAGCGATTAACAAAGTGGTAAACAGAATAGTAATAGCCCATAAGCACTGCAAAGGCATAATGACCTGGTACGGCCAGCAAAGCGCGAGTAACGGCAACTGCAGCCCAGTTATCCTGACTGAACACATAGGATATGTTCTCTACTGCAGCAAAGCCTAATCCCACGCATACGGCATACACTATCCCGTCGAAGTGCTCGTCAAAATAAGGATTATTCTTCAGCACCATCCAAAGCGCAAGCAGTTTAAACGTCTCCTCTGGTATAGCTGCCACTAGAAAAGCCAAAGCCGTTGTATCTGCAAGTGTTGCGGGCGTGCCGTTTTCGCCAAACAGCATCATCTTAATCATAGTTTCAACCACAACCACCGGGATAATAATACCTATTCCCCATGCCACAGCCTTGAGTAGCATGTAAGTAGGCTCTTTCTGTGTATCCTTCTTCCATATATACAACAACAAAAGTACCGCAGGAAGAAGCGCAGCTGCTATCATTCGAATGTAGAACATAGTTGTTAAGTTATTCTTTTAAGTTTGGGCACAAAAGTACAAAATAAATACTGAATAAGCAAAAAATAAATATAATAAAATAAAAATGATATGATCATTCTTAATTTACTTACATTTAAGTATTGCAGGGTTCAAGAAAAACCTATACCTTTGCGCCTTGAAATTATTAATTTAAAAATATAGTAAATATGAAGAAGATTTTTATGATGATGTTTGCCGCTATGGTAACAGTAAATGTGATGGCAGACAACGTTAAATTCAAGGTAACTAACATTAAGTGCCAGAACTGCGCTAAGCGCGTGGAGAAGACTCTGAAAGCCAACGAGGCTGTAAAGGAGGTAAACGTAGACCTTCAGGCCAAGACTGTATGTGTGAGCTTTGATGAAAAGAAGGCTAACGCAGAGGCTCTGCTGAAGACTCTGACCGACGCTAAGTATCAGGCTGAAATCATGAAGCAGTGTGATGGCAAAGAGGCCAAAAGTTGTTGCGACAAGCATGAAGCTAAAGAAGGCGGATGCGACAAGCACGAGGCCAAGAAAGCCCACGAAGGTTGCGGCAAGCACGAGGGCAAAGAAAGCTGCGACAAAAAGTAAATAATAAATCCCCTGCAGTTTTGCAGGGGGATTATTGTTTTGTTATTTCACGGCTTTGGGCGTCCAGTTTTTGAAGAATTGCAAAACCTTATCCTTATTGTAGCCTTTGCCTTCTTCAAGCAGGCCTGAATCCTGTATATGGATAACCTTGCCTTCATCGTCGAGTACAACAAATACTGGATAGCCAAAGCGGCCGCAGTTATTCAATCGCTTCATCAAAGCTGCATCCTGCTTCTGTTTAGCCTCGTCGTTCGACTTGCGTGGTTTGTAGTTTACATGAATATACTCAAAGTTATCATTGATAACCTTGCTGATTGTGGTATCGTTTGTGATGAAATCAGCAAAGAGCAGGCACCAAGGGCACCAGTTGCCACCAACCTGACAAATCACGAACTTACCCTCTGACTTTGCTTTCTGCACAGCCTTGTCAATCTGTTCCAGAGGGTTGATGGTCTCGTCGTAGACCTTCTTCTTTGCCGTCTGTGCATTCAGCGTCAAAGCAAATAATGCAGCGGCCATAGTCAGCATAAAATTCTTCTTCATATTAAGTTTTTTATCGGATGCAAAGTTACTTATTTTAATTCAATTATTTGGCTATTTCACGGATTATTTGTACTTTTGCACGCGATTTCACTATTCCAGAAGAGTATCAGCAGCTTATAGCATATGCTCACAAATGCGCCAAAGGCCACAATCATACACGCTGGTATAAGTCTGAAGAAAATGATCCCCTGCAAGCGATGATGCTGGCAGGGGATTATTGTTTTATTTCGGGAGTTCGAAGATGATGCGGCAGCCATCGCGGTAATCGACATCCAAGATGAGATTGCCACCGAGACTGGATGCATGACGCTTGGCAAGAGGCAAGCCAAGGCCTTCGCCCTCAGCAATATTCTCAACGGTGCTGAACGCCTTGAACACATTATCCATAGAACCAGAAGGCAATCCGCTACCAATATCCTGAACGGTATAGCGGATGGTTGTGGCAGTCTGCGATATCTTGAGCGTTATGTCTCTACCACCAGTGTACTTGGCGGAGTTGTACAGCAACTCGTTGAGGGTGCATAAAAGATACAGGCGGTTAGTAACTATGTGGAGCGTTGAAGGCAGGTCGGTTTCAAGCTCAATGCGCGCATCGGGGAAGTGACTTAGAGTGTGATTGATGCACTCCTTAGCTATCTGATTTACCGAAACCTCATCGTTCTTCTTACAAAGCAACTCTCCGTCGCCACGTGTCTCGGATGTATCGAGCAGCAGAACCATCAGGCGGTTGAGAGTGATGGCATTCTCTTTCATCATCTTTGAGATGTTGCTGAACTCACTATCGCTGATGACTACATCACTGCCTTTACTATCGCGGAGCACATCGGCAAAACCCGTGATAACATTCATAGGCATACGCATATTCTGAGAAACGGTCTGCAGAAATTTAGACTTACGTACAATAGTATCATCGGCCTGCAACTGAGCCTGGTTCAGTTCCTCATTTGCAATGTTAACTTTCTCGGCGTTATTGCGCAGCTTGGTCATGTTATCGTTGATAGAGTGCTGCATCTTTACGAAACTATTCTGCAGATTACCAAGTATGCCCTTACTATGTGATATAGGTATAGGTTGATTGTAGTTACCGTTGGCTATCTGCTGCGTAATATCGAGAAGACGGTTTATAGGCGTGATAGTTTGTTTGGCAACCTGACGGCTTACCCATATAATGAGTAGTAATCCAATAAGGATGATGCCGATAATGATATAACCAAGATGGTAGTAGCTCTTCATGGCCTCACTGTCGGGACACGCCAGAGCAAGGCTCCATCGGGTGCCGGGAACAGGGCGGTAGGTTACGTGATATAGCGAGTTCTTATATGTGACATGCATTGCCTCACGCTTGCCTGCTATCATCTCGTGTCCAAGCGAAATCATATCAGAATTCTTACTTGGCTCAGCATCGCTGAATATCGTCTTGCGGAACAAGTGGGTGGTGTCAGGATTTATAAGGTACCGACCGTTGCCATCAAGCAATATAAAGAATGCACCCTTATAATCAAGCTCAATCTTGTTAATAAGCTTTGTGAGCTGACTGAACGACATCTCGGCAGAAACAACTCCTGCAATTCGTCCGTTCTTCTGTCGAAGAGGGCGGCTGTAAGTGGCCACAGCCTCGTTATGGTCTATCTTACCTTCGATATACTCTACGAAGGGATCAACCCATAACGCCTTACCCGACTTTATGGCAGATGTGTAGCTTAACTTATCAAAGTAATCGTACTCGGGCTCGACATAAGTCTTAACCGCATCTTTCTGTTGTACAGCGTATACAGAGAATTTGCTTCCATACTCCTTGAAGTAATCGGGAACCATGAATACCGAACAGCTTACAACAGGATCGTTGAGACGTACAATGCGTCCTGATACCGACTCCAACGAGTCGGGGGTAAGATACTCTTCCATCATCCAGACATTGGAGTTAACCGCCGTCTCGATGGTGCTCATATAGCTGCGAACCTGATAGAGACCTTTGTCGAGCATGTTGGTATTGCTGCTCAACACCTCTTCATGAATCAAGTTGCGCGACTGATAGAACAGAGTTCCTATTGAAAGGATGAAGATGGGCACAGCCAGCAGTATGATGCCCATGCTGAGTTCGCGCTTAAGGCTTGGTTCGTGATTAAAGAAACTAAACATTGTCGGCCTCCTTTCTCTCATTAGTCTCGCTGAAGTGGGTAATGTTGTCCAGCAGGTCGATTACAACCTCATTCTTAATACGTATATTGTTCACTTGTTTATCTACCTCCTCTTTGGTTGACTTGTTGTAGTTGTTACAAAGTGTGGTAACATTAGTATCGATACTCATTGTGGGAACTTCGAGCTGTTTGATCATGTAGCGAAGGAACGACGACTTGATTCTGTCTGACTCCTCGGTCTTACCGAAAGTGGTCTTAAGCATCTCACTGCGCTGACTAAGTATCTCTGTCTCGCGTTCGATGGCATCAATCTGTTGTCTAAGAGATTGCTGCATCTTGCCGAAACGGTTCTGCAGCTGGCCTATCTCGTCGTCGCGACTGGTAACAGCCACAGTCTGGTCGAGATCGCCTGCTGCCACATTCTGCGCCATTTCATTAAGCATACGCAAGGGCTTGAGCTTGAGGCGGATGATCCAGGTGCAAAGCAGGAAGAAAACGCCGAGACTTATTATTATGATACCGATAACAAAATATACAAGAATGTTGTGCATACCGAAGATGTCGTCATTGGGATAAACCACTCCTACGCACCATCCCAATGTACCTTCGCCATTGTAACGGCCTTTCCACTCACTGCGTACAAAGGGCTTGAAGAACACGGTCCACTCCTTGCCGTACATCTTGAACTCCTTCTCGCCCACTTTGCCAGCAAGCATTGCTTCGGCAGCTTCAACAGCTCCGTAATCGTTAACCTCTTCGGCAAGACTATAAACGGTATAGTTTTCGAGTTTGGCAATATCGGGGTGAACAATGAACTGACCGTTGCGAGCCACAAGAACGGTATAGCCATTCTCAGAAGGCTTGGCTGCAAGAACAATCTTTGAGAGCTGCGAAACTGACACGTCGACTGCCATAACACCCACGCGCTCACCATTTTTATCGATTAGTGGCAAGCAGAAGTTTACCAACGGAACATTCTCGGTGTCGTCGCCAGTCAAGGGGTCGGTCCAACCTATCCATCCTTTATCCATCGGATCGGTATACCATTTCTGCTCGGTATAAGGCCGCTTGGTAAATGTCTCAGACACAACAAGGTCGGACTTCAGGTCGTTTACAAACGCGCGACGGTGAACATAGGCCATAAACAAATCGGTATCGGGGAAATAGCCGGGCTTGAATGCTATGGCGCAACCTATGATATTGGGATTGTCCTCAACAAGAGCACGGCAATAGGTGTACATGCGCTGCTTGTCGTCGAGATGCTCAAGCACATCATAATAAACATTACCTGTGGCCTGCTCAACACTAAGCAGTATGTTGTCTATACCTTGTACAGTTGCATCGAGCATGAGGTTGGCATCGCGATGTGCCTCCTCATTTAGCACTTTATGCGAGTAGTAAGTCAGCACGCCAAGAGTGAGCAGCAGCAGCACCAACGTCTCGACGACTAACTGTACATTTAGTCTGAATCTTCTACGCATTATTTATACGTCTACAAATGAAATACACAATGATGATACCGATAAGCGCAAGCAATGCAAGACCTATACCGATATAAAGGAACGGTTTGTTCAAATCGCTTATAGGTGCTATGATTGCCAACGACCATTCGAGGTTCTCTATACCACCATAGAACACTCTCGATGGAACGCCGTCGATTTCCATATCAACGATTCCGGTTCTGCCCTCTTCGATATCCTTAAGCACCTTCTCGTTCTTAATGGTGATGCTCTTATCAGATGGATGCAACAGGCATGTTCCGTCTTTATAGAACACCACTGAATAGAACTCGAAATCGCGCATGAACTTGAAACGGCTGAACTGAGGCGCATAGCGGCAACGGTTAACAATACGCTCAAGCTCGCTGTTGAGCCACTCGAATGTGATATCAGCTCCACACACGCAGGCCAGATTGCCGTCGAGTGTGTAAAGAGGCTTTACGTAGGTGCAGTAATGACCGCTGATGTTTGTACCGTCGTAGTAGAAATAAGGATCGCTCCAGAATGGCATCTTTATGTTGCGGGCACGGATGAACCAAGGCGACTTGGTGTAATCGTGGCGGGCAGAACCCACCTGAGAAACAGTATAGCCTGTGGTATCGTTATGGTGTACGTAAGGCTCGAACCATGTTCCCTTCTCGGGGAAAAAGTTAGGAACAAAGGCAGCAAAGTAGCCGCGTACATCTGGGTTAAGGTCGGACTCACTTTCAAGTGCGCTAATGGCTGCTTCAGGTGTAGAAAGTCGTTTCTCAACTTCGTTGAACACATTATTGGCACTCATCTCTATACGCCCTAAGGTACCACCAAGCTGGGCAGAGACAGAATTCTGAACACCCGAATAACGTCCTTGAGTCTCAACACGCATTGCTGCGCTGAATGCCATATATGACAGACTCGTCACTAACAGGATGACGATACTCAATGACATGAGTATATACCATGATTGCCTCTTCATGATTAATGTAATATTCTAATAGTTATTATATTTTGCAAAAATAAGTATTTTCAAGATACTAACCAAGCAACACTTTGCGTTTTAACAAAAATTAAAAAAGAATAATCCCTGCAGCTTATTAGCCACAGGGATTACCTATTTAATTTCCTAACTAAAAATCTATTCTTAGAAGAAGAGGTAGCGGTTATCCACTACACCAGCCTTCTGATAGAGCTCCTGCATGAACATGCGAGCAGCCTGAGTTGCCTGCATCTGGAGCTGCTGCTCGGTCTGAGCGGCATCGAACTTAGCACCCTCGCGGTTGCTCTTCTTGAGCACCTTGAAGAGGTAAGCACCACCGTTACCCTTCACAACTGCCTTGCTGAACTCACCAGCCTTAGCAGCTGCTACTGCACCAGAAAGAGCAGGCTCTGAAGCACCAGTAGCCTGAACGAATACAGGAGCAGTGAAGGTAATCTGTTTTACAGAATCGATGCGAGCACCCTTAGCCTTAGCTGCTGCGATATCAGTTACGCCAGCCAGCTTAGCCTTGATCTGCTCAAACTTCTTGTCGCGCAGAACCTCAGCCTTCAGCATATCCTTAACACTGTTGATGTCGCGATAGCCAACAGGATTGATCTTGGTGAGGGCAACAACCAGCAGGTGGTCGTTGTTACCACACTCGTACAGAGGACTAACCTCGCCTGCCTTAGCATCGAATATCCACTTCATAGTCTCACGAGTAGAACGCAGACCAGCTACGTTGTGCTCGTAGTTGAACAGATCCTGACGTGGAGTAACCTTGAAACCGAACTTGCCGGCATTCTTCTCCATATCCTCGATAGTCTTGTTCTCGCTTACAAACTGGCTGAACTTATTGTATGCCTCAGAATATGTAGACTTAGAAAAGTCGATGGTGTGCTTAACAACAGCTACATCATACTTATCAACCATAGCCTTACGGGCTGTTACCTGGAGAATAATGTTGCCCTGAGCAAACTCGAGGTTCTTAACATCGTTTACAGCCAGATTATTGATGGTGTTGAGGTAGTTCTTCGACTCCTCGTCCATGGTGTTGCTGTTCTCGTACATAGCAGAGGTGAGCCACTGCTTAGTACCAGGCTGACCATACTTCTGAGCGATAGTCTCGAAATCGGCACCACCCTTAAGAGCTGTGTAGATGCTATCAGCAGTCTTCTTAGCTGCCTCTACAGTAGCACCACCAACCTGAATCTGACGATACTCGATAGAGTCAGGCATCTGAGTCTTAGAGATGAGCTTAACAACGTTCAGAGTGTTATCGAATGCAGTCTCGAATACAGCAGAAGTCTGACCAACAGCCATTGAATCGAGCTTAGCAGCGATGTCAGATGGATAAGCACGCTTGGTAGCTGCAAGACCAGTATAAGCGAACTGTGACTGAGCCTTACGCACCACCTCAGCTGGGTTAGCACCACTCTGGAGTTTCTGAGCAGCATCGTTCATGGTGGTCATCAGCGCCTTACGGTCGGCAGCTGAAGCTACAACCTGGAAGTCAACATACTTGATATCGCGGCTCTCTACGTCCTGCTTGAACATCTCCTTGTGCTCCTCGTACTTAGCCTTCAAATCCTTATCGTCAACCTTTACATCGTTGTCGTTGATTGAAGAGTAAGCGATAGAAGCAAGCTGGATGTCGCTCTCAGTATTCTGACCATCGAAAGCCATCTTAGCTGAGATAGGGTTAGAGATCAGACAGTTGCTGAGAAGTGACTGATACTTCTGAGCCAGAGTCTGTGTGCGAAGCTGCTTCTCGATGAACTGCCAGTACTTATAGATGGACTGATATGACTCAGCGAGCTGTGGGTTGTTACCAGCCTTCTTATAGTCATCAAGGAACTTGGTGAGCATGGTCACATCGAAACGACCAGTCTGCTGGTTAACGAATGGAGACTGCATCAACATAGGGTTGGTGCCCTCCTTCATGATGTTCTGGAGCTCCTCGTCGGTAACAGTAAGACCGAGCTTCTCAGCCTCATTCTTGATGATCTGCTCGTTAACGTACTGACTCCATACCTGATCCTTAATCTGGTTGAGCTCTTCCTCAGAGAAGTTCTCACGGTTCTGGGTGATCTTCAGAACGTCCTGATACTCATCAAC
>Ga0310697_10005372_pt1 | contig 12397 bp, 6 predicted proteins | sample 172DNAGHGlowgp2_FD_203883 | JGI IMG/M metagenome (GOLD analysis project Ga0310697, IMG submission 203883) | Sheep rumen microbial communities from Palmerston North, Manawatu-Wanganui, New Zealand - 1728 DNA GHGlow gp2 (v2) (version 2) | ecosystem: Host-associated > Mammals > Digestive system >... | reverse complement strand
CACACAGCGAGGCACTGTCCTCGGCAAAGGGGACGTGCGCGTCTCGACCGTCGAGCACGCACTGTCGGCTCTCTATGCACTGGGAGTGGATAACTGTCTGATTCAGGTCAACGGCCCAGAGTTCCCAATCCTCGACGGATCGGCTATCCAGTATGTACAGAAGATCCAGGAAATAGGACGGGAAGAGCAGAATGCTCCGAAAGACTGGTACGTCATCCGCAAGAAGATCGAGGTGAAAGACGAGACCACCGGCTCGTGCATCACCATACTGCCCGACGAAGAGTTCTCGCTGACCACGATGTGCTCCTTCGAGTCGAAGTTCATCAACAGCCAGTTTGCCACCATCGACGATGTGACAAAGTATGCCGAGGAGATTGCTCCGGCACGTACGTTTGTCTTCGTACGCGACATAGAACCGCTGTTGCAGGCCAACCTGATCAAGGGGGGCGACATGGACAACGCCATCGTCATCTATGAGCGGCAGACCACACAGGAGCGTCTCGACATGCTGGCTGATATGCTCCATGTGGAGCATCGCGACGCCAACGAACTGGGATATATCCAGCACAAGCCGTTGGTGTGGGAGAACGAGTGCACCCGTCATAAACTGCTTGACGTGATTGGCGACATGGCCTTGATCGGAAAGCCCATCAAGGGCCGCATCATTGCAACGCGTCCGGGGCATACTATAAATAATAAGTTCGCGCGTGAGATACGCAAGGAAATCCGGAAGCATGAGATTCAGGCTCCGGCCTACGACCCCAACGAGGAACCCGTGATGGACGTCAACCGCATCCGCGAACTGCTTCCCCACCGCTATCCCATGCAGCTGGTCGACAAGGTCATCTCAATCGGTGCAACCAGCATCGTGGGTGTGAAGAACATCACGGCTAACGAGCCGTTCTTTACTGGACACTTCCCTCAGGAGCCCGTCATGCCGGGTGTGCTTCAGATTGAGGCGATGGCTCAGGTGGGTGGCCTGCTGGTGCTGAACAGTGTGGAGGAACCTGAGCGCTGGAGCACCTACTTCATGAAGATTGACGGTGTGAAGTTCCGCCAGAAGGTTGTTCCCGGCGATACCCTGCTGTTCAAGGTCGACCTGCTGGCACCTCTGCGTCATGGCATCTCTTCCATGCGCGGCTATGCCTTCGTGGGCGATCATGTCGTATCGGAAGCTACGTTTACCGCACAGATTGTAAAAAACAAGTAATATGAATCAGATACATCCGCTTGCCGTTGTCGATCCTGAGGCTCAGTTGGGCGACAACAACGTCATCGGTCCGTTCTGCGTCATCGACAAGAACGTGGTCATTGGTGACAATAACAAGTTCCTGAACAGTGTGACGGTTCATACGGGTGCCCGTATCGGCAACGGAAATGAGTTCTTCCCCGGTGCCAGCATCTCGACGAAGCCGCAGGACTTGAAGTTTCAGGGAGAGGAAACCACTTGCGAGATAGGTGACAACAACTCGATTCGGGAGAATGTGACCATCAGCCGTGGCACGGCCTCGAAGGGAAAGACAGTCGTCGGTTCGGGCAATCTGCTGATGGAGAATATGCATGTGGCCCACGACTGTGTGATCGGCAATGGCTGTATCATCGGCAACTCGACGAAGTTCGCCGGTGAGGTGGTGGTGGACGACAATGCCATCATCTCGGCCGAAGTACTGGTTCATCAGTTCAATAACATCGGTGGCTACGTGATGATTCAGGGCGGCAGCCGTACCAGTCAGGACATCCCCCCATACGTCATTGCCGGCAAGGAGCCTATCCGCTTTGCAGGCGTCAACCTGATCGGCCTCCGTCGCCGTGGCTTCTCGAACGAGACCATCGAGATGATTCACGACACCTATCGCATCATCTACGCACAAGGCATCCTGAAGGACGGTATCGCCGAGGCTCGTGCAAAGTATCCACAGTCGAAAGAGGTGGAATACATTTGCTCTTTCATTGAAAGTTCAAAGCGGGGCGTCATCCGGTGAAAACCCTCATCGTTGTCACGGGGCCTACAGCCGTCGGCAAGACGGCTCTCTGCTTAGAAATAGCCAAGCACTATGGCATACCTGTTGTTAATGCTGACTCACGGCAAATCTATCGTGAGCTGAAGATAGGAACAGCTGCACCTACCGAAGCTGAACAGCGGCAGGTGCGGCATTATTTTGTAGGAACGCTTGGCTTGGAGGACTACTACAGTGCCTCGATGTATGAAGAGCAGGCGATGGCCGTGCTCGGCGAACTGTTTCAGACGAGCGACGTTGCCCTCTTGAGCGGCGGAAGTATGATGTATATCGATGCCGTCTGCAACGGAATTGACGACATACCGACGGTCGACGACGTGACAAGAGAGACGCTGAAGCGCCGGTTGGCGGAGGAAGGACTGGAGAGCCTATGTGAACAGCTGAGACAGCTCGATCCCGAACATTATGAAATCGTAGACCGAAAGAATCCCCGGCGCGTGGTTCATGCCCTGGAGATATGCCTCATGACGGGACAGACCTATACGTCGTTCCGCAAGAATGAGCGGAAGCAGCGGCCTTTCCAGATCGTAAAGATAGGACTGAACCGTCCTCGTGAAGAGCTCTATGAGCGCATCAACCGCCGGGTAGACCTGATGATGGAGCAGGGACTGCTCGACGAAGCCCGCCGGTTGTATCCGCAACGCCATCTGAACGCGCTGAACACGGTGGGCTACAAGGAAATGTTTGCCTGTCTTGACGGCATCTGGACACTCGAAGAAGCTGTGGAAAGGCTGAAGGGTAACACCCGACGCTATGCCCGGAAACAGCTGACATGGTATAAGAAAGATCCCGAGGTGAGATGGTTCTCGCCCGACGAAACCGAAACAATCATCAACTATATTTCATCTCATGGCCAATAAAGAACGAAACGGAAACAAGAACCGCAGCCTTTGGGGCTGGGTGAAACTGCCTTTCAGCATGCTGGGACATGCTGTGGCCTGGCTCTTCAAGGGGCGTCCCTGGTATGTCAAGGTGCTCTCCACATTGCTCATGCTTGTTCTTGCCTTTGGGCTTTATCTGTGGGCTGTCGACAACAATTTCCTCTGGCTCTTCGGCAAGTCGCCTTCCATGGATACTGTCAAGAACACCCGTCCGGCGCAAGCCTCAGAAATCTATAGTGCCGACTCGGTGATGATTGGGAAGTTCTTCAGCGAGAACCGTACCCCCGTCAGTTTTGACGATGTGAATCCTGTGTTCTGGCAGGCCTTGATAGATACCGAAGACGAACGTTTCTTCCACCATCATGGCATTGACTATCAGGCGTTTGCCGCTGCCTTGAAGGATTATATCGTTCACAACGATGCCCGTGGTGCCTCGACCATCACGCAGCAGTTGGCCAAGAATCTCTTCCGGGTGCGCACGGAGTATTCCACTGGTCTTTTAGGAAACGTGCCTGGCCTGAAAATGCTGGTCATGAAGAGCAAGGAGTGGATTACCGCCATGAAGCTGGAATGGAACTTCGGGAAAGAGGAGATTCTGACGATGTATGCCAATACCGTCGACTTCGGCTGTAACTCGTTTGGCATCAAGACTGCCTGCCGGACTTATTTCGGTACAACGCCTAAGAAGCTTACGCCCGACCAGGCTGCTATCCTGGTGGGCATGCTCAAGGCCACAACGTATTATAATCCCCGCCTGCATCCGGAGAACAGCAAGCTGCGCCGGAATGTCGTGCTCGAACTGATGCATCAGCACGGACATCTTGACAAGGCGGCGCTTGACTCGTTGAAGCAGAAAGACATTACCATTGACTTCAGCGTGGAGTCGGCTTACGACGGCGAGGCCAACTATTTCCGGGAGGCCTTGGCCAACTGGATGAAGAAGTGGTGCCGCGAGTATTATGGAGAGAAGCACGATTATGACTATAATACCGAGGGTCTGAAAATCTACACAACGATTGATACCCGCATGCAGAAATATGCCGAGGCGGCAGCCTGGGAGCAGATGGACATTATTCAGAAACGCTTCAACGAGCATTGGGCAGGGATGAATCCCTGGCGGAATGAGCGATATGAGGAGATTCCCAACTTCATTGAGAACATTGCCAAACGGCAGGACTGCTTCAAACAGCTGGAACGCCGCTTCCCTGACCAGCCCGACTCGGTGTGGTACTATATGAACCAGCCTCACCCCGTGAAGCTGTTCAGCTATGACGGGACTATTGAACGCGAGATGTCGTCGATGGACTCTATCCGTTACATGGAGCGTTTCATGCACTGCGGATTCGTAGCCATGGAGCCTCATACCGGACATGTGAAGGCCTGGGTGGGCGACCTGGACTTCGACACCTGGAAATACGACAAGGTGACGGCCCAGCGTCAGCCGGGCTCTACCTTCAAGCTCTTTGTCTATACCGAGGCGATGAATCAGGGTCTGACGCCCTGTGACCGGCGTACCGACTCGTTCTTCTCGATGAAGGTCTATGATGCCGACCAGAAGAAAGAGGTGATATGGGCACCCACCAATGCCGACGGCCATTTCTCGAATGCGGATGTCACCCTGAAACAGGCTTTTGCCCAGAGCATCAACTCCGTGGCGGTGAAGGTAGGACAGGAGGTCGGCATTGAGCGTGTGGCCAAGACTGCCCACGCCCTGGGTATTAAGAGCCCCCTGCACGAGACACCTTCGCTTGCCCTTGGCTCCAGTGATGTCAATCTCTTAGAGCTGTCGAATGCATACGCCACGATTGTCAATGACGGCAAGCGGCATGAGCCGGTGCTTGTCTCACGTATTCTCGACCGCGACGGCAATGAGATTTACAGGGCATCCGACGAGGCCCATGAAGCCGTACCCTATCGCACTGCCTTCCTGATGCAGCAGATGCTGCTCGGCGGCATGTCAGGAACCAGTTCGAGCCTCTGGCGTTTTGTCCGCAAGTATTATAACGATACGGAGTTCGGAGGCAAGACGGGCACGTCGAACAATCACTCCGATGCCTGGTTCGTAGGCGTGACACCCAAGCTGGTGTGTGGCGCCTGGGTCGGTGGCGAGTATCGCGCCATCCATTTCCGTACGGGTCAGCTGGGACAGGGCAACAAAACGGCGCTCCCCATTTGCGGAGCCTTCTACGAGGCTGTGCTGGGCGATCCGGCATTCAAGGACTATCATTGCAAGTTTGCAGCCTCGAAAGATCCTGCCATCATGGCCGATACTTATTCCTGTACGGGCTTCTTCAAGGCCGAGAACGACAGTCTCAGCAGTGACAGCCTGGGCAACTGGCAGGTCAAGCGCGAATGGGAGGGTGAGGAGAACAGTACCAACACGGCTGAAGACGAGGCTCAATAGTGCAGCAGATGGAACTGGACCTCGGCAATAAGGAGTGGCAGGATGCGCTCCAGATCGTCAACTACACCCGCCGTTCGCTTTTCCTGACGGGAAAGGCGGGTACGGGTAAGTCTACGTTCCTGCGCTATGTCTCTGCAAACACGAAGAAAAAGCACGTGATTCTTGCCCCTACTGGCATTGCCGCTATCAATGTAGGTGGGGCCACGCTCCACAGCTTCTTCCGACTGCCTTTCCATCCGTTGTTGCCAAACGACACCCGCTACGACCGTCGGCACATCCGTGAGACGCTCAGGTATCCTTCTGCTCATTGCAAGCTGTTGCGCGAGGTAGAGCTGATCATCATCGACGAGATTTCGATGGTCAGGGCCGACATCATTGACTTTATCGATCGTGTGCTGCGCATCTATACCCGTAGCAGCGAGCCTTTCGCTGGCAAGCAGCTGCTGCTGGTGGGCGACATCTACCAGCTGGAGCCCGTTCTCAAGGAAGAAGACCGTCAGCTCCTGCGCCCCTTCTATCAGAGTCCCTATTTCTTCAATGCCAAGGTGTGGCAGCAGATGCAGTTGGTCTCCATCGAGCTGCGCAAGGTCTATCGCCAGAAGGACGACCATTTCATCGGCATCTTAGACCGGATCAGGCAGAATCAGGTGACGCCGAGGGATCTGGAGGAACTGAACGAAAGAGTATTAAACAGGGGAAAGAGTTTAGAGTTTAGAGTGGATAGTGGAGAGTTTGCTACCGCATCAGATGGTTGCGGAGAGCGGACAGCGGTAGCAAACTCTCCACTATCCACTCTAAACTCTCCACTAAGAATCCTCCTTGCTGCCCGTCGCGACGTGGTCGACTATACCAACGAGCAGCGGCTGAAGGAACTGCCCGGTTTGCCATCGGTGTTCCATGGCAACATTCAGGGCGACTTCCCTGAGTCGTCCCTGCCCACCCCCATGGAGCTGCAGGTGAAACCTGGCGCACAGGTCATCTTTATCCGTAACGACAAGGAGAAACGTTGGGTCAACGGTACGTTGGGTACCGTCATCGAGATAGACGAAGAGGAGGGCATCATCAGCGTGGTCGACGAGCAGGGAAACGATTTCCCCGTGGAGCGCGAGGTGTGGGAGAACATGCGTTACACCTTTGACGAGAAAGAACAGAAGATCTGTGAGGAGCTGCTGGGCACTTATACACAGTTCCCCCTTCGGTTGGCCTGGGCCATCACCGTCCATAAGAGTCAGGGTCTGACGTTCCAGCAGGTGGTAATCGACTTTACCGGCGGTGTCTTTGCCGGCGGACAGACATACGTGGCACTCTCTCGGTGCACCTCATTGGAGGGCATCACCCTCAAGGCTCCCATCCGTCAACAGGACATCTTCGTGCGGGCTGAGGTGGTGCAGTTCTCCCGCCAGTACAATAATCAGGCGCTCATTCAGCAGGCCATGCAGGAGGGAGAGGCCGACCGCCAGTATCACGATGCCATCAAAGCCTTCGACGGGGGCGATTTCTCCGCTTTCCTTGACCATTTCTTCAAGGCTATCCACAGCCGTTACGACATTGAGAAGCCCGTAGCCCGTCGCTTTATACGTCGCAAACTGGAGATCATCAACCGCCAGCGGGCTGAGCTCGACAGGCTGAGGAAAGAACAGCGCGACCGTGAGAAGATGCTCAAGCGGTTGGCTGCCGAATATGTGCTTTTAGGCAAGGAGTGCGAAGAGGAGCACATGACCGATGCCGCCATTCGTAACTATGAAAAGGCGCTTGAACTCTGGCCGGATCATCCAGAGGCCAAGCGCCGCCTGAAAAAGCTACACTAAGCGAAAATCGCTGAAATACAGCGTGAATCTGACGAGTTTCTCCCTCCTTTGCAATTCAGGCTGAATTACAACGTAATTCGTACTGAATTGTCTTGTAGTTCAGGCCGAATTACGACGTAATTCATACCGAATTGTGTGGGGCTCCATTTTTTCGTCGGATTCACGCTTCATGACGGGCAGTCGCTTACCACAGGGATAAGCGCTGCTCCTTCGGAATATACATCTTGTTGTCGGGCGTCACGCCAAAGGCCTCATACCACGCATCAATGTGCGGCAGGGCACCGTTCACGCGCCAGCGGCCCAGTGAGTGGGGGTCGCTCTTCGTCCGGTTGCGTATCTCCTCTTCGGTGATGTTACCTGCCCATACGCCGGCATAGGCAATGAAGAAGCGCTGATCGGCCGTCAGCCCGTCCTTGTCGGCCAGCGGAGCCTCTTTCGTTGCGTTCTTAAAGGCTGCATAAGCCACCTGCAGTCCACCGTGGTCGGCCAGGTTCTCGCCCAGCGTCAGTCGGCCGTTGGCTTTCAGGTCGGGCAGTACCTTGATGGCTGAGAAGAAGTCGGCATAGCGGTCGGTACGGTCCTTGAAGTTGGCAGCGTCCTGCTCTGTCCACCAGTTGTTCATGTTGCCCTCCTTGTCGTATTCGCGTCCCTGGTCGTCGAATCCGTGCGTCATCTCGTGTCCGATGACCACACCGATGGCACCGTAGTTGAAGGCATCGTCGGCCTCCATGTCGAAGAAGGGCGGCTGCAGGATGCCTGCGGGGAAGCAGATCTCGTTGGTGGTGGGGTTATAGTAGGCGTTCACCGTCTGCGGGTGCATGTGCCATTCGTCGCGGTCGACGGGCTTGCCGGCTTTCTTCTCGATGTTGTGCTTCGTCCAGAAGCGATAGCACTCCAAGTAGTTCTCTAAGTACGACTTGGCAGGGTCGATGTTCAGTGCCGACATGTCAGTCCACTTGTCGGGATAGCCCACCTTCACATAGAAGGCATCCAGCTTGTCGTAGGCGTTCTGCTTGGTCGAGTCGCTCATCCAGTCCTGTGCCTCGATGCGTTCTCTCAGGGCTGTCTGCAGGTTCTTCACCAGGTTCACCATGCGCTCCTTGGCCTCGGCAGGGAAGTATTTCTTGACATAGATCTGACCGATGGCCTCACCCATGACGCTCTCTATCTGCGTGACGGAGCGGCGCCACAGCGGATGATCCTCTTTCCGTCCGGAGAGCACCTTGCCGAAGAACTCGAAGTTGGCAGCCTGCACGTTGGCACTGAGCTTGCCTGCAGCACTGAGTATGAAGTCCCACTCCAGATAGTCGCGGTACTCGTCGGCCGTCATGCCTGCCACAGTCTTTTCGGCTCCGGCAAAGAACTCCGGCTGTCCTACGACAAACGTCTGGAAGTATTTGCTGTCCAGGCCCTGTGCGTTCATCGACTGCTCCAGTTTCAGGTGCGGGTAGTTCTTTGCGAACTCCTGCAGCGTGGTCTTGTTGTAGTTGCGCTGCACGTCGCGCAGTTCCGTGTTCGAGCGCGACACCTTGGCCAGCTCGGTCTCTATGCGCATGATGTTCGCCATCTTTGTCTTGGCTTGCTCCTCGGTGAAGCCGAACAGCTGGAACATGCGTACAATGTGGTTCTTGTATTCCTCGCGGATGTGTGCCGTTGCCGAGTCGTTCTCCACGTAGTAGTCCTTTTGTCCGAGCGCCAGACCGCCCTGGTTCACCTGAAGCACATTGTTCTTTGCGTCCTTCTCGTCGGCACCCAGATATGAGGAATAGAACTCGTCAAATCCGAATCCGGCCAGCTCCAGCTGGACAGCAAACAGGTCATCCTTCGTCTTGGCCTCCTCCATGCGGTTCAGCAGGGATTTGACAGGCTCAATGCCCTCCTTGTCGCGGCGCACGGAGTCCATGGCCAGTTTGTACAGGTCGCTCAGTTTCTGTTCGACGGTACCCTTCTCGTAGTCCTGCTTCAGCAGTTCGTCGAGGATGCCGTTCACGCGTTTGTTGTTCTCCTCGCCGAGCACGTCGAACGAGCCGTAGCGCGAGTAGGCAGCTGGCAGCGGGTTCTTCTGCATCCATCCGCCGCAGGCGTACTGATAGAAATCGTCGCCGGCCACCGCCGTTGCGTCCATGTTACCCAGGTCTATGCCTGTGGTTTGTTGGTTGTTGTTTGTACAGGCCATCATTGTTGTGAATGAAGCTACTGCAATCATTGTTTTTGTTTTCATTCTGATAAAGTGTTATACTTGTTTCTCATTCTCAATCTGATAAAGCGTCATACTTGTTTCTCCATGTTTTCCAGTTCCTCTGCGAGTTGTTCCCATCGTGCCACTTCCTCGTCCATCCGGCGCTTCGTGTCGGTATATTCCGTGACGAGTGTCATGTCGCAGGCATTCTTCGGGTCGCAGAGCAGGGTGTCGAGTTCCTTCAGGCGCTGTTCCATCTTCGCAATCTTCTTCTCCGCCTCTTCTACGGCGCGTTCGGCTTTCCGGATGCGCTTCTGTTGCTCTTTGTGCTCGGCGTAGGTTTGACCGTTTTGGGATACGTTGGCCGGTTGGGCTTTCTCTGGTTCCTTAGCGGGCTGTGCCTTTTGTGGGCTCAGTTTTTTCTCTATCTCGCTTAGCTCACTAATCTTTTTTGTCTGCAGAAAGTCATAGATGCCGCCGATGTGCTCGCGGACCTTGCCGCCTCCGAACTCGAAGACCTTCGTCACCAGCCCGTCAAGGAACTCACGGTCGTGGCTCACGATGATGGCCGTTCCGTCGAAGGCCTTGATGGCCTCTTTCAGCACGTCCTTCGACGGCATGTCCAGATGGTTGGTGGGCTCGTCGAGGATGAGCAGGTTCACCGGCTCCAGCAGCAATCGGATCATGGCCAGCCGGCTCCGTTCTCCGCCGCTGAGCACCTTCACCCGCTTGTCGGAAGCCTCTCCGCCGAACATGAATGCCCCCAGTATGTCGTTGATCTTCAGGCGTACGTCGCCCTTGGCCACGTTGTCGATGGTCTGAAAGACGGTCAGGCTCTCGTCGAGCAGCTGTGCCTGGTTCTGTGCGAAATAGCCTATCTGCACGTTGTGCCCCACCTTCAGAGAGCCTTCAAACGGAATCTCGCCCATGATGCACTTCACCAGCGTAGACTTGCCCTCGCCGTTCTTACCCACGAACGCCACCTTCTCGCCGCGCTTGATGGTCAGGTTCACATGGTCGAACACCACATGGTCGTACTCCTTCTTCACATCGTCGCAGATGACAGGGTAGTCGCCCGAGCGCAGGCAAGGCGGAAACTTCAGGTGCAAGGCCGACGTGTCCACCTCGTCTACCTCTACAATCTCCATTTTCTCCAGCTGCCGCAGACGCTGTTGCACCTGTACGGCCTTCGTCGGTTTATAGCGGAAACGCTCCACAAACTCTCGGATGTCGGCTATCTCCTTCTGCTGGTTCTCGTAGGCTCTGAGCTGCTGTTCGCGACGCTCTTTGCGAAGCATCACGTACTCGTCGTACTTCACGCGGTAGTCGATGACCCTCCCGCATGATATTTCCAGCGTCCGGTTCGAGACGTTGTTGATGAAAGCCCGGTCGTGGCTCACCAGCACCACGGCTCCGCTCCAGCCGGCCAGCAACTGTTCCAGCCACTGTATCGACTCAATGTCGAGATGGTTCGTCGGCTCGTCGAGCAGGAGCACGTCAGGGCGGCGCAGCAGAATCTTTGCCAGTTCGATACGCATGCGCCAGCCGCCGGAGAATTCCTGTGTGGGGCGCTCCAGGTCACTCCTTTCAAAGCCCAGGCCTGTCAGCGTTCGCTCTATCTCGGCCTCCTGTGCCTCGGCTCCCATCATCTGGAATCGCTCGTGCTCGGTCGTAAACCGTTCCACCAGCGCCATATACTCCTCGCTCTCGTAGTCGGTGCGCTCGTTCAGCTGCTGCTCCATGCGGGTGAGGCGGTCTTTGATCTTCTGGATGTCGGCAAAGGCTTTCTGTGCCTCTTCCCGCACGGTGGTCGAGTCTTGCAGAATCATCACCTGTGGCAGGTAGCCGATGGTCACGTCGGCAGGCACGGCCACGTTGCCCGCTGTGGGGCGTTCCATGCCGCAGAGAATTTTGAGCATCGTCGACTTGCCCGCCCCGTTCTTTCCGACCAGGGCGATGCGGTCGCGCTCGTTTATGACAAAAGTTACGTCAGCGAACAGGGGCTTCACCCCAAATTCCACTTTCAGGCCTTCAACAGAAATCATCGGTGACAGATTAGAAAATGAGGTGCAAAGTTACACGTTTTCTCCTGAAAGACAAAATAATTCAGTATGAATTCGCCAAAAATAATCAAAAAACAAAAGAAAACCAGAGGAAGTAATTGTCTTCTTCTGGTTTTCTTTTGTCGCTAAGAATTCGGAAGGTGCATACCTACGCAGATTCATGTAGCATCGCAGATATAAATGAGGAATTGTCGTGAATCAAATTAGTTAGTTCTTATTTCTTGACAAAGGGACCCTCATCCTTGTAGGTTTGTTGGCCATTGCCTGTCGGAGTAAAGCGACGCAGATACATTTCCGAATTGCTCGCAAATCTGATTTCAGCTTCCTCTCTTACGGGATTTAATTTATACTCTTGCTCACCTTCCCTCATGGTGATTGTTTTCCAGTCCATCACCAGTTTTGCGCCATTGACAGTGTAGGTGCCCGTACTGGTTTTCTCAGACAAGAGTTTCATGGTTCCGCTCTCGTGGACAGGTGTCTCATCTTTAGTGTCGTTTTCGCCGTAAATGGTTATTTCAGGCTTGACAGCACCCCAGACAGTTACATCGAACATGTAGTTCTTCGACTTAATAGTAAGGGTCTTCTTTATCTGCTTGATACTCTCAGTGGCTGTCCCTGTCATTGTCGGCGTATAATTGTAGGTTGACTTAATCGTAGTAGCACTATTACCGAACATGGCCTGAATATACTTCTTAATTAGCAAAGGCTGGTGGACACCAGCATCTGCAACACCTAAATTACGCTGATACTGAATCTGTGTTCTTTCCCCATTCGTCACCGAACGCTGAGGATTTTCATACAAAGTGACCTCCTCTGTTCTCACATTTACCACCTTTGCATTCATTATGTAGTACCAGCTCGAGAAGTGAGGAATACGAGCTGAAGTCTCATCAGGAATAGTAGGGTTCGCCCAACTCAGAGAAAGTGCCTCAGCCTTGTTATCCGAATTAACCATCTTCACGTCAAGCTCGGAAGACTTCTCAAGAACGGCCTTCACCAAAGGTCTTTCATCATCAGGTTTTGTCGTCCAGTCTGCACCGTCAG
>Ga0310697_10005370_pt1 | contig 12398 bp, 9 predicted proteins | sample 172DNAGHGlowgp2_FD_203883 | JGI IMG/M metagenome (GOLD analysis project Ga0310697, IMG submission 203883) | Sheep rumen microbial communities from Palmerston North, Manawatu-Wanganui, New Zealand - 1728 DNA GHGlow gp2 (v2) (version 2) | ecosystem: Host-associated > Mammals > Digestive system >... | reverse complement strand
CTTCTTTCAAGCTGGCTGGCAGGAATTCTACAGGTCGATGATGGCGGTGTGGTCGTTGATGACGCTCTCGTGGCTGGTGCCGATGTCGTTGCGGTCCTCCAGGATGCTGCGCAGCACCAGGCGGGCCGTGCTGTAGATGCGCAGCCGCAGGGCAGCTTTGACCAGTGGCTTGAGGATGCCTGTAACGGTCTTGTTGACCACCTGGTCGGCGCCATCGATGAGCTGCTCGATGAGCTCATTGTTCTCGCCGATGCTCCCCTCGTTGCCCTCGGCAAAGGCGATGTAGGCGCGCGTGACGGGTTCCTGCAGGTGAGTCAGCAGCAGCTCGGCGATGCCATCGGGGGTGTCGGGAATCTTGACGTAGCGCATCACCAGCGGGTGTTTGGCGCTGAAGTTGCCGATGGCTTGGCTCACCTCGGGCCAGTAGCGTTCCAGCACGCCGTGCACGATGCTGGGGATGCTGCGGGTGAACACCTCGCGGGCCGTCTCGGCGAACTCTGGTTGGCTGGGCAGACTGTACAGCGTGCGCGTGTGCAGCTGTATCTTGCCGCTCACGGGGTTACAGGTGGCAACGCGCCACTGGCAGGGATAGCCCACGGCGGCGGCTGTGGCCACCTCGACCATCAGCCCTGACTTGTGGCTCACCTGGCTGATGTCGCTGATGTGGAGGTGGCCGGTGAACACGACGTGCAGGCCAGCATCAATCAGGCGTTGGCACAGTTGGTCGGCCCCGTCGACCATGTAGGGCGACGCCAGCGTTTCCTCCATGTGGAAGTGGGGCACCAGGTGGTGGTGCATCATGGCGATGACGCGCCGGCCGCTGGCCGTGGCCTGCCGGGCCTGGTCGACGAGCCATTGCTGCGTCGAGGCCTCCAGCCGCCCGCTGGTCTTGCAGTGGTCGCGGGCATCGCCGCGCGAGATGAAGGTGTTGAGACGGTCCATGCAGGCGTCGATGCCCAGGATGGTGAGACGCTCGTTCACGTCGCGGCAGTAGCTCAGTGTGTCGGCGTCGCGCCGTGACCGCTCGTCATAACCCATGTTGCGGTAGATTGTGGCAAACTCGCTGCGGCTGATGGTGTCGGCGGCTGTGGTCTGGTCGCCGTCATAGGTCCTGGCGTCGGGGTTGTTGATGTCGTGGTTGCCGGGGATGACAAGGACCTGGATGCCGGCATCGACCAGCCGCTGCAGCTGCTCGGCAACCAGCTGGTGGCTGCGGCGCTCGCCGTCCTTGGTCAGGTCGCCGGTGACAATCGTCAGCTGGGGTTTCAGCTCCAGAATGTCGTCGACCAGGGTGTGGAGTATCTCCAGGCTCTCCTTGAGCATCTTGCGGTCCTGGTTTAAGTACTGCTGGAATGCCTGTCCGTCGTGGATGAGCAGTTCGGGCGCCATCACGTGCAGGTCGCTGATGATGGCCATCTTGATGCGGGTGGTTTCGGGTCGGTCCATTGTCGGTGTCGGGTAGGGTTATAGGGTGAGGGTGAGATGCAGGTCATCGGTGTGTGACTCGGTGGGGGTGCCCACGGCATTGCGGTCCTCGAGCACGCTGCGCACCAGCGGGTCAAGCTTGGGGTAGACGCTGGTCTGGAAGAAGTCCCACAGGTTGTCGGCCTGGTCGGGAACGACTTCCTGAATCATGGCCCGTATGCCTTGTTGGCCCTGGGCGATGATGCCTTCCACGTCCTTTTCCTGCTCGTTGCCCTCGACTACGGCCAGCAGTGTGCGGGCAAGCACTTCTTTGAGGTGGCGCAGGGCGAGCTGGGTGGCCTGCTGTGGCGTCTCGGGCAGGTTTGCCTTGCCGCCGCCCATCTCGAGCATCGCCTTGAGTTGGGCCATGCGGCCGCCCATCTTGTCCCAGGCTTTGCCCGACAGCATCGCGGCCATTCCGGGGGCGGCGTTGATGATGCGTTGGCGGCCCTGGTCGCGCAGGGTGGGGCAGTGCTTGGTTGCCGTCAGCCACCGGGTGTCGATGCTCAGTCGGCTGTGGTTGCGGTTCAGTTCAGCCACGCGCAGGGCAAATGGGTAGCAGATGGCCGAGCCTGTCGCCACCTCGACAAGGCTGTCGCTCGTGGCGGCATTGTGCAGGGTGACGGCATCGGTCACGTGCAGGTGCCCGGTGAACATGGTGTGAATGCCGGCCTGCATGAGCCGCTCGGCAATCTCCTTGTGGCGCTTGACGATGTAGTTGGTGAGCAGCTTGTCCTCTTGGTCGAAGTGGGGCACCAGGTGGTGATGCATCATGGCTATGACGTGTTTACCCTGGCTGCGGGCTTGCGCGGCTTGCTCGACGACCCACTCCAGGGTCTCGGCCTTGATGCGACCGCCGTTGTGGTAGCTGTCGGTGCTGTCACCACGGCTGGTGAGGGTGTTCTGCTCGTCCATGTTGCTGTCGATGCCTATGACCACGAGGCCCTCTAGAGGTTCGCAGCAGTAGCTCAGCGAGGCTGGGTCGCGCCGCGAAGGGGCTCCGTAGCCATAGTCGCGGTAGATCGCGGCAAACTCCTCGCGCGTCACCGTGGCGGCTGGCTGGGTCTTCTCGCCGGCATAGCGGCTGGCATACGGGTTGTTGCAGTCGTGGTTGCCGGGGATGACTAGCGGCTGGATGCCGTGCTGGGCCATGCGCTCCAGGTAGCGGGCCATGCGCTCGTGGCTCGCGCGCTCGCCGTTATGGGTCAGGTCGCCGGTAATCAGCACTAGCGATGGCTTGATGTGGATGATGCTGTCGGTGATGGCTTCCATGATGTCGTCGCTCATCGCCATCATCTTGCTGTCGCCGCCATCGGCGCGGTCAATGGCGGAGCCCGGTGTCACCAGTTCGGGCGCCAGCAGGTGGGTGTCGCTGATGACGACGATGCGGTCGGTTTTGGGGCGGGCCGTGGCTTCTATGGCGAGCAGTGTCGATAGTAACATGATGATTAAGTTGAGTCTTGTCTTCATGATCTGTTGTCGCTTGTGCATTTATTGTGCCAGTTGGGTGATGGTAAATCCGCTTTTCTCCAGGTGGCGCCAGTAGGAGGGATATGACTTGCCGACGACCTCGGCATCGGTGATGACCAGGCCGGGAAAGCGCACTGCAGCCGGCGCCAGGGCCATCGCGATGCGATGGTCGCCGTGAGGGTCGATGACGGGCGGCTGCGGTCCTGTCTCAACGCGCTCGCCATACCACGAGATGGCGTCTTCGCCTTCAATCTTCAAGACGTACCCCAGCTTGAGCAGTTCAGTGCGCAGGGCCTCGATGCGGTCGCTCTCCTTGTGGCGCAGCGTGCGCGTGCCGGTGATGCGGAACGAGCGTTCCAGCAGGCACAGCAGCACGGTCCACGTGGGTATCAGGTCGGGCGTGGAGCTCATGTCGGCATAGCTCGAGCAGCAGCAGTCGATAAACTGGCTCGTGTCGAGCGTCACGCCTTGGGCGTCAAAGCGCGATGCGATGCCTAGCCGGCGGCCCAGTTCCACCAGGGCGGCATCACCCTGGATGCTGTCGGGGGTGAGCCCTCGCAGGGCGATGTGCGACTGTGGCAGCAGGGCAGCCAGGGCATACCATGGTGCCGCGGCGCTCCAGTCGCCCTCGACCAGCAGGTCACGGCCCCGGTAGCCGTCGGCCACGTTGATGGTTTGGCCGGTGATGTCTGCGCTGGCACCCATCTGGCGCATGACGGCTATCGTCATGTGGATGTAGGACGGCGACACGATGTCGCCGGTGAGCCGTAGCCTCCCGCCGCCCACGACGGGCAGAATCATCAGGATAGCCGAGGCAAACTGCGAACTCTCTCCGCCGGCCAGTGTCACGTCGCCGCCATGCAGCTGTCGCCCGTTGATGCGCAGCGGGGGATAGCCGTCCTGGCCCAGGTACTGGATGTCGGCTCCCATCGTCCGCAGTGCGTCAACCAGGGCTCCGATGGGGCGCTGGCGCATCCGGGCGATGCCGTCAAGGGTCACCGTCACCCCCTCGCGGGTGGCATAGTAGGCGGTGAGAAACCGCATCGCGGTGCCTGCGGCTCCCACGTCGATGTGCCCTCCCCCGGTGTGGGACAGGGCTTCGACCATCACGGCCGTGTCGTCACACAGTGCCGGCCTCAGCACCTGCACGTCGTTGTCACACAGGGCGGCAATCATCAATCCGCGGTTGCTCATGCTCTTGGACGTGGGCAGCTCGATGGCGGCTTCGGCCCGCCGCGGGGCTCTCAGTTGCAGCTTCATCGTTAGTTTCGGGTTATTCGCTGATGTCCTCGACGGGAACGGGTTCGATAAGGTCTCGGTATAACTTCAGGGAGTCGCTGGGCATCTTGTCGCTCCCGAGCACGCGGGGCATCAGGTCGATGGTGAACTCATAGGGCTTGTTGTCCAGCATGTGCTTGGTGCCGAAGGTCGCCATGTCGGGATTCATGGCATACAGGAGATTCAGACCGATGCTCAGCACAAAGGCATACTTGAACATGAACAGTAGCGCGCCGCCCAGTTTGTCCAGGAATCCCAGGTTAACCGAGTGGATAACCCCCTTGAACAGCCTAGTCACCAGCCTGATGGCCAGCATCACCACGAGGAAGGCCAGCGCCAGCGACACGCTCTTGACGGTGATGCTCGACAGCGGCCACTCGGCGGCACTGGGCACGATGGCAAGGAAGATGTCGGCAATCACGTCGCCGCAGCAGTAGCACAGCACGATGGAGGCTATCCACGAGACAATCGACGACAATTGCCCGAGCATGCCCTTGCGGTAACCGATCACGATGCCGCCCAGGACAATCAGCAGGATAAGTATGTCGATAAAGGTCATATCTTTCTTTCTTTTTGGGCTGTTGAGTTGGATAGATATCAATGGTCACGCTTGGCGTGATACATGCCTGATAAGGTCTGTCGGCAGGCTACTCCTCATCTTTTGGCAGCAGGATCTCGTCAATCCAGCCGTCCTTGCGGTAGCGGCACAGGTCCACATAGGCGTCGATGCCGGGTATGATGCCTGTCTCGCTATATTGCCAGATGGTGTAGTCGCCTTCCCAGTTGATCTCGGGCTCCAAGCTGGAGTACCTGCCGATGTATAACTGATGCTTGTTGAAGTGTGGCGCCAGGTTCTTGTTATAGAATCCCATCGTGCTGTAGATCATGGGCTGAACGCCATAGTGGTGCTCAATGAGCTGGCAGAACTTGTCCACGCTGTCGATGAGCTGGCTGCGTGACCAATCGCCACGCACCTCCACGTCGAGCATGGGTATCAGGTCCTGGACCGACTTCAGGGCAAACTTGGAGAAATTCTCAAACTGCGCGTCGATGGTCGACGTCGACGTGACGTAGTGGTAGCTGCCCGTCAGCAGGCCGTTGCGACGGGCCTGGGTGATGTTGTGGGCATAGTGTGGCGAACGGTAGGTAGCGCCCTCGGTCGCCTTGATGTAGACAAAGCGGATGTCCTTGTCACTGCTCACCTTGGCCCAGTCGATATAGCCCTGGTAGCTCGAGATGTCGATGCCGTCATACTTGGCTGCCTCGTTGCGCGGAGCGACCCGGCGCGCCGTCTCGCGGCCTCCCTTGCCGTCGTGGCATCCCACCAGCATGGCCATCACCAGCACGATGGCTAGCAATGGTCTGCCCTGTGGTATGTGACGGCGGGAATCAGTCATTGTCGGCCGAACTTTTGTTGATCTTGCGGCCTTTATATTGCGCCGACCGGATGCTGTCGTTGCGCTGCGACTTCGACAGGTCGGCCGCGCCGCGCATCATAGCCCCCGACTTGCTGCTCTTGCTGGCCTTGGATTGCTTGGCTTTGGCTTCGCGGGCTTTCTTGGCATCGGCTTTGCGCTTCTCTTTGGCGGCTTTTTCCTTGGCGGCTTTTTCGGCGCGGGCCTTGTCGGCTTTCTCGCGTTCTGCTTTAGCCTTTTCTGCCTTTTCTTTTTCTGCCTTTTCCTTGTCGGCTTTGGCTTTGTCGGCCTTGGCCTTGTTGGCTTTTATCTTGTCGGCCTTCTCCTTCTCGGCTCGGGCTTTTTCGGCTTTCTCTTTATCTGCCTTGGCCTTGTCGGCCTTGGCTTTTTCGGCCTTGGCCTTATCGTTGGCCGTGGGCTTCTTCTCTTCCTTGGCCTTGTCGCTCTGGGCGGGTTGCTCCATCAGTGTGGCGGTCGTCGGTTTGGGCTTGTTGCGGTCCACGGCATCCTTGACGCTCACGCGGGGCTTCCCCTTGGCAGGTCGGTACAGGATGTCCTGCAGCGAGTGCCCCTTGTTGAAGCGGCCCAGGTCCACATAGCCGTTGATGCCGTTCACGGTACCGCTCTCAGAGTACTGCCACAGGATCCACTTCACCCCGTTGATGTTGGGACGGTCGTCGGCACTGCGGCTGTACTTGGCAATGAAGATGGGATAATCGGCAAACGCCAGGCCCAGGTATTTCTTGAAAAAACTCTCGTAGGTGTAGATAATCGGCTTGCAGCCATAGTAGTCCTCCAGCATGTTGGCAAACACCATCAGGCTGTCGCGCAGCTGTTGGGGACTCCATTGGCGGCACACCTCCACGTCGATGACGGGAATCAGGTCCTGCTCGTCGCGCGGCGCGTTGGTGGCAAAGTTCTTGAACTGGGTGGTAACGCTCGACTTGTTGGTCAGGTAGTGGTAGCTGCCCACCTTGAAGCCAGCCTTGCGGGCGTTGCGCAGGTTGTACTGGTACTGCTCGTCAACGCGGTCGCTGCCCTCGGTGGCCTTGATGTAGACATACTGGATCTTGTGGTCCTTCTTCACCACGTCCCACTTGATGACGCCCTGGTGCTTCGACACGTCGATGCCGTTATAGTTCGGGTCGGCAGGGGGCGGAACACGCTTCACCGGGGCGGCTTTCTCGTCCTTCTTGCGGGTGCTGTCGACCTTGTCGTCTTTCTTGTCGTCTTTTTTGTCGTCTTTCTTGTCCTTGTCGCTGGCGCTCTTTTGGTCCTTCTGGTTCTTGCTGGCCGCCTGCTTCTTGTTGTCGTTCTTCACCCGCTCGCGTGTGGGCTTGGTGATGTCGTCCTTCTGCTGGGGCATGCCAAGGCCTGTCGCCGGCAACAGCAACATGATAATAATGGCCAAGTATTGTATAATAGACTTCTTGTGTAATTCTGTGTAATCCATTGCTATCTATATTTCGGAGTAAAGTTGGCTGCAAAGATAGGAAAAAAGTTTTGAATTTTCCTTTTTAAGCTTTTGGAAAATATGAGCGCCTGGCCTTTTTCCTAAAAAAATGCGAAAAATGAAACCTCTCTCCCGTAGTTTCAATAAAAAGCGTTATCTTTGTAGGATTGACAACTTCAGTCAAGTCAATAACGAGATCAATTATATGGCAAGAAAGAGTGGATTACAATCATTGAAACAGGAACGTCGTGAGTACCACGACAGGGTCATCAACTTTTTTAATCAGCAGGGCGAGGCGCCCTTCAACTACAAGCAGGTGTCGGCGGCAGTCGGGGCCAACACGCCCAAGCGGCGCACGCTCATCGTCGACATCCTTGAGCAGCTGGCAGTTGATGGCTTCCTCACTCAGGTGGGACCTGGCAGCTACAAGGCCGTGAACCGCTCATCGGTGGCCGAGGGCATCTTCATACGCCGCAGCAACGGCAAGAACAGCGTCGACACGGCTAGCGACGACGGACAGCCCATCATGGTGGCCGAGCGCAACTCGATGCATGCCCTCAACGGCGACCGCGTGCTGGTGCACATCAGCGCTGCCCGAGCCGGCATCGAGCCCGAGGCCGAGGTCATACGCATCCTGGAGCGCAAGGAGCAGGTATTCGTCGGCACACTGCAGGTGATGAAGTATTTCGCTCAGCTGGCTACCGACAGCAAGTTCCTGGCAACCGACATCTTCATCCCGCTCGACAAGCTCGCGGGTGGCAAGACGGGCGACAAGGCGGTCGTCAAGATCGTCGACTGGCCTGAAGATGCCAATACGCCCATCGGCGAGGTCGTCGACGTGCTGGGCGTCGCTGGTGAGAACAATGCCGAGATCCATGCTATCCTGGCCGAGTTCGGGCTGCCATACAAGTATCCTGACAATGTGACCCAGGCCGCCGAGGAGCTGGATGCCGGCATCACCCCCGACGAGGTGGCTCGCCGGCTCGACATGCGCGACGTGACCACGTTCACCATCGACCCTGCCGATGCCAAGGACTTTGACGACGCCCTGTCTATCAGGAAGATGAAGAACGGCAACTGGGAAATCGGTGTCCACATCGCCGACGTGAGCCACTATGTCACGCCGGGTTCCGTCATCGACAAGGAGGCCTACGAGCGCGCTACATCGGTCTATCTGGTCGACCGCACCATCCCCATGCTGCCCGAGAAACTGTGCAACAACATCTGCTCACTACGCCCCGACGAGGACAAGCTCACCCACTCGGTGGTCATGGAAATGGACGCCGAGGCTCGGGTCAAGAAATACAAGATTTGCCACACGGTCACCCGGAGCAACAGGCGTTTCTCCTACGAGGAGGCACAGCAGATTCTCGAGACGGGAAAGGGCGACCTCGCCGACGAACTCGCCGTGCTCAACGAGATGGCCAAGCAGCTCAGGAAGCGCCGCTTCGACGAGGGCGGCTCGGTGTCGTTCAACCGCGAGGAAATCAAGTTTGACATCGACGAGACTGGAAAGCCCACGGCTGTACATGTACACGTGGCCCAGGATGCCAACAAGCTCATCGAGGAGTTCATGCTCCTGGCCAACTGCAAGGTCGCCGAGCACATCGGCAAGGTGCCCAGGAACAAGACGGCCAAGGCGTTTGTCTACCGCATCCACGACCAGCCCGACCTCGACAAGCTGCAGAACTTTGCCGACATCGCGGCCCACTTCGGCTACAAGGTGCGCACCAAGGGCTCTGGCCGCGACATCAACAAGTCCATCAACAAGATGCTCGAGCAGGCCAAGGGCAAGCCCGAGGAGGAGATGCTCGCCATCCTGGCCATCCGCTCGATGGCCAAGGCGGTCTACAGCGCCACCAACATCGGCCACTATGGTCTGGCCTTTGACTACTACACCCACTTCACCTCGCCCATCCGCCGCTACCCCGACCTGATGGTACACCGCCTGCTCGACAAGTATGCCGCGGGCGAGAAGAGTGTCGACCCCGTCAAGCTCGAGGACCAGTGCAAGCACATGAGTGCCCAGGAGCAGCTCGCCGCCAATGCCGAGCGGGCTTCCATCAAGTACAAGGAGGTCGAGTTCATGGGGCAGCGCCTGGGGGGCGTCTTCACGGGACATATCTCTGGCGTGACCGAGTGGGGACTCTATGTCGAGCTCGACGAGACCCATTGCGAGGGCCTGGTGGGAATCCGTGGCCTGGACGATGACTTCTATGAGTTCGACGAGAAGAACTACTGCATCCGCGGCCGTCGTCGCGGCAGGGTTTACCGCCTGGGCGACAACATCACGATTCAGGTGGCACGGGCCGACCTGATCAAGAAACAGCTCGACTTTGTACTGGTCGACGACGAGAACCCCGCCGGCAGCCACCGCATCGACCGGGAGCCCATCACCGAGCAGAACAGCCGCAGCACCGGCGGCAAGATGTCGCGCGACGAGCGCCGCCGCACCCAGTACGAGGGCGGCAGTGCGTCACGGCGTCAGCAGCGTGGCTCTCGCGGCAACAGCACGCGCCGCCAGGCTAGGGAGGCACGTGCATCCAAAAAGTCCACCAGGTCCAGCAAGTCTGGTAAGTCCAATAAGGGTCGTCGCCGATGAGCAATTCCCCTATCCATCGGGTTAAACTCGAGACGCTGGGCTGCAAGCTCAATTTCTCCGAGACGGCAACCATGCAGTCGCTCCTGGCACAGCATGGCATCTTGCCAGTTCAGCCTGGCGAGGTGCCTGACGTGTGTGTGGTCAACACCTGCAGCGTGACGGCACTGGCCGACAGCAAGTGCCGGCAGCACATCCGCCACCTCATCCGCCAGTACCCCGACGCCTTGATGGTGGTCACTGGCTGTTATGCCCAGCTCAAGGGCAAGGAAATTGCCGAGATACCCGGCGTCGACATCGTGCTGGGCAGCGAACACAAGGCCCAGATTGCACAATATGTCACCAGGTGGTTTGAGGACCGGCAGCAGCAACTGGCGGTGACTCCGTCGCTCGACATCCGCTCGTTCTCACCGTCGTGCGACCGCGGCGACCGCACCCGCTACTGGCTCAAGGTGCAGGACGGCTGCGATTACTGGTGCAGCTATTGCACCATCCCGGCGGCCCGTGGGCGCAGCCGCAGCGGCACCATCGACGAACTTGTGGCCCAAGCTCGTGAGGTGGCCGCCGACGGCGGCAAGGAAATCGTCATCACGGGTGTTAACATCGGCGACTTTGGCAAGAACACGGGCGAGCATTTTCTTGACCTGCTCAAGGCGCTCGACGACATCGAGGCCATCGAGCGATACCGCATCTCGTCGATTGAGCCCGACCTCTTGACCGACGACATCATCGACTGGTGTGCCCGCTCGCGCGCCTTCATGCCCCACTTCCACATTCCCTTGCAGAGCGGCAGCGACCCCATCTTGAAGCTGATGCGGCGCCACTACGACCGCCAGCTCTTTGCCGACAAGGTGCAGCGATGCCGCGAGCTGATGCCCGATTGTTTCATCGGCGTCGACGTCATGGTGGGCACACGCGGCGAGACCCCCGACCTGTTTGAGGACAGCTACGAGTTCATCGCCGGGCTCGACGTCCAGCACCTCCACGTCTTCCCCTACAGCGAGCGGCCGGGAACGATGGCCCTGCGCATCCCCTACATCGTCACCCAGCACGACAAGCAGGAGCGCGCGGCACGCATGATCGCCCTCAGCGACAAGAAACAGGCCGACTTCACCCGCCGCTACCTGGGCTCGGTGCGCCCCGTCCTGCTCGAGCACGGACGCGGCAAGGGCATGATGCACGGCTTCACCGACAACTACATCCGCGTCAATGTAGACCCCGACATGACCCTCGCCAACCACATTGTGAACGTGAAACTCCTGTCGCTCAACAACGACCTGAGCGTCGATGCCGAAGTGCAGTCAGGAATTAGGAATTAGGAGTTGGCATCTGCCAACTAAGGACTATGGACTGAATTAGAGGTTAGAATATAGTAATTTAGAAGAATGAAACAGGTTGCTGTTATCATATTGAACTGGAATGGGGCCGCACTGCTGCGACGCTATCTGCCCACGGTCATTGCTGGCACCGATGACACCATTGCCGACGTCATTGTCGCCGACAACGGCAGCACCGACGACAGCCTGCAGGTACTACGGCAGGATTTCCCCACGGTCAAGGTGCTGGCCTTTGACAAGAACTACGGCTTTGCCGAGGGCTACAACCGCGCCATCGACCTCACGATGTATCCTTACACCGTTCTGCTCAACAGCGACGTGCGCACCCCCGACGGCTGGCTCAATCCGCTGTTCGACTACATGGAGCAGAATCCTGCCGTGGGCGCTGTCATGCCCAAGCTGCGGCACGACCGCGACGACGGCAAGGTGATGTTTGAGTATGCCGGGGCCGCCGGCGGCTACATCGACTGCCATGGCTACCCCTATTGCCGCGGACGCATCTTTGACTGTGTCGAGGACGACCACGGCCAGTATGACGACGGTCCCAAGAGTGTCTTCTGGGCCACCGGTGCGTGCCTGATGGTGCGCAGCCGCCTTTATCACGATGTGGGCGGCCTCGACAAGGACTTTTTTGCCCACATGGAGGAAATTGACCTCTGCTGGCGCATTCGCCTGGCCGGCAGCGAGTTGATGATGGTGCCCTCGAGCCACGTCTACCACCTGGGCGGCGGCAGCCTGCCCCAGGGCAATCCCCGCAAGACCTACCTCAACTTCCGCAACAACCTCTTGCTCCTGCACAAGAACCTGCCTCAGCAGGAGGGCAAGCGCCTGTTGCTGGTGCGCCGGCTGATGGACACGCTGGCCTTTGGCCTGGCTATGGCCAAGTGCAACTTTGGCGACGCATGGGCCATCATCCGGGCCCACCGCGACTTCCGCCGCATGCGCTCCCGTTACACCTCGCAGCCGTCGGTCAACCTGCTCAAGCAGCTCCCGCAGGAGCGTGTCAATATCGTCACCGCCCACTACCTGCGCGGCATCAAGCGTTATCCCCAACTGAAAACTGAAAGCTGACAAATGAGAAAACTAGGATTTGGACTTATGCGTCTGCCACTGGTCAACCCCGACGACCAGGCGAGCATCGACATCGAGAAAGTGAAAGAGATGGTCGATGTGTATATCAACCGCGGCTTCACCTACTTTGACACCGCCTATCCCTACCACGCCGGCAAGAGCGAGGAGGCTTTCAGGGAGGCCGTCGTCAAGCGCTACCCGCGTGAGGCGTTCACCGTCACCAGCAAGATGCCCGTCTGGGCCATCAACGAGCAGGCCGACCTGGAGCGCATCTTCAACGAGCAGCTTGAGCGATGCGGCGTCGACTACTT
>Ga0310697_10005369_pt1 | contig 12399 bp, 7 predicted proteins | sample 172DNAGHGlowgp2_FD_203883 | JGI IMG/M metagenome (GOLD analysis project Ga0310697, IMG submission 203883) | Sheep rumen microbial communities from Palmerston North, Manawatu-Wanganui, New Zealand - 1728 DNA GHGlow gp2 (v2) (version 2) | ecosystem: Host-associated > Mammals > Digestive system >... | reverse complement strand
ATGGCGTACAGAGGAACGCCCTGGTTCTTCATGTAATCGTTAAAGCTGTTCAGGTGATCCACGTACTTCTGGTAGTTCGAAGAAGCCATGTGCTGGTTTGCACCTGCATAAGGAGAAGTCCACGGGGTTGCATACAAGATAAAGTCATCTCCGGCGTACTTCTTCGCGTACTTTGCGGCCTGAACTTCTTTATTGAAATCACTGGAGTTCGCATACACCGGAATACGCAGCGTGTTCAAGCCAATCTGGCCATCGCCCGTACCGAATGCGAGCTTGGCATCGGCCTCGGAAAGTCCGCCACCGCCCTGCCACTGGTTATGCACCATGCCACCAAAGCCACGAATGACCTGGTGTTCGTCGGTGACATCCACGTTCACCGTAGAAGCAAAGGCCTGCGCCACCAACGCACTACAGCCTATTGCAAGAGAAACGTTCTTGAGAAGATTCATACTAACCCTATTTTCCAAACAGAAATCCGCAGGATTGCGGTCCCATACTATAAAGATACCCGTTAAATCAGTATTTTCACTACACTTTGGAATATTTTCCTTTTACGTTTTGGCAACGGGCAAGAGCGGAAAAAATCCAAAAATGGCAACAAAACAACACCCTCGGACGTTTGCCCGAGGGTGTCGTTTCTGGATGTGTGGTTTAGGGACTCTTTTTGGTAATCCTACTTAGAAACGGATACCATAAACTTGCTATTGCCGGTTTTCTGCTTGAGCATGTAGACGCCCTGCACAAATCCGGCCGCCTTCAAGACCTCCGCGGCACTCCCTGCAGAGAGATCAACCGTACCGAGTTTCTTTCCGGTAAGGCCAAACACGTCGTACGCCTTCGCAGAAGCATGCTGGAACTTGGTCGGGACAATCCCGATGGTCTCGACATTCCCGAGAGAGAACCAGTCCACATTCACGTTGTCGCTCGTAATGAGCAGACGGATGATGTGTTCACCCTTGGTGAGCTGGGCGCTGCCGCCTTCAAATTCCTTATATACGCTCCAGTCCTCGCCCGTCTGCGGAACCTTGATGGTGTCGCCAACAAGCGCCCCATCAACAAGCAGGCAGAAACTTGCACCGTTTTCCATGCCGGTAGAAGCGGACGCCTTGATAGCATACTCGCCGTCTGCGGGTACGTTGACAGTATATTCGAGCCATTCACCGGAAGCCGTGTAACCGATTGCCTTGCCGGTACCGCCTTCCACGATATCGACACCCAAGTCCGTGCGGAATTCAGCATCGCCCTGGTTTTCGGAATCGTTGTCGTTGTAGGAATCAACATCGCCACCGCGACCCGTACCCGGAACGTCGTAATTTTCAGCCTCAATCTTCGCCGGAAGCGTCACGGCCGTGCCGCCATACGGAGTTTGCGGAGTGGGCGGAGTTGTGCCGCTGCCTTCAAAGCCCCAGGCCTTGATAGCCATGGTAGAATCCTGAGAACCCTTGAACACCAGGAATATCTGTTCCACAATGCCCTTGAGGCCTTCGACTTCGCACTTGTTTTCGGCAAAGGTAGACTTGTTGCCGGTATTCTTGAGCGTGCAGGTGCCCGCCAAGGTACCACTAGCAGAACCCGTGTGGATTTCAATCTTGTTGCCATCAGCCGTGCTTGCGGCCTGCACCACGAAGCCCGTCGCGGCAGTACCGAAGTCAACGCCACTCACGCGGATCCAGGATTCCTTCGTAGAAAGCGGGAGGAGGAGGTGTTCGGCGACCTTGCCCAAGCTCCAGTTGGAACGGCTACGGATGCCCTTCTGCTTGGAACTCGTGAGTGCCGGGTACCAGTCATACGGATCGAAGTTCTCGATTTGCTTCGGGCCTTCCTTCGTGAAGGTCAACGAGTTCATGGAACCGTCGGCGGCGTAGGTGAATTCATCCACGCTCACGCTACGGTGGTAAGCCGGGTTCGGATTCGCCTGGCCATCTTCGGCAGGAATCTTCTCGAGGCCGTCGTAACCGTTGGCGATGCGGCGGTCATGGTATGCAACGTACCAGTGGCCCTTGAATTCGGCAATGCCATGGTGGTTGTTGTTGTTCGCGTTGATGTTCTGGCCGTTGATGTTCGGGTTCCCCATGAAGATGCCCTTATAGGTGTACGGGCCCATGGGGCTATCCGACATGCCGTAGGCAATACGCAAGTCGGCCGTACTGTAAGAGAGATAGTACTTGCCCTTGTACTTGTGGATGTAAGAAGCTTCCATCGCCTTCGGGCCACCGATTTTCAAGTGGGTCTTGGAACTCACATCGAAGCCCTTCATGTCGGAATTAAACTTGTAGATATTGAAGATGTCGTTGTTATTGTCGGCAGCCGGACGGCTATCGCTGCTACCGCCACCAAAGGTGAAGTAGCCCGTGCCGTCGTCATCAAAGAAAATACCCGGGTCAAAGCACCAGCCGATGCCGTCGCAGTCCGCAAGGCCGCCGCCCCAGTTGTTGATGAGTTTCTTGCCGCCCGAAACTGGGTTCGTCCACGGGCCGGCAATGCTGTCAGCAGAGATGAGGCCCACACCGCCGCCACCGCCATCGGGGAACACGATGTAGAGCTTTCCGTCCTTGGGGTTCACGTCAATGTCAGACGCCCAGATATCGCCGATACCGTCCACCTTGCGTGCATCGTAAATGATACCGAAATCGGTCCAGTTTTTCATGTCCTTAGTACGGAAACCGTAAAGGGCCTTGATGCTGTAGCCGTTTGCGTTGTATGCCGCCGGGTCGTCGGAGTCGGTGATGACATAGAAATACGTATCGTCTGCGGCAGCACCCGGGTCAGCCAGATAATGGTAACTGGAAATCGGGTTATCGGCAAGAGCCATCCCGACGAGGCCACCCACGAGGGCAAGTCCAAGCATTCCCTTATGATTCATCTTCATTTTACACATCCCTTTTATAAAACCGTTCCATTACGGCTTTTGCATTCTATAATCTACCCCTAAAAGGGGCCCTTTTTACCCTCAAAAAGGCACATTCCATTGACTTTTTATCCATAACGGCAAAAACATCCCGGAGCGGAGTCCGGGACGTTTCTAACGTCTAATTTGTTTTTTTTGCTAAAATTCCGCGGTTTTTGCTTTATTCAGTCACCTTGGCCATGAACTTCTTGCTGCCTTCCATAGCGCGGAGCATGTAAACGCCCTTCGCATAGCCTGCAGCACGGAGGGCCTCGCCCACTTTCGCGCCCTTCAAGTTGATCTGGCCAACCAGGGAACCCTTCAGGTCAAACACGCGATAGCTTTCGTACTGACCGGCCTTGAACGCAACCTTGTTCTGGAGGGAAGTCGTTCCAATCGGGTCGGAATCTTCCGCATCCTTGCCTTCGACAAAGTTGATGTAGTCGATGTCCATCCAGTCGCCAGTGACGGTGAAGCGGAGGATATGCTCGCCGGCGGTCAGTTTCACGTTGGCAGAAACCTTGTTGTAGTCGTCGTAATTATCTTCGCCGGAGGTTGCCTGAGGTACGGCAATCTCATCGGTGATGTTCTCGCCATCGATAGACAGCTGGAAGCCGGAGGTCGCATTGGCAGAAGCCACGGCGGCAAACATCGTGTAGTCGCCATCCTTAGCCACATTCACCGTGTATTCAAGCCATTCGCCAGTCTGGTTGTAGCCCACCACGTAGCCGGTAGCCTTCTTGTAGATGTCGACGCCAGTACCTTCGCGGTAGCTCTTGCCGCCGTTGCTTTCGGCGCCATGGTCATCGGCATCGTTGTCGCTATAGGAATCGACACCCGCACCGCGGCCCGTACCCGGTTCGTCAAAGTTTTCCATCTCGATCTTGCCGGGGATCGCCCAGGCCTTGCCGCCAAACGGCTTCTGCGGTTCCGGAGGCGTAGTGCCACTGCCCTCGAAGCCCCAGGCCTTCACGTACATGGTAGAATCCTGGTTGCCCTTGAACACGAGGAACAGCTGGTTCACGATGCCCTTGAGGCCTTCGACTTCGCACTTGTTCTCGGCGTAGGTATTCTTGTTGCCGGTATTCTTGAGCGTGCAGGTACCTGCGAGCGTACCCGTCGCAGAACCCGTGCGGATTTCAATCTTGTTGCCGTCAGCAGCACTCGAAGCCTCGACCGTAAAGCCCGTTGCCGCGGTACCGAAGTCCACGCCACTCACGCGTATCCAGGATTCCTTGCTGGAAAGCGGAATCAGCACGTGTTCGGCCTTCTTGCCCTGCACGAAGTTGGAACGGCTGCGGATGCCCTTCTGCTTGGAACTCGTGAGCGCCGGATACCAGTCGTACGGGTCGAAATTCTCAATCTGCTTCGGGCCTTCGTCCGTCACCTTCACCGTCTGAATCGTACCGTCGTTGTTGTAGAACATTTCGTCTACAGAAACGCTACGGTGGTAACCTTCGTTCGGCTTCGGCTGACCGTCATCGGCCGGAATAATTTCAAGTCCGTTATGGCCCTTGGCAATACGGCGGTCATGATAGACAACGTAAGAATGGCCCTTGAATTCGGCAATACCGTGGTGGTTGTTGTTGCCGTTGATGCTGCGGCCGTTCATACTCGGGTCGCCGAGAATGGTTCCCTTCCAGGTGTACGGTCCCATTACGTTATTCGACATACCGTAGTCGATGGTAGGCGCACCCTGCTGCCAGCCGGTACTGTAAGAGAAGTAGTAATTGCCCTTGTGCTTGTGGATGTAGGACGCTTCGAGCATCTTACGGGTCGGGAGGTTGTTTACCTTCACGTGGCTGCCGTTACCCACCGGAGCATCCTTCGCATCGTTCAGCTTGACAATATCAAAGTTGTCGGTATTCGGGCGGCTGTTGCTTTCGCCACCGCCCCACGTGACGTAGGTGGTGCCGTCGTCGTCAATAAAGATGCCCGGGTCAAAGCACCACGAGACACCGTCACAGCCGATAATGCCACGGCCACCGACCAACTTGTCCTTGCCCTGGCCCACGGCATTTGTCCACGGGCCGTCGATTGCAGGCGCCTTGATGTAGCCGATACCGCCGCCACCGCCATCGGGGAACACGATGTAGAACGTGCCGTTATGCACCGCAATACCGGATGCCCAAATATCGTTAATGCCGTTCACCTTGCGGGCATCGTAAATAATGCCGTAGTCAGTCCAGTTCTGCATATCCTTGCTGCGGAATGCATAGAGGGCGTAAATCTTGTAACCATTGGAATTGTACGGAGCCGGATCGTCGGAATCCGTAATGATGTAGAAATATTCGTCGTCGGCGGCTGCACCCGGGTCCGCCAAGTAGTGATAAGTAGAAATCGGGTTATCGGCAAGCGCTGATGCCGCAAGGCCAAACGCAAGCGCTAAACCAAGTTTTCCCTTGGAAATCTTTTTCATCTTAAACATCCCTTTTAAAGACCGCACCATTACAGTCTTCACCATTCTATAATTTAACCCCTAAAAGCCCGATTTTCACTTTCTCCCGAACAAATAGCATTGACGTATTGTCCATAATTGCATTAATAAAAAAAGCACCTCGGGAAATCCCGGGGTACTTTCATGACGCCGAAAAAGGCGTCGGTCTGGATGTGTGGTGTTTAGGGACTCTTTTTGGCCTTATTTCGTCACCTTGGCCATAAACTTCTTGCCACCTTCGACCTGCTGGAGCATGTAGACGCCCTTCTTGTAGCCTGCGGCCTTAAGCGTTTCGGAAACGTTAGCGCCGTTCAAGTCGACCTTGCCAAGCATTGCACCATTCAAGCCAAACACACGGTAGGTGGTGTACTGCAGGGCCTTAAACGCAACCTTGTTCCCGAGCGCAGACGGTCCTCCGATCGGGTCGGAATCTTCGGCGTCCTTGCCCTTCACGAAGTTGATGTAGTCAATATCCATCCAGTCGCCGGTCACGGTGAAGCGGAGGATATGCTTGCCCGCAGTGAGCGTCACGTTTTCCTTGACCTTGTTGTAGTCGTCGTAGTTTTCTTCGCCGGCACTGGCCTGCGGAACAGCGACTTCGCCGGTAATGTTCTCGCCATCGATAGAGAGCTGGAAGCTGGAGGTCGCATTGGCAGAGGCGACGGCGGCAAACATGGTGTAATCGCCTGCTTCGGCAACTTCCACAGTGTATTCGAGCCATTCGCCGGTCTGGTTGTAGCCTACAACGTAGCCGGTCGCCTTCTTGTAAATGTCTACACCGGTGCCTTCACGGTAGCTCTTGCCATCGTTGCTTTCGGCGCCATGGTCATCCGTATCATTGTCGGCGTAGGAATCGTTACCCGCACCGTAACCCGGTTCATCGAAGTTTTCCATTTCGATCTTGCCCGGAATCGCCCATGCCTTGCCGCCAAACGGGGTCTGCGGTTCGGGCTCGCGCTTGGTGCCCTGGAATTCCCATTCGAGAATGCCCATGGTAGAATCCTTGCCATTGTTCTTGAACACGAAGAACAGCTGGTCTACAATACCGCTCAGGCCTGTCATAGCGCAGTCGTTATCGGTGAATGTCATGTTGTTGCTGGTCTTCGCCAGTTCGCAGGTACCGGCAAGCGTACCGGTGGCGCTGCCCTTGTGAATTTCAATCTTGTTGCCATCGCCCACGTTTGCTGCCTTGATGCGGAGGTTCTCGGCACCATTACCGAAATCCACACCAGAAACGCGGATCCAGGATTCGCTACGGCTCGTGAGCGGCAGAAGCACGTGCTTCACCGGCTGGCCCTTCGTCCAATCGGTACGGCTACGGATATTCATCTGCTTGGAACTCGTAGTCGCCTTGTAGGTCTTGTACGGGTCGAAGTTCTTGATCTGCTTCGGGCCTTCACGAGTGAAGGTCAGCTTGTTCATCTTGTCGCCACTCCAGGTGAGTTCGTCGATGGACACGCTTCTATGGTTTTCGTAGTTCGGGTTTTCGGAACGCACGCCAGCCTGCGTCGTTGCGGCCGGGTGGTTGTCGGAAGTCACCAGGCGACGGTCGTGGTAAACTGCATACCACTTGTCCTTGAACGGAGCGAAGCCCTGGTGGTTGTTGCCACCTTCGCCATGAGCATCAGGCACAGAGCCGATTCCCGGAATGACCGTGCCCACAAAGGTATAGGGCCCCCAAATATTGTTGGACATACCATAGTCAATCACCTGGCTACGGTTGTTGAAGCTCAAGTAATAAGTGCTGCCCTTCTTGTGCAAGTACGGAGCTTCGAAGGAGTTCGGCAAAGAGACCTTCTTCAAGGAGTTCTTGTCGAAAGTAATCTTGCCATTGCTTTCGGTAAAACTGATAATGTCAAAGTTGTTGCCATACGGACGGCTGGAGCTTTCACCACCACCGAAAATCACGTAACCCTTACCATCATCATCAATCAAGATGCCCGGGTCAAAGCAGTGCGCAATGCCATCGCAGCTGCCGATCAAGCTACCGCCACCTGCAATTCTATTGACACCATGAGTTTCCTTGACAGGATCGATATAGGGGCCGTCAATCGCAGGCGCCGTAATCATGCCCACGCCGCTTGCACCATCGGGGTAGACTATATAGACCTTGCCATTTTTGACGGCGATGCCCGATGCCCAGGTGTTGTTCGGGTAGTTGCCGAATTCACGCTTGGAACGGAATATCATGCCATGGTCGGTCCAGTTCTTCATGTCTTCGGAAGTGAAGGCATAAAGGCCGACAATGTCGTAGTTCCAGTTTGTCTGGTTATTATAGTCGTCCACATCGGTCAAGATGTAGAAGGTGTCACCATCGGAAGCGCAAGAGGGGTCAGCCAGATAGTGATAAGATGAGATAGGGTTATCTGCCAAACCGTAGGTGGCAAGACCCACTACTAGAAAAGAAGTTGCAACACCACAACTGAATTTCATAACAGCTCCTTTTTTCAAGAGCCACGAGTCCACCCACCAAAAAAAGACCCGAGTCCCATACATCTACAAAAATACCTACAAAAACACAAAAAGTGTCACCTTCGGCAACACTTCTCATTTACAATTTGTCTAGACTTCTGTAAGGTTTTTGATACGCAGATTAGGTTAGTCTTCTGGCTTTTTAGCGACAAACTCGCTATAGCCAAACACCTCGATATCGTCTATCCAGAATTCACCGCCCGTACCACCAAAGATGGAGATATCGGTGATGCGCCTCTTCACGACATCCCAGCCCAGGTTTCCGCCAGTCTTGTTGCTGTCGGGCTCCTGCAGTTCGCTGGGCACCACCACATAGCGCTTCCAGGCCGTATCCACATCTATGTGCATCCAGGCCTTTCCGCTTTCTTCTTCGGAGGTGCTGTCGAGGTTCATGTCGAACGAGAACGAGACATAGGTACGCTTGGTCGTGTCTTCATTCGCTTCCGCACGGGCCCAGAACACGATGGAATCAAGCCCGCTCATGTCGACAAAGCCACCCAGCTGGTAGCCCATCAGGACCCACTGGTACAGCGAATCGTTCGTACAGGTAAAGTGTGCGGCTTTGCCTTCGCGGCCAAAGCCGGCATCGGCCGATTCAATTTTGCCCGAGGCATCCTTGGAGTGGTCGATTTTCCAATTGTCTACACCGTTCTCGAAGTCTTCAAGAACAAACGAAAGTACGGGCGGCCTTGCGTCGATAAGGATTTCGCGGAACTGGCCAGACTTGACTTCGGCAAGGACAGAGCCGAGTTTGCGTACGAAACTCACGTGCTGTTTTTTGCCCTTCTCGTTTACAACCGTGGAATCATCCTGGATAAAGGCGACCACTTCGAAATTGCCTGCAGGCAGGGATTCAAATTCAAAATTGCCTTCAGAATCCGTCGAAGTACTATAATCAAGCCCCTGGACCGCAACCGTGACCGGCGCATCGACATTTTCTTCGAGCAACACCTGACCGGCGACCGCCCCCGGAGGTCCGACATGCAGGGACACACGTCCATCGCCAGCATGCCATGATCTGTAATTGAACTTAGAGGCGCCCTTCAACGAATCACTACGGGCTTCCACTATATAGCTACCATAGCCCAAATTGGTAAGAGTCAACGAGCCGGAGTCGTTGGTTTCAAAATTCATGTTCTCGTTAGCAAGGGAGTCCGCAAGAGAATCGCCACTTGCCAAATAGCTATCCGGACGAATAAAAACCTGAACACGGGCCGCAGGAGTACCGTCAGCCAACTGCACGGAAAGGGCGATGGAGTTTTCTGTCTCCAACGACGAACCGGAGAGCTTGTCACCGCCCTCACCAGAACAAGCGGCAAGGATTCCTCCTAGAGCCGCAATCCCAAATTTCCACACCCTATTCATCATTTTTTATCTCCTGCGCCATCCCCCATAATAGCATTTTCAGGAACGCCCCCCTTACGGGCGACCGGATAAAACGCCATCGAAAGTTGCATCACACGGTCCGGATTTTTGGATTCGTCAACGCGTTTTTGCACTAACCTGCGGAATTCCCTCAGCATATCGCCCAAATCCTCGAAACAGGACTGGTCGACAGAAAGAGTCAGGGTGGAAATATTTCTCTCGGTAACAGGCACGTTTTCCAGGGAATCGCTGGCAAGAGACAGCACCTGTCGCTGGAAGTTTCTCACGGCCTTCGCTTTTTCGGGGCCACCCACCGTAAGATGTGCATCCGTCAAGGCCAGACGCCCGCTCGCCAACTTCTTGACAAGCCCAACTTCCTTCAAAATTTCAATAGCCTCGGTCACCTGCTCCTCGGAAATAGGCGGGCAGATATCCTTGGCAATCTGCTTTACGTTCACAATCCCGCCATTCAGGTCGAGGTAGGCACGTACAGCCGGAATCCACCAGTTCTCGAGCAACTTGAGCTCGGCAGCCTGGAGGCTGTGGCGTTCCACGTCGCGAAGGGAAAGCGCCTTCGCCATCAGTTCTTCTTTCTTAGCCTTGTCCTTGCTTACTGCGGCAGAGAACAGCAGGTCGAAGTATTCGGCCTCGCGGCCGTTCAGCGCAAGGATTTCCTTGGCTGCCTGGAGCGCATGAGCGGGCAAATGCTGTTTTTTCTGTAACACGCGGTAAAGGTAACTGGAATCCAGCCCCAACTTATCGCCCATCATGCGATAACTATAGAAGGGCATCTCCGCCTTGCGGCGGTCGTAGTAGTCCTTCAAAAAATCACGGTAATCCGCTATGTCCGAAAAAATAACCATCAGTTATTAAATTACCCATTGCAAAGTAGAAAAAAAAGGCTGTTTGTAAATTCTTTATTGACTTTTTATCCATAGAGGGGTTGACAAAAATCACAAAAAGGGCCCTTTTTCTCGCTTTTTCGGCATTTTTTACTATTATGTAAATGTAAAACGAGGTTCGGGATGTCCATAACAATCGAAAACAACAGCGAACTGGTGTCGCGGAACATCATTCGTGACATGAGCGACGGCGTCGTTTATACCGGCCCCACCGGCAAGATTCTCGTCGTCAACGACGCGGCAACGAGGATTCTTGAAAGGTCCAGGGAAGAACTCGTCGGCAAGAACTTCGCGACATGCTTCTTCGGTTACGAAGAGAACGACGGTTTCAACGACTGCATCGTCAACATGATTTCGCAGAAGGACGTCTCCCCCAACAAGAAGGTTACCGATTTCTACACCGGGAAGGAATTCAAGAAGCTCTACCTCACCACTTCGTACACGCAGGACGACGCAGGGAACATCACCGGAACAATCCTCATCCTTGACGACATCACGCAGACAATGAAACTGCAGGAGCGCCTGTTTAGAAACCAGCTCGGGACCATCATGATGATGGCTGAACTCGTGGAAAGCCGCGACGGCAGCACCGGCGGGCATATTAGGCGCACGGCGGAATACGTGAAGATTATTGCGCAGCAACTCCTCGACGACCACAAGTATCCCGAAATTGTAACTCCTGAATTTATTCGTGATATTTCGACTGCAGCACCGCTCCACGATGTCGGAAAAATCAACGTACCCGACACCATCTTGAACAAGCCGGGCCGCCTCACCGACGAAGAATTCGTCATCATGAAAAGCCATGCGGCAACCGGCCGCAAGATTCTTTCGGACGCCGTGGACATGACAGAACACTCCGCCTACCTCGATCACGCCATCGACATGGCGGGAGACCATCACGAATGGTGGAACGGCAGGGGCTATCCCAACGGGATCCAAGGCGACCAGATTCCCGTGAGCGCACGAATCATGGCCATCGCCGACGTGTTCGACGCGCTTGTCTCCAAGAGAGTCTACAAGCCCGGCATGCCCCTAGAAAAGGCCTACTCCATTATCCACGAAGAGACTGGCACACACTTCGACCCGATCTGTGTCGAAGCATTTTTCAAGGCCCAAAATAAAATTGAGTCGGCAATGAACCGACTCAATGACGATGCTACTCAATCCGCATAACGCGACTGAATCCAGTCTCGTCGAAGTATTCACGGAATTCTTCCGGTAAGTTTCTGATGACCATGGACCCCTGTTTGTCCATGATTTTCTGGAGCATAAGCAACACGCGGAGTCCAGACGAAGAGATAAACTCCAGTTTCGACAAATCAAAAATAAGATGGGCCACACCGTCGAGTTTACCGACAATCTCACCTTCCAGCTGCGGAGACGTCTGCGAATCCAAGCGCCCACTGACAGCGAGCGTCATTGTTACATCTTTGCGAGTCTTGACAATGTCCATGATAACCTCACTAAAGTCGTTGCTTTTAGGCCTCTAGGCTTTTTCCGGAACGCCGTCGTAACGCACCGTCAGCATGGCCATATCGTCCAGCTGTTGCACGTCACCCGTAAAGCGGTCCAGCCGTTCCTTCACGAAGTTATTAATCTCTGCAGGTGCCCGGTCGCCGCATTCCGCAAGTGCACGCAGCAGGCTGTCTTTGCCAAAGACCTTGCCTTCGCCGTTCCTGGCGCCCGTCACGCCGTCGGTATACATGAACAACGTATCACCCGGATGGAGGTCCAAAGTCTGCGTGTTGTAGGAGAAGTCTTCCTTCACGACAAGCGCGATATCGGGAACGCTGTTCACGAATTCCACGGAGCCATTCTTGCGGCGTACCACAGGGGCCTTGTGGCCCGCCGAGGCAAATTCCATGTGCCCCGTACGCAGGTCCAGAATGCCCATCCACGCCGTCACGAACAAATGGTCCCTGTTATGGCTTAACAACCCGTCGTTCGCCTCGTTGAAAATCTCGGCTACAGACGTGTGGTGCAGAGCAAGCGTACGGATCACGATTCGCGACACCATCATGACAAGTGTCGCCGGAATGCCCTTGCCCGCCACGTCAGCAACCAGCAAGGCAAGGTGGTCATCATCCAGCTTGAAGAAATCATAATAGTCGCCACCGGCATCGAGTGCTGGCAGCAGGAAAGGAGCCAGCGCATGCCGGTTGTCGCCGCAGCCCTCTTCCGCCTCGTTCTTCGAAAGGATCCCCAACTGGATACTGCGCGAGAATTCCAGATCACGCTTCGAACGGTCCATATCCTTCTGCGTCTCGATAAAGCTCTTGAGCGAAGTACGCATTTCCGTAAAGGCACTAGCGAGTTGCGATATCTCGTCGTTC
>Ga0310697_10005368_pt1 | contig 12400 bp, 11 predicted proteins | sample 172DNAGHGlowgp2_FD_203883 | JGI IMG/M metagenome (GOLD analysis project Ga0310697, IMG submission 203883) | Sheep rumen microbial communities from Palmerston North, Manawatu-Wanganui, New Zealand - 1728 DNA GHGlow gp2 (v2) (version 2) | ecosystem: Host-associated > Mammals > Digestive system >... | reverse complement strand
CCTCGTTGATGGGTGCCACGCCCACGCCCTGGCGGTAGCCGCGCTTGTGCAGCGAGTCGCCGCTGGAGTTCATCAGCAGGGTGACGTGGTTGTCGCGGATATGGAGATTGAATTTGTAATCAGGCGTTTCGGTGTCGATCGAGGGCCGTTTGCCGAAGTTGCGGCGGAAGCGGTCGACGATGGCGTCCTTGGTCTTGAGGGCGGCATAGTAGGAGTGGGTGAAGACCTCGCCGCTGGTCGTGGAGTCGATCATGAAGGTGCAGTCGACGTCCAGAATTTTCTCCCAACGGATACGGTACACCTGGTCGTAGAGTTCCTGCTCGTTGTTGGCTTCGAACTCGGCGAAGGGCTTGAGGATGGCCAGTGCCGTGCGGCAGCAGTAGTTGGCGCGATAGAGCAGGCGCATGTCGCCTTCGAATTCGACGGCGCGGGTGATGACGTTGACGTTCAACGCGCCCAGCTGGCGCAGCTCCTCGGCAAGCACCTCTTCCAGGTTGACCATCGTCTTGGCCACCATCTTAAATCTTTCCTTCGGGGTGTTGTCAACGGGCACCACCTTCCCGTGATTCTTTTGTATTATCATCTTTGAATATTTGTATTCTGTCTTTGAGTTCGCGACGGGCCGTGCGGTTCTTCGACCGCAGGGTGCCGTTGTAGATGCTGGTGTTCAGCTCGTAGCCCACCAGCAGGACGATGCAGCTGAAGTAGATCCAGAGCATGAGCAGCAGCAGGGTGCCGATGGAGCCGTAGAGGAGGTTGTAGCGGTTGAAGTTGTTGAGGTAGATACCGAACCCCCATGTGAGCACGAAGAACATGCCCGTCGCCAGCACGGAGCCGGCGCTGAAGAAGCCCACGCGCTGCCGCTTGGCGGGGGCCACATAGTAGAGGAACGCCACGGCCGTCAGCGTGGCCAGCGAGAGCAGCAGCCAGCGCCCGACGTTGAAAAGGAACGTGTTGGCCTTGGTGTCGGAGAGCCACCCCTGGGTGAAGATGAGCTGTAGCAGGTATTTGTGTCCGATGATGAGCGTAAGCACCAGGGCCACAATGATGAACATGACGAAGACCATCAGCAGGCACAGCCCGAAGCGCTGCAGGAAGGGGCGCTTTTCGACGGTCTGGTTGGCGAAGTTGAGCGAGAGGATGAACCCGTTCATACCGTTGGCCGCCACGAGGATGGAACCGATGAAACCGATGGAGAGCAGCGTGGTGTGCTTGTGGCCCATGATGTCGTTGATGGTGGCGGAAAGGGGATTGAGAATCTTCTCCGGCACAATGTCGCCCAGGCCGTTGAGGAGCTCGTCCTGAAGCCCGTCGACCGGGAAGAAGGCAATGAGCGAGAAGATGCAGATCATCAGCGGCGGCAGCGCGGCCAGAAACGAGTAGGCCAGGCCCTTGGCCCTTTGGGCCAGACCGCCGTTGAAGATGCCCACAAGGAAATAGCTCAGCACGTCATAGAGCGGCACCCCCTTGTTGCCGGGCAGGGCGAAGTGGTGGGTGAAGTACAGCGTCTCGCGCACCCAACGTTTATACATCAGGTGACGGCCGAAGGTCTTGGCTTTCAGCCGCATCGCGCGGAGCCATACTTTCAGTTTCCTCATTTCTTCACAAGCGATATGTCGAGACTCTTGATGTGGTGGGTCAGAGCACCGACCGAGATGAAGTCGACGCCCGTTTCGGCATACTGGCGCAGCGTGGCCTCGGTGATGCCGCCGGAGGCCTCGGTCTCGTAGCGGTGGTCGATGCGCCGCACGGCCTCGCGGAGGGTGGCGGTGTCGAAGTTGTCGAGCATGATGCGGTCCACGCCGCCGTGGTCGAGCACGCGCTGCAGCTCGTCGAGGTCGCGCACCTCTATCTCGATGCGCAGGTCCTTGCCTTTCTCTTTGAGGTACTGGCGAGTACGGTCGATGGCCGCCTCGATGCCGCCGGCGAAGTCGATGTGGTTGTCCTTGAGCATCACCATGTCGTAGAGGCCGATACGGTGGTTGGTGCCGCCGCCGCACTTCACGGCATACTTCTCCAGCAGGCGCATGTTGGGCGTGGTCTTGCGGGTGTCCAGCAGCTTGGTGGCCAGGCCGTTGAGCATCTGCACCATGCGGTGTGTCTCGGTGGCGATGCCGGAGAGGCGCTGCATGAAGTTGAGCGCCGTGCGCTCGGCGGTGAGGATGGAGCCCGAGGGGCCTTCTATGGTCATCAGGATGTCGCCCTTCTGCACAGCGTCGCCGTCGTGCTTCAGGAGGTTGACTTTCAGCGTATTGTCGACGAGTATGAAAACCCTTTCGCCCACCTCGGCGCCACAGAGGATGCCCTCCTGTTTGGCCACCATCTTGGCCGTGCCCGTTGCCGTGGGCGGAATGCAGGCCAGCGTGGAGTGGTCGCCGTCGCCGATATCCTCTTTGAGAGCCATTTTGATGAGGGTGTCCAGATTGTCAATGTTCGTCATAATATTCTGATTGTTAAATATTAATAAAATCCTGCGCGGGGTTTTCGCCCCACTAAACCATGTGCAAAGATAAGTTTTTTTTCCGACCTGTACAAATCTTTTTTCCCTCCGCCCCGCCGCCCCCAGCCTTTGCCCTCCCTCCGCCCAGCCTCCGCCTTTCCTCCGCCCTCCGTTCGCCTTCCCTCCGCCCTCCCTCCGCCCTCCCGTCCAAACCCCACCCGATACCCACCCGATTCGGCCCTTCTTATATCCTTCCTATATACTTCTCATATAGTTCTTATATAGGTGATATAAGAAGTATATGAGAACGATATGAGAACGATATAAGAACAATATAAGAAATGCCAAATTATGTACCTCTCGGACCCCTCTCTGGCCCCTCGCGGAGGGCGGCGGGGCGGCAGGCGGGGCGACGGGGGGCGGGAGGTGGAAAATGTGCGGGTGTTGCCACTTTTTTTCTTATATATTAAAAAAAAAGCGTATTTTTGCAGTCTTAAAGGTAATGGTATAACGTTGCCATATAATTCTGTATCAAATAAAAAACGGAATGTATGGCCTGAAAAAAAGTATATGCAGATAGCAATCTCGGGAAATATAGGAGCAGGAAAGACGGAGCTGACCAAGCTGCTGTCGAAGCACTACGGCTACCGTGCCGTCTACGGCCCGTCGGAGGAGAACCCCTACCTCAACAGCTTCTATGAGGACATGCGGCGCTGGTCGTTCAACATGATGGTGCACTCGCTCTATGCCAACATCATGCAGCTTACGGAGCTGCAGGCCACGGGCGAGAGTTTCATCCGCGACCGCTCGCTCTACGACGATGCCGCCATCTTCGCCCCCAACCTGCACGACATGGGTCTGCTGACCACCCGCGACCTTACGACCTATACCAAGCTTTTTGAGATGACCTATTCGCTGCTGCCCAAGCCCGACCTGCTCATCTATGTGCGCGCCGATGTGCCGACGCTCATCCGCCACATCCAGAAGCGCGGCCGCGAGTACGAGAGCAGCATCCGCCTCGACTACCTGACCAATCTCAACAACCGCTACGAGAACTGGGCCGCCAACTATGAGGGCAAGATGCTCGTGGTGGACACCGACGAGCGCGACTTCGTGGAGAACCGCGCCGACCTGGGAGTGATTATCAATAATATCGACGCCGAATTCAACAGTCTGTTCGGCAACGATGAACCTATGGAACAATGAAGACTCTGGCCGTCATACCCGCACGTTACGCCTCGACGCGTTTTCCCGGCAAGCCACTGGCCCTGCTGGGAGGCAAGCCTATCATCGACTATGCCTACGCTGCGGCCCGTTCCGCTGAGGGCATCGAGCGCGCCGTGGTGGCTACGGACGACGAGCGCATCTTCGCCCATGTGGAGAAGACGTTCGGTCCGGGAAGTGTCATGATGACCTCCGCCGAGCACCGCAGTGGCACCGACCGCTGCGGCGAAGTGGTGCGGAGGCTGGCCGAGGAGGGCGAACGATTCGACGTGGTGGTCAACCTGCAGGGCGACGAACCCTTCGTCGAGTCGTCGCAGCTGCAGATGCTTGTCGACTGCTTCGCCGATGAGAGCGTGTCCATCGCCACCTTGAAGACCCGCATTGCCTCCACCGCCGAGCTCCTCTCGCCCAACAATGTCAAGGTGGTGTGCACCACGGGGGGCAAAGCGCTCTATTTCAGCCGCCAGGTCATCCCTTACCGCCGCGATGTCGACCCCGAACAGTGGCTCTCGGAGGGCGAGTATTTCAAGCATGTGGGCATCTATGCCTTCCGTCCGCAGGTGCTGGCGGAGGTGTGCGCCATGCAGCAGAGCCGCCTGGAAATGAGCGAGAAGCTGGAGCAGCTGCGCTGGCTGGAGGCCGGCTACAGCATTGCCGTCCGCGAGACGCCCACGGCCAACATAGGCATCGACACCCCCGCCGACCTCGAGGCCGCCGAGCGCGTGTTGGGAAACAATGAACGAAAAACACAGAAATAATTATGAATATAACCGAATTAATTGTTGAGTTGTTGCAGCAGGGCCAGAAAGTGGAACTGCCCGGAATCGGAACTTTTGACAGCGTGGTGCGGGAGCCGCACCACGACCCTGTCACCCGCATATACTATCCCGCCACCCGCAGCATCGTCTTCGACCGTGCCGTGAGCGGCGACGAATCCATCGTGAAGGAGATTGCCCACCGCGACTGCGTCAGCGACGACGTGGCCCGCCAGATGTGGCACAACTATATCGACGCCCTGACGGACAAGCTCCAGCGCACCGGCGAGCACCGCCTGGGCGAGTTGGGCAGCATTACGAAGGTGGGTGACGGCTTTGGTTTCGACAAGGCCGAGGGTGTGGTCATCGAGGCTGGCAACAGCAACGAGACTCCCCTGGAGGAAGTTCGCACCTACGACCACAGCGACAGCGAAGACCCCTTTGCCCAGTTCGAGGCCGAGCCGGAGGTGTCCGTGGTTACCAAACCCGAACCCAAACCCGAACCCAAACCGGAGCCTGAGCCCGAACCGGAACCCGAGTCTGAGCCGGTGCCTGAACCCGAACCCGAGCCCGAACCCGAGCCCGAACCCGTACAGGAGCCTGCCCCTGCGCCCGAACCCGAGCCGGCACCCGTTGCCGAGGCGGCGTCTATGGCTGCTGCGGGCATGAACGTCACCGAAGAGTGGAAAGAAAGCCTCAAGAAACTGGAGGAGCTGCCCAAATCGAAAGCCCAGCTCAAGGCCGAGGCCAAAGCGGAAAAGGAACGGCTGAAGGCCGAGGCAAAGGCCGAGAAGGAGCGTGAGCGCCTGCGTCGCCGCGGCGAGAAGGACGCCGAGATGGAAGAGCGCCTGGCCGCCCACAAGCGCGAGGTGCAGGAGCGCAAGGAGGCCGAAGAGCGCCGCCGCGCCGAGGAGGAGATGCGCAAGGCCGAGGAACGTGCCGAACAGAGCCGTCGCAAGGCCGAGAAGGAAGCGCAGGAAAGCATGAAGCGTGCTGAGGAGATGGCCGACGAGGAGAGCAGCAAGGCCGCCAAGAAGGCCGCCGTGCTGTCCGCTATGGCCGCCACGCAGGCCGGCAAGGCCGAGCCCGTGGCCGCCGAGAGTGTGGCCGCCCTGGCACAGGAAGTGGCCAATTCCGAGAAGGAAGCCGCCGCACGCCGCAAACAGGAGAAGGAACTGAAGAAGGCCGCTGCCCGCATGGCCAAGGAAGAAAAGAAGCGCAACAAGAAGGGCGGTTCGAAGTGGCTGCTCTGGCTGCTGCTGTTCCTGCTGCTGGTGGTGTTTGCCGGCGCAGCATACTACCTCTTCTTCCGTGGACACGGAGGCGGTTCCGCCAAGGCACCGGAGGCAGCCGCGGCACCCAGCGGCAAGCACCTCGATGTGCCTGCTGTCGGCGCCCTCACCTACAATCCCGACATGATACCCTATACCGACCGCGAGATTGGCCACAACCGCGATATGGTCTGCGTCAATATGGCCGAGTATATCAATAATTTCCTCGCCGAGCGCGACTACCGCAGTGCCCGCGTCCCGATGATGGACCGTGTGCGCCAGTATGCCGACGAGCGCATGCAGCAGCTGCTGGGACCGCGTTTCGCCGTGCAGCGTTTCATCCCGTATGAGGATTATATCTACGACAATGCCGAGCCTTGGCTGAAACGTACCTATGCCGACGTGGTGCGGCACATGGTGCAAAGCGAACTGATGAACCGTTCGGCCCTCGACGACCTGCTCGACGGCGTGATTGAGGAACTGGGCCTGCAGTCTGTCGACGACCAGCCCCGCACGGCAGCCGAGGTGCAGCAGGTGAAGGCCACCGAGCAGCAGCAACAGCAGCCCGCCGCTCCGCGCAAGCCCAAGGTGCAGACCGACAAGGATGCTCCCGTCTATGTATATGTCGAAAACGAAAGCAAGCAGGGCTTCGACATCGTTGCCGGCTTCTACCTCAACAAGAACACCGCCGCCAAGATGACCGCACGCCTGCACGAGCTGGGTTGCGATGCCTATATCATCGAGAAGAACGACATGTTCTACGTCAGCATGGGCAGCGCACCGACGCGCACCAAGGCCGAGGCCCTCTACAACCACATCAAGAGCTGGTACGACGGCGACATAGTAATCAAAGAACTCTAAACACACACACTCAGTATGGGCCATCACAAACTGCAACGTTTCGCCGAGAACCTGACGTTCCCCAATCTTTTCCAGGTGGGCTTCGAACAGCTGGAGAAGGAGGGGTTCGCCTTGAGGGGAAGGTGGCGTGAGCAGTTTGGCAACGACAACCCCATCACCCTCGAACTGGGGTGCGGCAAGGGCGACTACACCATCGCCCTGGCGCGCATCCATCCCGAACGCAACTATATCGGGGTCGACATCAAGGGAGCCCGCCTGTGGCGTGGAGCCAAGACCAGCAACGAGGAGCAGATGAAGAACGTGGCGTTTATCCGCACGCGTATCGAACTCATCGACCGTTTCTTCGCCGAAGGCGAGGTGAGCGAGATATGGATCACCTTCTGCGACCCGCAGCTGAAGAAGCCCAACAAGCGCCTCACGTCGCCGCGCTTCCTGGCCACCTACCGCCGTTTTCTCGCTCCGGAGAGCATCATGCACCTGAAGACCGACTCGCAGGAGCTCTACGACTACACCCTCAACGAGGTGCTGCCCAACGAGGACTGCCGGGTGGTGTGCCACACGGACGACCTGTACAGCACGCCCGAGGGGTTCGACGAAGCCAAGCTCACGCAGACTTTCTACGAGCGCATGTTCCTTGCCCAGGGCATGCCGATTACATATATACAATGGAAAACCAATTAAAAACAATATAAACTTAATACTAATTTAATTATGTCAGGACACAACAAATGGTCAAAGATTAAAAGAGCCAAAGGTGCAGCTGATGCCAAGCGCTCGAAACAGTGGAGCAACATTCTGAAGCAGGTCACCATCGCCGTGCGCGAAGGTGGTGCCGATCCCGACAGCAACCCCCGTCTGCGTCTGCTCATCCAGAACGCCCGTGGCTGCAACATGCCCAAGGACACCCTCCAGCGTTCCATCAACAAGGCCAACGACAAGGACGCCGCCCAGATGCAGGAGCTTACCTTCGAGTGCCACGTGAGCCACGGTATCGCCCTCTTCATCGAGGCCCTCAGCGACAACAACAACCGCACCGTTGCCAACGTCAAAGCCATCATGAACAAGAACGGTGGCACCCTCGAGACCAACGGCAGCCTCGCCTTCCTCTTCACCCGCAAGGGTGTCTTTGTGGTGCCCCGCAAACCTGAGATGGATGTCGAGGAGCTGGAGATGGAACTCATCGACGGCGGCCTGGAAGAGATGGAGGTCGACGACGAGTACCTGACCCTCTACACCGCCTACGAGGACTTCGGCAACATGGTGAAGATGCTCGAGCAGAAGGGTATCGAGTGCGAGAGCGCCGAGCTTCAGCGCATCCCCAACACGCTGCGCCAGGTGGACGAGGATACCATCCGCAAGGTCATGAAGGTTATCGGCATCCTCGAAGAGGACGACGACGTGACCAACGTCTACCACGACATGGAAATCCCCGACGACTTCGAGGAAGAATAATCCAGGCTGAAAGCTGTGAGTTTTAAGTTTTAAGTGGCTGACGCACCATACAGACTGCGTGGCCACTTAAAACTTACAGCTTAAAACTTAAAGCTAAAACAATGAAATTGTTTTTAGTTCCGACACCTGTTGGGAACCTCGGCGACATGACCTATCGTGGCGTCGAGGTTCTCAAGTCTGTCGACCTCATCCTGGCCGAAGACACGCGTACAAGCCGAGTGCTGATGCAGCACTACGGCATAGACACCCCGTTGCAGAGCTACCACATCTTCAACGAGCACCAGACCGTTGCCGGGCTGGTGGAGCGCCTGAAAGCGGGTACGACCATCGCCGTGGTGACGGATGCCGGCACCCCCGGTATCTCCGACCCGGGCTTCCTGCTGGTGCGCGAGGCCGTGAAGGAGGGCATTGAGGTGGAATGCCTACCTGGAGCAACGGCATTTGTGCCGGCGCTCATCGACAGCGGCCTGCCCTGCGACCGTTTCGTCTTCCTCGGTTTCCTGCCTCATAAGAAGGGCCGCCAGACGGCCGTCAACGCCCTTGCCGACGAGACTCGCTCCATGATTATCTACGAGAGCCCGTTCCGATTGGTGAAGCTGTTGGAACAGCTTGTCGAAGCCGTCGGTCCCGACCGCCAGGTCTCCGTCAGCCGAGAAATCAGCAAGCTCCACGCCGAGACCGCCCGGGGCACCGTGGCCGAAGTGTTGGCCTACTTCCAACAGAAGGAGGTGAAGGGCGAGATAGTAGTGGTCCTTGCCGGGAAGGAATAAAAGATTTAGTCGTTATGCCCATCGAAATATTCATATTCCGTCTTGCCTGCGCTTTGGCAGCAGGTATCATCATCGGCACGCAGCGCGAGCTGAAACAGCGTCAGGCCGGATTGACCACCAACTCCCTGGTGGCCGTCGGCGCCTGCATCTTCATCCTCATCAGCGAGAGCGTCATCATGGGCGCCCGGGCGGCAGGAGGGCCGGTGAACAACGACAACCTCCGTGTCCTCTCGCAGGTGGTGACGGGTATAGGTTTCCTCGGCGCCGGCGTCATCATGAAGAACGGACTGACCATCCACGGCCTCTCCTCGGCAGCCACCATCTGGTGTTCCGCCGCGGTGGGATGCCTTTGCGGATACGGCATGTGGGTCGAAGCCCTCATCGCCGTCACCGTCATCATCCTCATCAACTGGGGATTGAAGAGCATCGAAATTTACATCAAGCACCTCCGGCACGGCGACCCCAAAGACGACGACAACGACAAGGACATCGCCGCTTAGTGTTTTCTTTCTTGCGTCGGACGTGGCACCCTGGTGGGGAACCACGAGCGCACGGGCTGCTCCAGCCCGAGGCCGTTCATGTAGTTGTATGTGGCCAACCGCAGGGCGGCGCCTACGGCGTCAATGTCGTAGTCGAACTGCTGCCCCCCGTCGATGGGTTCCCAGTCCACCTCGTTGTTGCAGAAGGGGTTGGTTGGATAGGGACTATCGGTTTCGCGGGCTGGCAGCCCGCGCTCCAACCGCAGGCTGGCAGCCTGCGTTCCAAGGGTTATCCTCCGGGCGCCATAGCGTTCAGGGTGCATGCCCGATGGACTGTGGCACGTCATGGCGTAGCGGTGCCAGAAGGCGCTCTGCACGATGCCTTCGTCGAACATGCGGCGCACGGTCTCCAGCGCGTCGACGGTCTCCTGCAGCGTCTCGGTGGGGAAGCCGTACATGAGGTAGGTGTGCACCATGATGCCTGCGTCGCGCAGGTGTCGGCAGGCCTCGGCAGTCTGCTGTATTGTGACGCCCTTGTCCATGAGTTTCAGCAGGCGGTCGCTCGCCACCTCCAGACCTCCGCTGACGGCCACCATGCCGGCCTCGGCCAGCAGGTCGCACAGGTCGGCGGTGTAGGCCTTTTCGAAGCGTATGTTGCCCCAGAAGCTCAGCGTAAGTCCCCGACGCAGAATCTCTTCCGCCACCTCGCCCAGCAGTTTGGGCGGCAGGGCCTCGTCCACGAAGTGAAACCCCGTCCGTCCCGTCTGGGCCATCACGCGCTCCATGCGGTCCACCACCGTCGATGCCTTGGGGGCGCGGTAGTCGCCGATGTAGGGCAGCGAGGTGTCGCAGAAGGCGCAGCGGTGCCAGTAGCAGCCCTGCGCCATCACCATCTTGTTCCACCGCCCCTGGCTCCACAGGCGGTGCATCGGATTGGTCATCTCGCTCATCGAGAGGTATTTGTCCAGCGGCAGGTCACCGAAGTCGGGGCAGTGGTCGATGGCTTCGGGGTGGCCGTCGACGACCACCTCGTCGCAGAACTCATAGATGCGCGGCTCGTCCATCTGGCGCCACTCCGTATTGGGGAATCCTCCGCCCAGCTCAATGGTGGCCTTCGTGTTGGCCTTGAGCCATTGGCCGCAGCGCAGGGCACCGTAGAGGCAGCCGGGGAACGGGATGGTGATGCAGACCCTGTCAATTGAAAATTGAAAATTGAAAATTGAAATTTTTTCTTCCAGGATGCTGAGCATCAGGCGGTCGATGGGGGAGGGGTCGCGCTGCAGCTCCTCGTAGAGGGGGTCGAACGACGGTGCGTCGTTGGACAGGTACTCGGCATAGCGCACCAGGTCGAAGTGTTCGTCGACATGCTCGCGCACATAGTCTGCCACCTCTTCTATGAAGAGCGTGGCCAGGTGCTGCGCCTTGTCGGTGGTGCCGCTGACGCCGAAGCTCCACTCCAGGTGGTCCTCGTCCAGCTGCTCGAAGCGTTTGCCCTCCGGCAGCAGCGAGCGGTTGGCGATGCGGGGGCCGAGGGTGTCGTCCTGGCCGCGCAGGAAACGCTTCACGGGCTCTATCAGCTGCGCCTCGCGCTCCAGGCCGATGCTTTGCAGGAACTCCTTGGACAGCACACGGTCGGCCAGTTCTATACCGAGGTCCAGCTGGTGCACCTCATGCCCCTGGGCCGCGAAGAGCCCTTTGAGGTAAGCCGTGGCGGGGTAGGGGGTGTTGAGCTGCGTGAGCGGCGGGGTGATGAGCAGTATTCGCATAAACGGGAGGCTATTCTTCTTCGAACATGTAGTTGATCAATTCATCGGCCGTGAAGGTGATGGTGAATTTGCGGGCGGTGGTGCGGCTTTGCCAGCGCAGCTCCAGGCCCACCTCGGAGGATGCCAGCAGCCCGAGGAACTTGGCACCGTCGGCATAGATGAGGTGTTCCAGCAGCATAGGTTTCAGCTGCTGCTCCTTGCCCTCGTTGGAGAGGATGGAGAGTTCGTCGACGGTGTAGTGCATCACGACGACCTTCAACGTGGGGTCGTAGCTGCAGTGGGTCCAGACGCCCGTGCTGTCGTCCAGCGGTTGCGGGCATTCGCGCCCGAGGGCCATGGCCAGATACTGGCCGGCAAGGTCGACGTCGATGGCCGGCTCCTGGCCCAGCAGCTGCGCGGGACGGTAGTCGAGCACCACGGTGTCGGGGTTGCCCTCGATGCTGCCCACGATGCGCAGCGTCGTGCTGTCCTGCCCCAGGTAGGGGATGAATGTGTTGTCGGCGATGAACCACTTGTTGGAAATCATCCAGAAGAACTGCGACGACACCGTGGGGTCGTCGGCAGCGGTGGAGTGCAGGTGGAGGGTGTAGAGGTGGTTGCAGTAGTTGACGGCGGTGACGAAGAGGCTGTCGTCGATCTGCAGGGGCAGTTGCTGGCGTGTGGCCAGCATGTCGGCGTAGATGTAGGCCTGGGTGTAGTTTTCCAGTGCCATGATGCGGCGAAGGGTGGCGTTGTCGTAGGCGATGATGGAGGCGTCGATAGAGGTGGCCTCATTCTGTTGGGTTTTCAAAACGACATGCACAACGGCGTTCATGCCGAGCTGGGCCACCATGTCGAAGATGTCGTTCAGCCCGATTGTCTGATGGCTGGCATCAAAAAGAGTCTTGACACGCAGCCACTGTTGGAACTTTGGTGTTTGGTCGGGTGTGCTGTTTGTGGACTGATATTCCACATCTGCGACGATGCGTTTGTCGTCGATGTCTTTGAATGTTACTTTGGGGTTGCTGCCCTCGGAACCGATGAGTTTCCACAGGTCGATGTAGCTGTCCAGGTTCTCTTTCAACTCCTTCCGCTCCTTATTGCTGAGCGGCGGCAACGAATCCAGCGGACAATCGCCGTTGGCCGCCGCCATCGGCGCCGTCGTTGGAACTCCCTGAGCAACAACCATAACGGACACGCAGAGTGCCATCCATAGTATCAAAATCCGTTTCATAATCACTTTGCAAAGATACAAATATCTTTTGAAATGGCCAAATGGAGCTATGTCTTTAACGGAAATAACTTGACACTTTTTTGCGCAAAAAAGCGAAAAAGAAATGGGAAAAACAACAAAGAGATGGTCAAAGAGGACATTCACACCGGAGTTCAAGATGGAAGTTCTG
>Ga0310697_10005367_pt1 | contig 12401 bp, 10 predicted proteins | sample 172DNAGHGlowgp2_FD_203883 | JGI IMG/M metagenome (GOLD analysis project Ga0310697, IMG submission 203883) | Sheep rumen microbial communities from Palmerston North, Manawatu-Wanganui, New Zealand - 1728 DNA GHGlow gp2 (v2) (version 2) | ecosystem: Host-associated > Mammals > Digestive system >... | reverse complement strand
TTCACGAGCCGCGGCTGCTTATCTTCGACGAGCCTTTCAGCGGTTTCGACCCCATCAACGCCAACCTGCTGAAAGAGGAGATACTGCGACTGAAAAACAATGGCGCCACGGTGATTTTCTCAACACACAACATGGCTTCGGTGGAGGAGATTTGCGTCGACATAGTGCTGATAAATAAATCGAAAGTGGTGCTTTCGGGCAGGGTGAACGACATCAAAAACTCTTTCCGTAAAAACATTTTCGACGTGCGTTGCCACAAAACCGACGAGGAGATAACTTTTGCTGACGGCATTTCGGTACTTTCGCAAACCACCGACGAACTGAACACTTTCTTGAAAATAAAAATTGACAACACATTATCTCCCAACGACTTGCTTCGTAGCTTGGTAGATAGGGTGGAGGTGCTGTCGTTTCAGGAAGTACTGCCGAGCATGAACGAGATTTTTATAGAGACAGTGACCAACAATAACCAGAGTCAAACCGTTGAAAAAGAGGAGGGTATATGAGAAAGATATTGTTAGTGATACAAAGGGAATACCTTACGAGGGTTAAAAAGAAATCCTTCTGGATACTCACGTTGATAGTACCGATTTTGCTTGTGTCTCTTTACGCAATTCCTATCTATCTGGCCACCAATTCGTTGGAGGTGACACATGTGGCTGTTGTTGATGAAACGGGCTTGTACAACGATTTCCATTCGTCCGACGACATCGTTTACCATTATATGGACAGTTTCGACACTGCATCGGTAGGCATTTCTGACACCGTTGACGTGATGTTGTACATACCTCGTCCTAGATCGGGGGTGGTGCCCACCGAAACTTTCGTGTATTTCAAAAACGACGCTCCGAGTCCTTCGGTGAAAAGCGATATGGACAGGCAGTGTCAGGACATGCTGCGGAACAACATACTGCTCGACGTTTACAACATAAACCGCGAGGATTACGATCAGATAAAAAACACTTCGGTGAAATTGCACGTTCAGGACTTGGACACTGGCGAGAGCGATTTCAGCGGCATGAAAATGGCCATTGGCCTTGTGCTTTCGTTGCTTATATACATGGCCATATTTATGTTCGGCACCCAGGTGATGCGCGGCGTGATGGAGGAAAAGACCAACCGCATTGTGGAGGTACTGGTGTCGTCGCTAAAGCCGTTCCAGCTTATGATGGGCAAAGTGGTGGGCGTGGCCTTGGTGGGACTTACGCAGTTCACCCTTTGGATAGTGCTTTCGGGAAGCATCATAACAGCCTTTACCATTGCTAACGCCGACACTTTCGACCGCGCTCGTCAGCAGGAGCAGATACAGATGTTACATTCGCGTGGCGTATCGTCAGAGCAATTGTCCTCCGAGATGCCCGACACCGACATGCAGACCGAGATGGTGCAGGGACTGCTTCACATCCAGTACGGAACCATAGCGATAGCGTTTTTAATATTCTTCATACTCGGCTACCTGCTGTATTCTACCTTGTTTGCCGCCGTAGGTGCCATTACCGAGAGCGAACAGGACAACTCACAGTTTGTGCTGCCGCTCACCGTGCCGTTGTTGCTAGTGATAATACTCACTCCCACGCTGATAGAGGCACCCAGTGGCTCGCTGGCTATGTGGCTTAGCATGATACCTTTCACCTCGCCGGTGGCGATGATGGTGCGTGTGCCTTTTGGCGTACCTATTTGGCAAATTGCGGCGTCGGTGGGAATACTGCTGCTTACCATAATAATAGCCGTTTGGGTGGCCGCCAAAATTTACCGCACGGGTATTTTGCTCTACGGCAAGAAAATCACCTACAAGGAACTTTGGAAATGGCTGAGATTCAAGAACTGATATGAAGAAACTGACAATGGACGAGCTCAACCGCATCAGCGTTGAGGAATACAATCAGGCCGAAAAGACCCCGATAGTAGTGGTTTTGGACAACGTGCGGAGTATGAACAATATAGGTTCGGTGTTCCGCACCGCCGACGCTTTCCGTATCGAAAAAATCTACCTTTGCGGCATAACCGCCACACCTCCGCACCGCGACATACACAAGACCGCCCTCGGAGCCGAGAACTCCGTGGACTGGGAGTACGTGGAGGAGACGCTGGATTGCGTGAAACATCTGCGCGACGAAGGTTACGCGGTTTATTCAGTGGAGCAGGCCGAAGGCAGCGTGATGTTGCAGGATTTCAAAGCCGACGGCCGTAAAACCGCCGTGGTGTTCGGCAACGAGATAGACGGCGTGGCTCAGGAGGTGGTGGATGCCAGCGACGGTTGCATAGAGATACCGCAATTCGGTACCAAACACTCTCTGAACGTGTCCGTTACGGCAGGAATAGTGATGTGGGACTTGTTTTCAAAAATGAAAAAATAACGTAATGAACAACAATTTTGGACGTTCTTTATTAAACATATAATTGCTGCAAATTTACCATAAATTATTGTAATGCGATGATTGATGGACAGTTACATGGAAATTTGTGTTAAAGATTTGTGTCAAAGATTGTTACGTAATATGATTGTTTTATGATAGAGACAGCGCAGAAACCCCAGAGAGCCATTTTGGTGAGCGTATGCTCGGCCAATATGACTATGGAACGTACCAACGAGTACCTCTCGGAGCTGGCCTTTCTGCTGGAGACGGCAGGGGGCGAGAGCGTGAAGACTTTTGTGCAGAAACTGGAGCGTCCCGACGTGCGTACCTACGTGGGCAAAGGCAAGTTGGAGGAGGTGAAGGAGGCCGTGGACGCCCTTGAGGTGGATTTCGTTATTTTCGACGACGAACTTACTCCCTCGCAGCTGCGAAACCTCGAACGGGAGTTGAGGGTGCGTATCCTCGACCGCACTACGCTTATCCTCGACATTTTTGCCAAACGCGCCCGCACCTCGATAGCCCGCACACAGGTGGAACTTGCTCAGTATCAGTATATGTTGCCGCGACTCACCCGAATGTGGACACACCTCGAGCGTCAACGGGGCGGCATAGGCATGCGCGGACCCGGCGAGACGCAGATAGAGACCGACCGCCGTATCATCACCGAAAAGATAACGTTGCTCAAAGAGAAACTCAAATCCATCGACAAACAGAAGGTGTTGCAGCGGAAAAACCGCGAAAGCCTTGTGCGTGTGGCACTTGTGGGGTATACCAACGTAGGCAAGTCCACACTGATGAACCTGCTGAGCAAGAGCGATGTTTTTGCCGAGAACAAACTATTCGCCACCCTCGACACCACGGTGCGCAAGGTGGTGATAGACAACCTGCCGTTCCTTTTGACCGACACCGTGGGTTTTATCCGCAAGCTGCCGCACAGCCTGGTGGAGTCGTTCAAATCCACATTGGACGAGGTGCGCGAGGCCGACCTGCTTATCCATGTGGTGGACATATCGCACCGCGACTACGAGGAACAGATTAACGAGGTGAACAAAACCCTTGCCGAGATAGGAGCCAACGACAAGCCCACGCTGATGGTGTTCAACAAGACCGACGCCTACACTTTCGAGGAGAAGGATCCCGACGACCTTACGTCGTGGACCAAGGCTAACAACACTCTTGAGATGCTGCAGAACATCTGGCTTGCCAAGGACAGCGAGAACACAATTTTCATCTCCGCCAAGGACAAGCAGAACATCGACAAGCTGCGTGAGCTTATGTACAACAATATCAAACGGATACACGCCATCCGCTACCCGTACAACAATTTTTTGTACTGAAGAAGACAAAAAACTTGAAAACATCACAATAAAAAGAGTTACACGACGTTATAAAGGAAAAGACAAAAATGTTGTTGGATATTCTTCGCGAACAGAAACGCATGCAGCTGAAAGGTAACATCTATCATCGCACACAGATAGATATGACCTACAACTCGAATCATATCGAGGGGAGTCGGCTTACGCATGAACAAACGCGTTATATTTACGATACCAATACGATTGGCATTGCCGACGGCGAGGGCGTTAACGTGGACGACATTGTTGAGACAGTAAACCATTTCCGTTGTATGGATATGATTATCGACCGTGCCACCGACCCTTTGGACGAGGCGTTTGTCAAAGAGCTGCACCGGATGTTGAAAAGCAGCACTTCCGACAGTCGCAAGGATTGGTTCTGTGTGGGAGAATACAAGAAATTTCCCAATGAAGTTGGCGGGATGGAGACCGTGCCGCCGCAGGAGGTGCAACAAGCTGTGGCAAAACTGATTGCCGAATATCCCGAACAACAGACGTTTCACGACATACTTGATTTTCATCAACGTTTCGAAACCATACACCCGTTTCAGGACGGCAACGGCCGTGTGGGACGACTGATAATGTTCAAGGAATGTCTGGCACACAACATTGTGCCTTTTATTATAAGCGACGACCTTAAGTTCTTCTATTACCGCGGTCTGCGCGAGTGGCCGGCAATCCCCGGCTACCTTACCGACACCTGCCTAACAGCCCAGGACAGATACAAAGTTCTGCTGCAACATTTTGGAATAGAGTATTGAAGAGACTTCTTTTGGTGAAAGATACAAACCCGCTGATAGGACTATTGCCCAATATTTTGCGGCATTTCGAGCTTATATACAACAATATCAAACGGATACACGCCATCCGCTACCCGTACAACAATTTTTTGTATTGATTTTTATGTTTTTTTGCAAATATTAAAATTAATGTGTATATTTGCAATTGGCAACCTTTTTTTTTTTTTTTTTGATTTAATGCATTAAAAATCAATAATATACATAAAAATCAAAAGAGGTTGTTGTAAAGTGATTGAAAGTCAAACCAAAAATATAAAAGTCATGAGTACTACAAAAATCTTATTAAAAGTTATGTCCGTAGCATTGTTTGCAATGGCGGTTTTCACTTCCTGCACTAAGGAGGTGGTAAGAACTAATCAGGAAACAGTATATGTTACAGACACAATTTATGTTCCGCCAGCGGGAATGGGTTGTATTTACGGAAATGTTGTTGAACGTTATGGCGATTGGATGCCAGGGGCTAATGCAACACATGGAGAAAGACCGATAGTGAGGGATGTGTATGTGTACGAATACACTAAACTATCGGATTTTGACAGCGTTACCCGACACATGTGTTCCACTCATTTTCCAATTAGTGGTATGCCCAAGCAACTTGTGGCCACAGCAACTCCGGATACGACAGGGTTCTATCTAATCCCTTTGACACCAGGTACTTATTCGGTGTTTTTGCTCGACGAAGGCAGAATGTATTGTAATACAGGCGATGGATGGGGTGGCATGTGCCCTGTAACTGTGGATTCTACGGGAGCTGTAGTGCGTAAAAATTTGGTTCTCGACCATGCTGTGTATTGATTGAAAATCGGAATTGATAGTATAAAAACAGAGGCTTGTGCCAACGGTACAAGCCTCTGTTTGTGCGACGCTTTGAAAGCGCTTATCTGCTTCGGATGTATTCGTTAAGTTCTTCTTTCGATGAGGAGAATTGGAAAACCTTGTTTACAAGGTAGTAACGGTCTTTTTGCAGAGAGAAGTCGTAGGCGAATTTTAGGACTTCCAATTTGGATTCCTCAAACTCAAAAATGCCGGCAAGTTGTGTAAGTTGTTCTATTGTAAGGTTCTGCGACGAGATTATTTGTTTTGCCAAATCGATACGATTGTCGTCGAAAGGCTCGGATCTTACTACGTCGTAAGCTTCGGCAAAGTCTCTGTCGGAGCAGAAAACTGGAGCAACAGGTTGTGGTGCGGGTGCATCTGCCGGAGGTGGGGGAGGAGGAGTATGGGTTGTAGCGTGATGGTTGCCGTGGGGACGGTGATTACCGCCGCCGTTATTGGTGTTTATGGTTACGTTAACCTGCACGTTGGCACGTTCTTCGGGAGGCATGTTGTTCAATTCCTTGTTGGCCTCGTTCATACCTACGTTCCAAGCAGCACCGAGGGCGCCAAGCACGGCATTGTCGGGACTTTTGCAAGGAACGGTGATAGCTGTGCGGTATGGGTCGGCAGGACGCATGGTGTAACTTTTGATACGTTGGTCGAAATAGATGAGGTAATGCGTGGGGTTGTCGCGGCCCAAGCTGACACGTTCGTCGCTGATGACTTTTTTGCGGTGACCGTTGATTTCCATATAGATATTGACATGGACAAAGATGTCGGCGATATGTGCCACAGTGATAGAAGGCGAGGGGAGCTCGTTTTGTGGTATTTTGTCGAAAAACACCCAGAATGGCTCGTTGTTTGCGGTGGCGAAACTTACATTGTTATAGTCCACCATGCCTTCGAACTGACAGAAAGCCTGAAGGCTGAAAATACTCGCAAGAGCGAAAAGAAACAGCTTTTTCATTTTTTATTATTTTTTTTGCTAGTTAATAATATTGTTGAGGGTGCAAAATTACAAAAAAATAATCAGATAAGGGCTGTTATTGGGTGCGTTTTTTTTTTTTTTTTTGCGTAAATTATTGATAATTATATAGATATAAAAAAGGTGTGTGGCGGTGAGATGCGTTTTTAGGGATTTGTATCGGGAGTGGAGGATGAGTTTTTGTCGTCTTTTTGCATTTGTTCGATGGTGCGTTGGAGTTTCTTTACTTTTCGTTTTAATCGCAACACGGCTATAAAAGCATAAATGCTGAGAAAGGTGGTAATTATCAGAAGCAAAAGGAATTTTATTCCGTGACAATTCTTTCAGTTCACTCTATAGCACCATTTTTCGTGATTTTCACTACTCGTGCCAAGCCATCCGAGAAATGATAATCTACCTCGTTATATTCTAAAGGTATCACAATCTTTCCAGTTTTATCTATAAAACCATATTTTCCGCCTTTCCCAACACGCGCCAAACCATCTGAGAAATCCCATGCATCAGTGTATTCAGCGGGTATCACCATTTTTCCTGTTTTGTCGATATAACCATATTTTCCGTCTTTTTTAACAAGCGCCAAACCCTCTGAGAAATCCCATGCATAAGTGTATTCAGCGGGTACCACCATTTTTCCTGTTTTGTCGACAAAACCATATTTCTTGTCTTTTTTTACTCTCGCCAAACCCTCTGAGAAATTATCTGTATATTCGTATTCTAAAGGTATCACAATTTTACCTGAACAGTCTATAAGACCCCATTTTCCGTCTTTTTTTACTCTCGCCAAACCCTCTGAGAATTTTTCTGCATCGTCATATTCAAAAGGTATCACAATTTTCCCTGTCTTGTCGATAAAACCACTTTTTCTGTTTTTCTTTACTTCCGCAAAACCCTCTGAGAATCCACTAGCATAGTCAAATTTTAAAGTTATTACAATTTTTCCAGTTTTGTCGATAAATCCACATTTTTCGTCTTTTACTACAGCCAACAAACCATCCGAGAAACGATCATCTACATAGTCATATTCTAAAGGTATCACAATCCTTCCTGTTTTGTCGATAAATCCACATTTTTCGTCTTTTTCGACTCTGTACAATTCTGAGGAATCAGCTACTATAACGTCATCATATTCTAAAGGTATCACAATTTTTCCTGTTTTGTCAATAACACCACATTTCCCTTTTTTCACCACTACGGCAAACCCATTATAGAAGACAGATGCCCCGCCATACTCTAATGGTATCACAATTTTTCCAGTTCTGTCGACGAAGCCAAATTTTCCATTTTTAATAACTATAGCCAACCCATCATAGAAACTAGATACTGCATCATACTCCAACGGTATCACCATTTTTCCTGATTTGTCGATAAGACCCCATTTCCCGTTTTTCTTTACTTCCGCAAAACCGTTATAGAAAGAGCTTGCCTCATCGTATTCTAAAGGTATCACAGTTTTACCTGTTTTGTCGATAAAACCATATTTACAGCTTAATTTTATTACGGAATCGTGATTGTGCTTTAGAATAAGAAAAACGCACAGAGCGGCTGCCAATACAGCAACAACCAATACAATAAGAATGCTTTTTTTGTTTCTTTTCATGATGTGAATAAGTGGGCTCTTGTTATTATTGGAGTGATTTTTAGGGTATTATAGTTGTTCTTTCTGTCATAAAAATAATAGCGGTCCTGTGCAACTGCCATTTTGGGGTATGTTATTTTCCGTCCTTTTGTTGTTTTTCGAGCTTTTTTACCTTTCTCTTTAGTTTTATAACGTTTACAAAAGCGTAGATGCTGAAAAAGGTGGTAATTATCAGAAGCAAAAGGATTACCAGCCGCAATACGATGAAATGAAAAATGAAGGTTGACATGGCCGTTTATTTTTCTTTTTCCGCCAGTTCTTTGTTGGGGATGTCGATAAATTCCACGATAATTTGCTGGTATTCGTCGTAGTTGTAATAAACGAAATTAACCCTGCCGTATTTTTCTTTGCCTTTGCCGGGGACAAGGTTATAGCCGTGCGTCTCAAAGTCGTAACTTACGCTTCCGAGATTGAAATTTCGCGCACCGGTGGTTTCTTTGGGAAGGTCGTTATAGTACGCCTCGTACATGTTCGTGTACTGCTGTTTGAAATCAGTGTCGGAGCTCTTTTTTGAGAGACCGACAAAGTACACGGTGTGGCTTTTGGGTGTTGCCAGAACGGTTACTTCCATATCGTTGATTCCGCCGAAATTGCCCGTGAATACAGCTTTTGTGGCTTGGTCGCTGGACTGCAGGGCATAGCCTTTGCCTTCCAAGGCTTTGGAGAAGGCCTCCAGATTCATATTTAAGGGCATTCCGAGAAAAGTGGTGTGGTTTTGGGCTATGGCCATTGCGGTGATTATCAGCAAGGTGAGTGAAAAGGTCGTTTTCTTCATTACGGAAAGCCCTGATATGTGCCGGGCGCAACTGTTTTGTTGTATTATTAGTTCTTTTTGTCCTGCAAAAGTATGATTTTTTTCCCGTTTGGCAAAATATATTTTCTATTGTCGTAAAAAATCAGTATTTTTGCACCTCTGAAACAATAGCAAAACCAACGTGATGGAAAGTCCCGAAACAGCACAGAAACCCCGTATCCACTGGCTTGTGGCCTTGTTGCCCTTTGTGGTGCTTGTGGCCTTGCAGGTGCTGGTGATACGTGTGTTCGGCTCCGATGCCTTGGACGGCGCAAGTCAGACCGTGTTGCTGTTTTCGGCGGCGGTGGCCGTGGCCATTGCCATGCTTTTCTACAAAGTGCCGTGGAGCAGTGTCGACGGAGCTATCTTAAATAATATCAAGACTATAGGCGGTGCTATACTGATACTCTTCCTTATCGGTGCGGTGTCGGGCAGCTGGATGCTCAGCGGCGTGGTGCCCACCATGATTTACTACGGGATGAAGGTAGTCCATCCGTCGGTGTTTCTGTTCATCACCTGTGTGGTGTGCGCGTTGGTGTCGCTGGTTACGGGCAGTTCGTGGACCACCATCGCCACCATAGGCATAGCCCTGATGGGCATAGGCACTGCCCATGGCTATTCCGTTGGCTGGACGGCTGGGGCCATCATCTCCGGCGCCTATTTCGGCGACAAGATTTCGCCCCTTTCCGACACCACAGTGCTGGCCTCGTCGGTGGGCGAAGTGCCGCTGTTTACGCATATCCGATATATGATGATAACCACAGTGCCGTCGTTTGCCATCGCCTTGACGGTGTTTCTGGTGGCAAGTCTGTGCCACACCACCGACGCAGGTGTGCAGCAGGCTGTTTTCGAGGAAGGCTTGCAGAATGTGTTTGCCATCAGTCCTTGGTTGCTGCTGGTGCCTTTGTTCACCGCAGTGCTGATAGCCTTGCGGCTGCCCGCAATAATGGTGCTTTTCCTTTCGGCGCTCGTGGCCGGAGTGGTGATGCTTTTCGCCCAGCCCGACATTGTGTCGCAGATAGGCGAGGGCAGCGGTTTCCGCGGCCTGATGCTGTCGTATTACAGCGGAACGTCGCTGTCAACGGGCAACGAGGTGCTCGACGGTCTGGTGCAGACACGCGGCATGAGGGGGATGCTCAGCACCGTTTTCCTTATCTTCTGTGCTGCGGCCTTTGGCGGGGCACTAACGGGAGCAGGCATGATTAAGAGTATCACCTCGGCCTTGGCCAAGGACATCAGCGGACGACGTTCCATAGTTGCTTCCACCGTGGGTACAGGACTTTTCTCCAACATGGTTACCGGCGACCAGTATCTGAGCATAGTGCTTACGGGCAATATTTTCAAGAAACTGTACAAAGAAAAAGGCTTCGAGGGACGGCTGCTGAGTCGCAGCACCGAGGACTCCGCCACTGTGACGTCGGTGCTGGTGCCGTGGAACACCTGCGGCATGACACAGAGCGTGGTGCTGAAAGTGGCCACCGTGGAGTACCTGCCGTATTGTTTCTTCAACCTTGTTTCGCCGCTGATGTCGATAACTGTGGCGATGTTGGGGTACAAGATTTTCAGGCGGGAGGAAGTGGAAAACAGCGATGTAGTAGGTGAAAAAGACCACGAATTTTTTTAGGAGTAAAGAAACTAAGGAGTTAAGATGTTAAGATGTGAAAATGAGAAGATGTTAATGATTTAAGATGTGAAGTGAGGACTGATTTCAATTTTCAACCTTCAATTTTCAACTTTTTATGGCCACGAATCGCACGAGTGAACACGTGTTTTTTAGGAAATTAGTGTTTGGAAACACTAAAAATGTTGGTGTTTTGAGAAGCGTTTCTGTGTTGTAAATAATTGAATAAATGCTGGTTATATAGCTTTGTCGATACCGTTAAACATTTTGTATAAAACATTTTGTATAAAACATTTTGTTTAATGGAAAATATTTATTATTTTTGCAAAGAAATTATTATATGTATTAGCATGGAGAATCCGTTCGTTTTTCAAGGATATGCAGGCCCAGATTATTTCTGCGACAGACAGAAAGAATTGCAGGCTTTGTTACAATGTGTAAGAAATAATGTGAATGTAACACTTGTCGCACAGCGCAGAATGGGAAAAACAGGACTTATACAACGTCTTGTTGATGAGATTGCTGCGAGTGGTTTAGAAATAACTCCTATTTATGTTGATATATTTGCAACCCGAAATGTGGCGGAGATGAACAAAGTCATTGCCGATGCAATTTTATCAATGTATCCAGAAGATACATCGTTGGGCAAGCGTTTTCTGAAATTCATCAAAGGATTGCGGCCAGTTATCGGATTTGATTCTCTGTCGGGAACACCACAATTTTATGTCAATTATCAGAATGATTCTGAGAAGGTTAGCACTTTGGAAGGTTTGCTTGCGTTCTTGGAACAGCAACCCGAACATGTGCTGTTGGCAATTGACGAGTTTCAGCAAATACGTGAGTATCCCGAACAAAATGTTGAGGCAATAATGCGTACGGTGTTGCAACATACGCGTAACATTACTTGTATCTTTTGTGGTAGCCGTAAACATCTTATGGTGGATATTTTCAGCAATCCTAAGAGGCCGTTCTATGCCAGCACACAGTTTGTTGGCCTCGATAGAATAGAGCGAGGAGTGTACGGAGATTTTATTAAGACACAGTTTGAAACCCGAGGACGTTCAATCGATGATGATGCTTTGAATATGATTCTTGACTGGACACGTAGACACACTTATTTCACTCAACGGCTTTGCAACATGGTTTATGCTATGGACAAGGAACACATAGCTGCCGATGAGGTGAAGCAAGGTTGTGTCAATATTTTGGAAATAAACGAGCCTTATTTTTTGCAATACCGCAGTCTTTTGACCGACTCCCAATGGGCTTTTATGGTGGCACTTGCCAAGGAGGAAGAGGTTGAGCAGCCATACTCCTCGAATTTTATCAGGAAGCACGACATTGCTTCTGCAGCTGTGGCAAGACGCAATCTGCAAACTTTGATGGAAAAAGACCTTGTTTATTGCGAAACCACCAAGGAACGTAAATATTATTCTTTGCAAGATGTGTTTTTTATGCGTTGGCTAGCGAGGGAATATTGACAGCACCGACCATTAAACGTTTTGTATAAAACATTTTGTTTAATGGAGGTGGTTTGCTGATTTTTAGTCGTTTGTGGGGATTGTGAAATAAAAAACAGGCTTGTGTCTTAGACACAAGCCTATGGTTTTGAAGATTGAAATGATCCTAATCAAACTCTTTTGGCATTCTCTACATCCCTTCAGTAAGAACAAGCCAACCGATTCCTCCTATTACACCTAAAATTATCAATGGTGCTCCAACAAGATTAAACACCAGTTTACCTGCACTGAATTTTTTGGCTATAGCGTCTTTTGGCAGTGCGTTTAGTTTTTGAACAGGTGCATTGTCGCCACAAAATTTTACATACTGGCTTGGATCTGTCGTTTTGCAACCATCCAAAGACACATTCTCCACATAAAGAAGCCCTTCATCTTCACTCAAGTTATAGGACACCATGTATTCCATTGTATTCCCGTTTGGTTCTTTGAAAGTATATTGGTCCTGTCTTTTACTCTCCAACGAAATGGTGTTTTTGGCAGCCAAATCGAACCCTTCTTCTTGCATCGTGTTTTGGATG
>Ga0310697_10005366_pt1 | contig 12402 bp, 10 predicted proteins | sample 172DNAGHGlowgp2_FD_203883 | JGI IMG/M metagenome (GOLD analysis project Ga0310697, IMG submission 203883) | Sheep rumen microbial communities from Palmerston North, Manawatu-Wanganui, New Zealand - 1728 DNA GHGlow gp2 (v2) (version 2) | ecosystem: Host-associated > Mammals > Digestive system >... | reverse complement strand
CTTCACAGCGACCACCTGTTATCCTACAGTTGAAAACTTTCTTTTACCAATAACTAAAAACCTAAAACTATAAATATTACTACTAACCTAAAACAATCTATTAACCTTTTGACGATGCAAAGGTACGTTGAAAATCCGGATCTCGCAATACTTTTCGGGGCATTATTGAATGAAAATCGTATCTTCTTGACGTAAATCAATCGATTGTGTACGCAAACAATCATTTTCTTTCGCGAATTCTTGTGCGTATGGGGAAAAAGCCGTACCTTTGTAGCAAACCAATGAAAGTCTTAATTGTCAACACAAGTGAGCGGACAGGCGGAGCCGCAGTAGCAGCCAGCCGGCTGACAGATGCCCTTAACAACAGCGGTGTGCAGGCAAGGATGCTCGTGCGCGACCGTCAGGGCGACCGTCCCACCGTGGCGGCCCTGCCACGCACGCCGTGGCTTCGCTGGCACTTCCTGTGGGAGCGGCTCGTGGTGTTTGTATGGTCGCACTTCTCGCGTCGTCACCTTTTCGAGATAGATTTAGCCAATAGCGGTACCGATATCACGGGGCTGCCCGAGTTCCGGGAGGCCGATGTCGTGCATCTGCACTGGATCAATCAGGGAATGCTCTCGCTGAAGGGCATCCGCAAGATCCTGCGTTCGGGCAAGCCTGTGGTATGGACCATGCACGATATTTGGCCTGCCACGGCCCTCTGCCATCTCACCTTAGGCTGCCGCCGCTTCACGTCCGGGTGCCGCCGCTGCCGCCTACTGCCCGGCGGGGGCGGGGAGCACGACCTCTCCACCCGTATATGGAAGCGCAAGGCGAAGATGCTCGACGGCGAGTCCGTGAGCTTCGTGGCTTGCAGCCGCTGGCTGGAAGGCGAGGCGAAGGCCAGCAGGCTGCTGCGAGGTCAGCGCGTGGTGAGCATCCCCAATCCCATCGATATCCATCGGTTCTGTCCGGGCAGCAGGGCAGAGGCGCGGGCGGCAGAGCACCTGCCTCTGGAGAAGCGGCTGCTGCTCTTTGTCTGTCAGCGGGCCACCAATGAGTTCAAGGGTATGAGCTACCTGGCGGAAGCGTGCAGGCTACTGGCCGAACAGTATCCGGAGATGAAGGAACAGACGGGGGTCGTCGTCTTGGGCGGTCATTCCGAAGAGGTGACCGGCCAACTGCCCTTCGCCTGCTATCCCCTGGGCTATGTGTCCGACGAGCAGCGGCTGGTGGGCATCTATCGTGCCGCCGACGTGTTCGTGTTGCCCTCGTTGTCAGAGAACCTGCCCAATACCATCATGGAAGCCATGGCCTGCGGCGTGCCCTGCGTGGGGTTTCGCGTAGGCGGCATTCCCGAGGAAATCGACCACCTGAAGAGCGGCTACGTGGCGCAGTACCGCGACAGCGACGATCTGGCCCGCGGCCTGCACTGGGTGCTCAGCGAGGCCGACTCCGCTGCCCTTTCGGCTAATGCCCGCCGCAAGGTGGTGCAGACCTATTCGCAGTCGGCCGTCGCCCTGAAGTATATCGAGGTCTATCAGCATGCATTGGCACACAAGCATTTCAAGCTATGATACGATTCACCGTTGTCACCATTACCTATAATGCCGCCGCCGTGGTGGAGCGCACGCTGCAGAGCGTGCTTCGGCAGACCTATCCGGGGGTGGAGCACCTCATAATCGACGGCGCGTCGGCCGACGACACCCTCCCGATGGTGTCGCAATACAAGAAGCAGAACGACGATGGCAAAGGAGAGCATAAGGTCATCATCGCCTCAGAGCCCGACCATGGCATCTACGACGCCATGAACAAAGGACTGACCCAGGCATCGGGCGACTATATATTATATATGAACGCGGGCGACTTCTTCCCCGAGGACACCACGCTGGAGGACATTGCCCACTGCTGCCATCTGAACGAGACACCCACGGCAGATCTGCCCGCCGTGCTCTACGGGCAGACCGATATCGTAGACGGCGACGGACGCTTCCTGTACCCGCGCCGCCTGCAAGCTCCCGAACACCTCACGTGGCGGTCGTTCCGCTACGGCATGCTGGTGTGCCATCAGGCCTTCTATGCCCGCACCGACCTGGCCAAGAACCTGCAGTACGACACCACGCTGCGCTTCTCGGCCGATGTGGACTGGTGCATCCGCGTGATGCGCGAGGGCGAGCGGGCCGGGTTGCGCCTCTATAATATAAATAAGGTAGTGGCCTGCTATATGGAGCAGGGAGCCACCACGCAGAACCACCGCCGCTCGCTCATAGAGCGCTATCGGGTCATGGCCCGCCACTACGGTCAGGTGCCGACGCTGCTCATGCATCTCTGGTTCGCGGTAAGGGCGATTATCAAATAAGAGACATGAAAAAACTTTTGAATTGTGATTTTCGAATTGTACCAAATTGATTTAAACGATTGCTAAACAAAAATATCATGAAAAGATTCCTTTCCCTCGCCCTGCTGTCAGGCATTGCCCTGGCAGCTTCGGCACAAAAGCAAGCTCAGGCGGGCTATCCCATCACGCCCGTTCCGTTTACCAGCGTGAAGGTGGCAGCCGCCTCGTTCTGGGGCCAGCGACTGGAAGCCAGCCGTAACGTAACCGTACCCCTGGCCTTCCGGAAATGCGAAGAGACCGGCCGCTACACAAACTTTGAGAATGCCGCCTGCCACCTGCAGGACCCCACGAAGGTGTTCACCATCAAGGACGGCACGTTCTCGTTCGACGACACCGACCCCTACAAGACCATCGAGGGAGCCAGCTACCTGCTGCAGACCTACCCCGACCGTCGCCTGCGCCATTATGTCGATTCGGTCATAGACATCATCGCCACGGCACAGGAACCCGACGGCTACCTCTACACCTCCCGTACGCAGAACCCGCAGCAGCCCCACCCCTGGGCCGGTAAGGAGCGCTGGGTGAAGGAGGAAGACCTCTCGCATGAACTCTACAACTTAGGCCACATGGTAGAGGGTGCCATCGCCCACTATCAAGCCACGGGGTCGCGGAAGTTCCTCGATATCGCCATCCGCTATGCCGACGTGGTGTGCAAGGAGGTGGGGCCGAATCCCGGACAGGCTTGCGTGGTGCCTGGGCATCAGATTGCCGAGATGGCACTGGCCAAGCTCTATCTTGTGACCGGCGACAAGAAGTATCTGGACGAGGCGAAGTTCTTCCTCGACTATCGTGGTAAGACCACAATCAAGCATGAATATTCGCAGGCCCATCAGCCAGTGGTGGAGCAGAGCGAGGCTGTGGGCCATGCCGTGCGTGCCGCCTATATGTATGCCGGCATGGCCGACGTGGCCGCCCTGACCGGCGATACGGCCTATATACATGCCATCGACCGTATCTGGGACAACATCGTGTCGAAGAAGATGTATATCACGGGCGGCATCGGCTCCACCTCCAGCGGCGAGGCCTTCGGCAAGAACTACCAGCTGCCCAACATGAGTGCCTACTGCGAGACCTGTGCCGCTATAGGCAATGTCTACGTGAACTACCGCCTGTTCCTGCTGCACGGCGAATCGAAATACTTCGACGTGCTGGAGCGGACGCTCTACAACGGGCTTATCTCCGGCGTCTCGTTGCAGGGCGACGGATTCTTCTATCCCAATCCCCTCGAGTCGATGGGGCAGCATCAGCGCCAGGCTTGGTTCGGCTGTGCCTGTTGTCCGAGCAATATCTGCCGTTTCATCCCCTCGCTGCCGGGATATGTCTATGCCGTGAAGGACAGGAACGTCTACGTGAACCTGTTTCTCTCCAACACCTCGACGCTCCGCGTAGGCGGTAAGCAGGTGGCCCTGTCGCAACAGACCGGCTATCCTTGGGACGGCGACATCCGCGTGAGCATCGACAAGAACCAGGCCGGCGAGTTTGCCCTGAAGCTCCGCTTGCCGGGATGGGCCAGGGGCGAGGTGGTGCCCAGCAGTCTCTATCGCTTTGCCGACGACCTCCAGCCGGGCTATAGCGTGGAGGTGAACGGCGAGACGCTGACCGTGACACCCGCTTCCGACGGCTATCTGACCATCAGCCGCCGATGGAAAAAGGGCGATGAGGTGCGCCTGCGTCTCGATATGCCCGTGCGTGTGGTGCGAGCTCATAACAAGGTGGAGGCCGACGAGGGACGCGTAGCCGTGGAGCGCGGTCCGCTGGTCTACTGCGCCGAGCATCCCGACAATGACTTCGACCTCTTTGCTGCCTTGCTCAACCAGTCACCCGCGTTCAAAGAGGGGGAGACCACCATTGCCGATACACGCGTAAAGACGCTTGCCACCGATGCGCAACTGCTCAATTTCGACAAGACAGGCCGCCTGACCACCGAGGACGTGACGCTGACGCTCATCCCTTACTACGCCTGGTGTCATCGCGGCAGTGGTAAGATGCGCGTATGGCTGCCACAAGACCTGAGCGCCACCACGCCTGCCCAGCCCGCCACGCTGGCCTCGCAGTCGAAGGTGGAGTCGAGCCATAAGTCGCCTTCGCTCACCGCCATCAACGACCGTCTGCTGCCACGGGAGGAGAACGACCGTTCTATTCCCTATTTCCACTGGTGGCCCAAGAAGGGAACCACCGAGTGGCTGGTCTATCGTTTCCCCCAGGCGGCAGAGGTAAGCTCGTCCACGGTCTACTGGTTCGACGATGCTCCGTGGGGCGGTTGCCGTGTGCCGAAGGCTTGGCGCATACTCTATCTCACGGCTGATGGGCAGTGGCAGCCCGTCAGCGGAGCCGACAGTTACCCCACCCTGAAGGGGCAACCCTGTCAGGTGCGCTTCCAACCTGTGACAACCACTGCCATCCGTCTGGAAGTGACCATGCCCGCCGACAACGCCAGCGGTCTCTACGAGTGGCAGGTGAAATAGCGGGAGAACCATTCATTTTCAAGCATTTGCACACGTTTTCACAATTTTAAACTTTCAAAATTTGCGCATATCGGGGAAAATGCGTAATTTTGCACGCAGAAAATGTGAGAAAACATCGCTAAACAGGATTCCGACAACAACCTATGTCGGGATTCTTTGTTTTTGCTGACTCGCGCAAAGACGGTATGAAGAGACCGTCGGTCTAAACAAGAAAAACAAAAATCAAATTTTAAAAAAAAGAATGGCATACATGTCACAAGAAGGCTATGATAAGCTCATAGCCGAACTGAAACGCCTGGAGGGTGTTGAACGCCCCAAGGCATCGGCCGCCATCGCGGAAGCACGCGACAAGGGTGACCTGAGTGAGAACAGTGAGTATGAGGCAGCGAAGGAGGCCCAGTCGCACTTGGAGTCGAAAATCAATCAGCTGAAGATGGCTATCTCTGAAGCAAAGATTGTGGATACAAGCCGGCTTTCGACCGATTCGGTGCAGATCCTCTCGAAGGTGGAGATGACCAACATGGCCAACAAGGCCCACATGGCCTACACCATCGTGAGCGAGAGTGAGGCTAATCTGCGCGAAGGCAAGATTTCCATTACCACACCTATTGCCCAGGGACTGCTCAACCATAAGGTGGGCGACGAGGTGGAAGTGAAGATTCCACGCGGAACCATCAAGCTGCGTATTGATAACATCTCTATAGGATAAGGATTATGGATATTTTCAGCAAAATCGCCGCAGGCGAGATTCCCAGCTACAAGTGCGCGGAGAACGATGAGTTCTATGCTTTCCTTGACATCAGTCCCGTAGCCAAAGGCCACACACTCGTCATCCCTCGTCGCGAGGTGGACTATATTTTCGACATGCCCGACGATGAATTGGCGCGTTTTGAGCAGTTCGCCAAGCGCATGGCCATCGCTCTGAAGGAGGCTTTCCCCTGCAAGAAGGTGGCTCAGGTGGTGCTCGGACTGGAGGTTCCTCATGCCCATATCCACCTCATTCCCATGCAGACAGAGGCTGATGCCGATTTCCGTAAGGAGAAGTTGAGCCTGCCCAAGGAGGAGATGCAGCAGATAGCCGACAAGATTCTGGCTGCCTTCCAGCGTCTTTCGTAACTGACATGAAGGTGCAACGGTGTTTTCTGGAAGACAATCTGTCCTCTGTAGGCATACAATTGTAGCTTTGTAATAAGTTTTTTAAGGAATAAGGAAGCGGTGTCCCCATGCAATTATTTGGGGAATCCGCTTCTTCTTATCTCGTACTTCGTATCAGGCACCTTGTACCTCGCACCTTGGCATCTTGTACCTCGCACCTTGGCATCTTGTACCTCGTAGCGTGTGAGCCGTCTATTTCTTCTTCTTTGGCTTGCGGCGGGCCCAGCCCTCTTCGGAGAAATCGGGTTCTTCGCCACGCAGTTCGAAGCCTTTCATCAGTTCCCGCCAGTCGTCTTTCTTTCCATTTCGCTTGCCGTAATGTTCCGATGAAATGGCATTTTTTTGCCGTTTATCAGGCTTAATGAACTTCTCAAAGTTCTTCAGTCCGTCACGGGAGGCCTCTCTGGCCCTTCCAGCCTTGGCGGGTTTGTTGCCCTCTTCCTCACTGTTGCAGCGCACCTCGCGTCCACGGTAGCGGATGCCCGTCAGCTGGGTGGACACCTTGCGGACGTCCTTCTCTGGGATATCGAAGAAGCTGATGGTGTCGTGCAGGTCAATGTGGCCCACCTCCTGACGGCCGCCCACGTAGCGGTTGAGCATCTTCATCAGTTCACCAGGGTAGAACCCGTCGCGTTTGCCTAAGTTGATGAACAGTCGCTGGTAGCCTGCCTCCGGCTTGCCGTGCCGTTGCGCTCCATCGCCCTGCTGGCCGCGCTTCTGCCTGTCGGCCGTCTTCTTGTCGCGCTTGCCTTGAGGCACGGGCTTTTCTATCTCAGGTGCGTCGGCATAGTAGGAGAGGAACTTTCCAAACTCCAGGGAGACAATCTTTTTGATTATCTCTTCTTTGTCGATATACTCGAAGTATCGGTTGATGTCCTGCATGAACGGGCCGATTTCCTCGTCGTCAACATCGGTCTTTACAATCTGATCCATCACCTTGTAGAGCTGTTTCTTGCAGATCTCTTCCGGCTTGGGAATCTCGGCTTCCACAAACTCCTTCCCGATCTCCTTCTCGATGTTCTTAATCTTATGTTTCTCCTTTATGTGAACAATTGAGATAGACGTACCCTTCTTGCCGGCGCGTCCCGTTCGTCCCGAGCGGTGGGTGTAGTTCTCTATGTCATCGGGCAGGCCGAAATTGATTACGTGCGTCAGGTCATCCACGTCCAGGCCGCGTGCAGCCACGTCGGTAGCCACGAGCAACTGCGTGAGGTGCTGGCGGAACTTCTGCATCGTCAGGTCACGCTGCTGCTGGGAGAGGTCGCCGTGGAGCGACTCAGCGTTGTAGCCGTCCTTGATCAGCTTGTCGGCAATCTCCTGCGTCTCAATCTTTGTCCGGCAGAAGATGATGGCGAAGATGCGGGGATAGAAGTCCACGATGCGCTTCAGGGCGAGGTATCTGTCCTTGGCATGCACCATGTAGTAGACGTGGTTCACGTTCTCCGCGCCTTCGTTTCGCGAGCCGACGACAATTTCCTGATGGTCCTTCAGGTAGTCCTTTGCCACGCGTTCCACCTCTCGGCTCATCGTCGCAGAGAACATCAGTGTGTTATGGTCGGTAGGCAGTGCATCGAATATCTCGTTGATGTTGGAAAAGCCCATGTTGAGCATCTCGTCCGCCTCATCGAGCACGATGTTCTGCACTTGTTCCAGACGGGCGAATCCCCGGTGCATCAGGTCGCAGAGCCGGCCGGGCGTCGCCACGATAATCTGCACCCCCTTCTTCAGCGACCGCATCTGCGGCTCGATGGCGGCACCACCGTAGACGGCTTCCACGTGTATGCCTTCCATATATTTCGAAAAATCACGCAAGTCATCGGCTATTTGCAGGCAGAGCTCACGTGTGGGGCTGACCACCACCGCCTGCGTTTCGCGCCGACTGGTGTCGATACGTTGCAGGAGCGGGATGCCGAAGGCAGCCGTTTTTCCTGTTCCCGTCTGTGCCAGTGCCACGGTGTCCCTTCTGCTTTCCAGCAGAGCCGGTATTACCTCCTCTTGTACAGGCATGGGCTGCACAAATCCCATTTCTTCGATGGCGCGGCGTATCTCAGCACAGACGCCCAGTTCTTCAAATGTCCTCATTCAATAAATTTTCCTCCTTTTGATGTGTTCTTATTGCATCTTCCGAATGTCTCTCCGTCATCTTAGTGCCAGGGCACGGTTCTCCGCGGCCTCCATCTGCTCGCGCTCGCCCGGAGCCTTGTCGTTTTGGCCGCAAAGGTGCAGGATGCCGTGTATGATGACGCGGTGCAGTTCCTCGTCGTAGGGCCGGTGGAACAGTTCCGCGTTCGAGCGGACGGTATCGAGCGAGATGACCAGGTCGCCGTTGAGCACGTCGTCCTCGCTGTAGTCGAAGGTGATAATGTCGGTGTAATAGTCGTGGCCCAGGTATTCGCGGTTGACGCTTAGGATATGCTCGTCGTCGCAAAAGAGATAGCCCACTTCGCCCACGCGCTTGCCGTAGGTCTGAGCCACGCGCCGTATCCAGGCCGTTGTGTCGCGTTTCCTGATGCGGGGCATCGCCACTTTTTCCGTGTTATAGGTAATCATATCGTGTTTTTAGATAGGGGAAACATGCTAAGGGGGGGGCAGCGCCGTTTTGCGTTCAGGGCAGGAAGGGAGCCACATCCAGTCCGAAGTGCTGCAGTTCGCGCACCATCGACGATGAAACCGATGAAAATTGCGGCTCTGCATAGAGGAGCTCCACCAGTCCGCCGGAGATCTGCCTGTTGATGTCTGCCTGCTCCCGCTCATACTCAAAATCCTTGGCAGAGCGTACGCCTTTCACGATGAAATGGGCATTTTCTGCTTTTGCAAAGTCAACGGCCAGTCCGTAATAGGGCTTCACCTCTATGGCGTTTTCCTGCCGGTAGAGCCGGCGGATCACCTCCATGCGCTCCTCGGCCGGCCGCATATAAGGTTTCTGCACATTATCGCCCACCACCCCGATGACCAACCGGTCGAAGAGCGGCAATGCGCGGCGCACGATGCTGTCGTGGCCGACGGTAAAAGGGTCGAATGACCCCACGAAGATGCCTGTTCTGATGTTCATAGGCACAAAGGTAGGAAAAAGTTATGAGTCGGTTGTCACGGGTTAGCATTATTTAACTTTCTCCTATCCCTTCTTCCCTGTTCCCTGCATCAGTTTCTTGTGTCAAACGTTTCCTTCGACAGTTCCTTGAAGAAATCGTAGTTGAGAATCAAGCAGAATTGTCTCAACAGATTCGTGTTGATGTCCTTGCGTGCGAAGATGTTGTAGACGTTGGTCCGCTCGCAGGAAATCTGCTTGGCCACCCAGACCACAGAGCGCCGCTTCTGTGTCATAACCTCTTTGATACGTTGTCCGATGTGCATAGCTGATAAAGTGTTAATGGATTAATAATATTGTTTTTGTATAATCATTCAGTGCGCCGGTATTGCGATGGCGTGATGCCGGCATTCTGTTTGAAAATCCTGCTGAAATAAGCCACGTCGCCGAAGCCGCACTTCTGTGCCACCTCGCTGATGGGCATCTGCGGGCTGCCTTTGAGCAGTTTCTTTGCCCTGCACAGGCGGACCCTCATCATATAGTTCGACACGCTCTGGCCCGTAGCGGCCATGACCCGTCGGTTCAGTTGGGCATGGCTGAGGCCCAGCAGTGCCGCCAGTGCGTCCACGTCGGTCTTGCCCTGTGTCATGAGCTTGTAGGTGGCGTCGACCACCTTGCCCACGAACCGCTGGTCCTCCATCGAGAGCTGTTTCGGCTCCTGCTCGCTCTCCGTGTTATGGGCCATCAGCTGCTTGATGAAGGCCTGCCACTCCAACAGCTTGTTGACGCGTACGAGCAGTTCCTCTGAGCTGAACGGTTTCACCAGATAGGCATCGGCCCCCGCCTCCAGTCCTTTCACGCGGTCGGCCTCGCTATTCTTTGCGGTGATAATGATAATAGGTATGTTGCCTAAAGTCTCCGAGCCTCTGACCATGCGGCATAGCTGCAGGCCGTCGACGGAGCCGGGCATCATGATGTCGGTGATGATGAGGTTGGGCATGAGCTCCGTGGCTTTCTCCATCGCATCCTCGCCGCTGCGTGCGTAGGTGAGCTGTGCCATCTTCTCCAGGTGCATGCCGATGTAGTAGGCAATGTCCTGGTTGTCCTCCACGATGAGTATGCGGTAGGGTGAGTCGTTGCCCTTCGATTTCTTGTCTGTGCCTTCTCCGGGCCGTGCCATGTCGTTGGCGGCACTGCCGGTGAGCCCCATCGATGAGGCTTTCTCCTTCCATTCCTCGGCCTGCAGCGTTTCTGATGCCTTGTCGTTGCGCAAGGGTAGCAGCACGGTGAAGGTGGACCCCTTGCCTGCGACGCTGCTCACCTCTACCTGACCGCCCATCGCTTCGCCCATGAGTTTTACGAGGGAGAGGCCGATGCCCGTGCCTACGTCGTTGGTCGATTTCTCCTCCTGATAGAACGGTTCGAACACGTGTGGCAGGCTCTCCGGGTCTATGCCGCGTCCCGTGTCGAATACTTGTAGCTTCAGTCGGTTGCCGGTGGTCTGCTCCAGTGTGACGTTCACCTTGCCGTAGTTATTGGTGTACTTGATGGCGTTCGACAGCAGGTTTGCTACAATTTTCTGTATATAGTCGGGGATGAAGTCGGTCTCTATCGACGTGAGCGAGTGGCTGTAGGTCAGTTCGATGCGCTTGCTGTCAGCGTAGGGCTGGTAGTTCTCCAGTATCATTGCCACGAAGGCCACGATGTTGCCGCGCCGCCAGGGAGGTTCGCCGATGGCAGACCGCACCTTCGACACGTCGAGCAGCTGATTGATGAGGGCGAGCAGCGAGTTGCTCTGTCTGACAATCATCTTCGCGGCTGAGCGCACCTGTTCCTTATCCTCGATTTCATCGTCCTCCAGCTGCTGTCCCAGTCCCTGAATGACGGTCAGGGGCGTGCGGAACTCATGTGTCACGTTGGTGAAGAACGTTTCGCGGGCCTTCTGTGCCATGCGGGTGGCGCGGTGCTTTACGCTGCGTGCGTGCAATACATAGCTCAGCATGGCGATGAAGCTCAGTGCCAGCAAGATAATGATGACGGCCACAAGCATCGTAAGCCTCTGCTTATGCTGGGCATGTTGCAGGTCGTTCTCGGCATTCTCGCGCATCTTTCCCATGAGGTCGCGCTCCACGGCCATGCGTGCGTTCTGCACGTTGATGACCTCCTTCACGCTCGTCACGCTGTCTTGCAGTTCGGCAGCCTCGATGAGGTGCTCCAGTGCCTTCACCCATTCGATGGTGTCGCCCTCTTTCTCCGCCAAGGAGGCCAGATACGTCAGCAGGTCGATGGCTTCGGTGATGCGGTGCTCATCGCGCAGGGTCTCGCCCATCTGTCGCAGGGCCATCATCTCGCCCAGCACGTCGCCCTCCATGCGGAACCGGTCGGCCAGTATCTGTAGCGAGTCAATGGTGTGGACACCTTCCAGTTGCTGTTCTATCTCGGCCCGTCGCTGCGTAGTGTCAGAGACTGTGGAGTTGTTTTCTCCGCAGGCACCCAACAAGAATGGGGCTATGAGCAGGCCGATGACAGACAGGCGGATGGTCATTTTCGGAAGTAAAAATTCTGAGGTTTCCAGGTTTACAGTAAGGAGTCACATTCCGTATCCGTTGCAAAGATAAATAAAAAACAACAATCTACAACGAAAATTTCATTAAATTTTTGCATTTTGTGGATTTTTCTTTTAAACGCGATTTGACTATGTAAAATATTGTGCTACAGAATGTTGCGTACTGTGAATGATGAAATATCAATAATTTCTGCCTTGGGAATTTGAATTTATCCATACAGATAACACAAATTGTACAATATCGGAAATAGCAGAAAAGGATTCGAAAAAACTTGTATTGACCAAAAAGAATATCTGTTGACAATTTTTTTTCAGTTCTAACGTTATTTATTTGATGACCTACCGCCTTCGATGAGCATATATGCCTTTTTTAGTATATTCATGAATAGATTACTGACCCTCATTGCTTTTCTTCAGGCCATTGCCCTCCCTGGTTTTGCCCAGTCGGGCAGCTATAACCTCAAGTTCACCCTGTCTGAGCACAATTTTGCCGATTCCATCGCGATTGAGATGCGCGACGGGCGTGTCATTGTACCCCTTGCCGTTGGCGGGAGGACGCGCCGTTTTATGCTTGACACCGGTGCCGCACAAGCTATCGTCTATACTGATTCGGATATAGAGGGCTGCAAATCGGCCGGGAGTATCAAGGCCTACGATGCCTTAGGGCAGCAGAACATGGTTCCCTTAGTGGTTCTGCCTCCTGTGACCTTAGGGCGGTTGACACTGACGGGTCTTCAGGCCACGGTTTATGAGCGCCCAAAAGGGCTGAAGGAATTCGATGGAATCGTTGGTTTTGACCTTATCTGCAAGG
>Ga0310697_10005365_pt1 | contig 12405 bp, 13 predicted proteins | sample 172DNAGHGlowgp2_FD_203883 | JGI IMG/M metagenome (GOLD analysis project Ga0310697, IMG submission 203883) | Sheep rumen microbial communities from Palmerston North, Manawatu-Wanganui, New Zealand - 1728 DNA GHGlow gp2 (v2) (version 2) | ecosystem: Host-associated > Mammals > Digestive system >... | reverse complement strand
CAACAGTGATCAACCATATGGTGTTATCGTAAGTCAAAGTGTTCATGAAGGAACATTAATGAAAAATGTAACTAGTGTTACATTCTACATGAGTAATGCTACTCAAGCCAATGTAACTCCAGTAACACCATCAAATCCAGGTGGAAACGAAAAACCTGGCGGTAATGAAAACCCTGGTGGAAGTGGAAACGAAAACCCTGGTGGTGAGACACCTGGTGGAAACGAAAATCCAGGTGGAAATGAAAACCCTGGTGGTAATGAAAATCCTGGTGGTGGCGATACACCTCCTGAAAATACAGGAAATTAAAAAGTACCAATCGGTACTTTTTTTACTAAAGGAGATAATATGCATACAGAAACATTTTATACAAAAAAAGACATCGAAGATCTTAAAATAGCTATCTTTAGTGATCTACACTACTACCCTAAATATCCTAAAAGAATATTAAATAAAATCATCAAACAAATCAAGGATAGTAAAGTAGATTATGTCGCTATCTTAGGAGATATTCTAGATAGTTCTGATTGTACTGAATTAGACAATTTAAAAGACTTTTTAGTATCTATTGCTAATATTACTACTACAATAGTAATAATCGGTAATCACGACGATAAAGCCGGTTATAGACATCACTGGCATAACGAAAATAATGAAGAACTAATTCATATCTTAAAATCAATAGATAATCTTCACTATCTAGAAAATAGTAATTTTAAAATAAATAATATAAACTTCTATGGTATTAGAATTCCTTTCTCTAACTATAGTCAAAACGAACCATATGATGACTTTAGTGAATACATTAATACTCTAAAACCAAACTTAAATAAAGATAATTATAATATTACTTTAATTCATACTCCTATTAATATTTATAAGTTTTTAAAAAGAAACAAAGATCATAATCTAAATAACACAGATTTAATTCTTTCAGGACATATGCATAATGGTTGTTTACCATTTTGGTTTAGCAATCTAATAAACAAAATATTCCATACTAATAGAAGTATAATCTCTCCTGGTGGATCACTCTTCCCTAAATACTCTCAAGGAAGAATCTATGAAAGAGATGGCTATATTTATCAAGGAGTATCTAAACTATCTAAATCAACTAGAAAAATGCATGTCTTTGAAAACTTATACCCTGTTAATATAACAATAATCAATATAAAAAAGCATCAATAAGATGCTTTTTATTTTGTATTATATTTAGGATTTAAAGTATTTTGTGTATCTACTACACTCATCTTCTTACCATCTTTTTCTTTAACTACTACTACAGAAACTTGAGTATCAGCTTTAACACTCTTATAAGTGACATTCATTTTAACAAGGTATCCATCTACCTTCTTATCACCCATCATATAAGTAGTCTTTGTAGTACCATTAACTTTTACATCAGTTACTTCTGGTAAATCTTGTTTACGATCACCATAAGTATTATCAATTAACTTATCATAAATTGAATTCATAACAGCACTACCAAAATCTTCTTGTTTATCAGAATAATAGAATTCTCTACCACCAACATCATACTTATTTACTTTAGTACTTAAAGTATATAAATCGATAACAAAACATTTAGCTAATTGAGTAGCATATGCTTCTTCATCAACTGGTTCCTTAGTTAAAACCTCTTTTAACTTCTTAAACTCATCTTGATAATATTTACTATCTATTTCAGTTAAACTATATCCATAATCATAACCTTTAGTTTCAACTTTATCTATTTCTTTAACTTCTACAGGTTTTGGATTTAACTTATTCTTAATATATTTATATCCACGATAGCCACCATAACCTAAACCACCTAAACATATTAATACTATTAAGAAAACTAAAAATCCTTTACCTCTTTTTTTCTTTTTTGCTTTTTCAGTCATAATTGTTCTAGCCATTATTGTTTTCTCCTTCCTGATGAATTACTATATTATTTCCTTCTCTTTTAATTAAATTATGAACAATAATATCATTAGAAATAACTAATCTTTCTTCAGTATATTTCTTTAAATCTTTAATATAATCTTCACTAATAACAACTGAATTACTATTCTTACCAGAATTATTTAAAATCATATAATCTCCAGTTGAGTTATTATAGAAGACTTTATTAGTAACAAAGTTACCATTAGGGAAGATAACAATATTATCTCCTTTAACATCATAGATATCATGACCTAAAGCATACTTATCTTCAAATCCCATCATATTACCTATTGTAGGCAATACATCATACATACCCATAACATTGTCATTATTTCTCTTTAATTTCCTAGCAACTTCTTTATTCTTAGTCCAAATAATTAAAGGAGTTCTCTTATTTATTTCGTGTTCAAAATAATCATAGCGAACATAATTAGGATCTCCTGGTTCATATAATTCCCCAGTCTTAATATTATAATTATAGTAATATTGATATTCTTTCTTATCTAATCTAGCATCATGATCTCCATAGAATACAAATACTGTATTTTGGAAATGATCACTTTCTTCAATATAATCTATAAAAGTACCTAAAGCTTTATCTCCATAATGAGCACTAATAAAGTAATTACCTAACTTAGTATCTTTTAAATAATCATCAGTCTTCGTTACAGGAACACCTGTTTTAGATTCTACTTTTACATAAGTATTAGTTAACTTAAGTGTACCTAAAGAATTATATAATCCAGGATTATAAGGTGTCCCAGCAAATGGTGAGTGATTAGATAATTGAATAATAGTACCCATATAATGTTCATGTTCATTCTCTATTTGTTCTAACATTGGTCTTAATTGAGCAAAATAATCAACATCATTTAAACCTAATCCAACCCATCTAGGATCGGTATCATCACCAATATCAAACTTATCTTTAAAATACATTGCTTGATATCCTAAACTAGGATGCATATTATTACGATTCCACATTGTAGCACTATTAGCATGACTACTAAAAGTATAATATCCCTTTTCAGCTAACAACTTAGGAATACTAACATAATCTCTATCATAATATTGAACAAATACAGTACCACTATTAGCAGGCATTAAAGAAGTATTCAAAGTAAATTCTGTATCACTACTAGTTCCAACACTTATTTGTGGATAGAAATTACTAAAATACATACCTTCTCTACTTAACTTATTAAGTGTCGGTGTAATTTCTGTTCCATTAATAGTTAAATCTTTAAAATAAGCCTGAATACTTTCCATATGAACAAAGATTACATTCATACCTTCTAATGCACCAGTATATCTATTATTTTTATGTTGATGTTCTACCCACTCTTTACCAAAGAAATCTTTAAATTCTTTAGCAGCTTCATCATAACCAAACAACGAATTAATCTTTGGTGTTAAACTTTGTATCAAATCATTACCTTGATATAAAATAATACCAAATCTTTGAACTATATACTCTCTATTCCATTGTTTAACTAATCTAGAAGCATCAGTCCCATCTATATTAACTAAAGTAAATGCTAAAACAATAACACCGGCAAGTAAAGTAGAAACAAACATCTTCTTACTCTTCTCTACTTTATTAACAAAATGGAAATAACTACCATTCTTTAAATGCTTATTAATAAAATAATAGAATAATGGGAAGATAATATAAATAAAATCTTTTACCTTAAACTTTTCAATAACAGAATCTCCTACTTCACCAACAAATCTAATTTCAGCAAGTAAACTAAATGAAGCAAATGAAGTATAGAATACATAATATATGGAATTAACTACACAAGCAGTCGTAATAATTGCCATCCATATAAAGAAATATCTAAACTGCTTCTTTGGTTTTATAAAATAACCAAAAGCACCAATAATCATAATTAAAGCAAGATCACAAATTAAAGGTTTAATACTAAAAGGATGCCCTATAGTAAATCTTCTTAAAAGCATTGTTTCTATCATGCAAAAAACAACGAATATTATATATAGTCTATTCGTAGCAAGATACTTAGAAAATTTCTTTCTTATATTCTTAAAGAATCTAGAAACTTTGCCTTTCATTTAATTCCCTTCTTACTCACTTAATTATACCATATAAAGAAATATACTTCCACTACGATAATTTCTTTACATGTCCACTTTTTTGCAAGAAATACTTGCATTTTTAAACATTATTTGATATTATCTAACTACATGCAGGTGTAGTACAATGGTTAGTATACAACCTTGCCAAGGTCGAGATGGGAGTTCGATTCTCCTCACTTGCTCCATTGGGTAATTCTGTTCGAATTATTCGGACATTAAATAGAAATCAATCTCAAAAAGATTGATTTTTTTGTTATAGCAACGATCAAAAGTATTTTAAAACCAAAAACTAAATAAAAAAAATAGCGATAAATTTGATAAAATACCCTATTTACGGTATAATTAAATTATTGAAAGGGAGTAGTTCCCAGGATTTAGTTCGTCAACACGTAAAAACCGGACTAATCGATAATAGTTATCGAACAAGACTTTCATATTATGTGATGTCTTGTTTTTTTGTGCTAAGACATCACAAAAAGGGGGAAAATAAAAAATGAAATTTAGCACTAAAGAACTATTTGTGGCTTGTCGAGTATATGATTACGAAATTGAAACTGAGCCATGGGTTCAATATGAATCTTTTGGAACAATAGAGCATCATATCGTTATTGATCCTAAAAGAAAATTAATTAGAAAAGAAATCAAAAATGGACAAGAAGAATTGATAGATTGTAAAACCAACAAACGAGTTTATATCTCAAATTTCACTGAATCATTTTGGACTGAATCTTCATGTACACAATCAGTATTCCTATCAGGTTATCCACTTGGACCATTGAGTGATAACGCCAAAAAATACTTTGAAAGAAAGACAAGTCAAATTCAATTTTTAATTCCATTAGATGAATATATCAAAGAAAGACTAGGAATTGAAATAAAAGAATTAACAATTAAACAAGCTCTATTTATAATTAATCTTCTTAATTTACGAGAAACAAAATCATTTACTTTAAGTTTTAATAATGAAGAAGCTAAAGAACAAATAGAAACTCTAATTTACAAAAAACACTATACAAAATATAGTAAATAAAAAAAGACTCATATGAGTCTTTTTTTATTCATAATTATCTTCAGCATAGCGTTTTAAGAATGCACCTAGAGATTCTTTAAATTCTTGTAAAAAAGCATAAAGTACAGTAAGGAATTCTTCTTCACTATGTTTTCTATTTAAAACTTCAAGAGTACTTTTATTAATCAAGTTATCAGGAACTATATCAAATACACTACATAAATTGTCAGTTATAGATTTTAACTCTATTATTTCAGCTATTAATGATTTTTCTTTATCACTTAGAGGAAGATCATTATATTCTTCAATAAACGCTTCAAAATTTAATAATTCTTCATTCATATTACTTATCTCCCCATAGCTCTAGCTTCTGCTTTTTCTGCTCTCCTTAGCTTAGCAGTAGAAGTAGGATACATTCTTTCCATTTCTATAATTATTGTTTCTTTTTCAATCTCGTCTTCAGAATCCGTGAATTGTCTCCATAGTTTTTCAAATCTATGAGTTTTGCCAGAGATTCTATCCATTGCTTGTTGTAACATATTCCCTAAACGCCAATAATTAGCTCTAGCTCTTCTTTCACCAAGGGTTTGCGGATCAACTAGCCAATTTTTTAAATGTGGATAATCTTCAGAGTAAGCTTCTCTGTCTTCTTTTCTAGAAGCAGCTTCTTGGTGTTCTCTTTGTCTAGCTTGTTCTTCATTCATTCTTTCATAATATCTTCTTCTACCTTCAAGAGGCATTGATTCTATCCATGCACGTTCTCTTTGTTCTGCTTCTAGTTGTTCTCTCTCTTCAGGTGATAAATTCGCCATATATCTTCTTTGTTCTTCACGATATTTAGCATTATATGCATCGGATCTTGCTCTAGCTTCTTCTCTATCTCTTCTTCTCGCATCGCGAAGAATTTCTTCCTCTTCTTCTTTTGTTAAAGGTTTTTCATAAGATCTATCTTTCCAAACACCTCCAACAGAATTAATATATTCACGTGCTCTTTCTTCATGAGTCATATAGTTCACTCCTATTCTAAATTAATATTAACATAGAAATAATCGAACAGTATATATCTTTAAAATTATACTTTACACAAAAAAAGATGAATATCATTCATCTTTTTATTTTAAAAAACCACTAAGCGGTATTCTTTCTATTTCCGTAACTATCATAAGATGGTACTTCGCCATTCTTTGGCTCTCTTAATTTTTGATCGTCTTCTGAATTATAAACCCTGAATATAGTTGTATTATTTGATTTGCAATATCTAAATTCAGTATGAAGTTTTCCATATTTCTCTGTATCAAATTCCCCATATTGAGTTCCAGTATAGCAATTAGCTCCTTTGGTTACCAAATCAAAATCTAAACCTAAATCTAATAGTATATAATCAATACTTCCATAATAATTAGTCATTGAAATATCAAGTTTAACTGGTAATTTATTATACCTTTCTTCTTTCTCTTCTTCCTCTTCTTCGATCTCAAGATTATGATTGTGTATTGCTATTCCAACCCCAATTCCACCAGCAACAAGAACAAATAGAACAATTGATAAAATGATAATTAACTTTTTATTATCACCATTCTTCTTTTCTCCATTACTCTTTTTTAACTTAAAACCACAATGAGGGCAGCTTTTTATAGAGTCACTTACATCTTTCCCGCATTCAGGGCATTGTATTAAAGCCATATGAATCTCCTTCCTATTGTTTATCCACTATAATTATAACACTTTTTCGGTATATCAATCAATGTTAACATTGTTCAAAATATCTGTATTCAAGAGTTTGATTAACAATAAAAAAAGATGAATATCATTCATCTTTTTAATTATTTAGAAAATGTAATACTACTAGTATACTTATAAGTGAAATATTGTGAATAGTTCTTATCATTTAAACTATAAGTTAAATATAATTTACCACCTTTGTATTCAAGATTAGCTTTTCCAGCTTCTCCACTTTCACTAGTACCAGTAGAATAATTAGATGCCCACTTAGTAGGAATGTTTTCCCCATCTTTAATAGTGAAACTAAATGGAACGCTATATGTTCTCATCTTTAACAATGTACTTAAACTAGAATAATTAGTATAAGTATAGAATTCAGCATCTCCAGAAATAGTAATTGTACCATTGTCGTTAATCTTACATTTTACTTCTAAAGAGCTCTCATAAGTATTCTCCCATGAATCCCAAGATCCAGTTCTATCATAAACAGATAATACTTTGAACTTACCGTTCTTACCTTTCCATGTACCAGTTAAATTAACATATTTACTAAATTTTTCTAATGTTTCTAATCTACTAGAAACCTTAACACCATCATGTTCATAATTCTTATCTAAAGATTGATATATTTTCTTAGCATCTCCATAATTACCATCAGCAAATTTTTCTTCAGCTAATAAGAAATTACTTAAAACTATTTTATCTTTACTATCTTTATAATCAGGAACTTTTTCATAATATGACTTAGCATCACTATATTTTTTGTTCTTTAATAAATCCTCAGCATGTAAATAATCACATTCTAATAATTTTTCTTTGCTGTCTTTATAATCTCCAGCTTTTTCAAAACTAGTTTTAGCTACATCAAATTTATTATTCTTTAATGAATCTTCACCTCTAGCATAATAAGCCTCAGTTAAATGTTCTTTTGCTTTTTCATAATCATCTAAAGCTACTAATGCGGATATTCCTTTGTCATATTCTTTTTTGCTAATATTTTCTAATGCAGTAAGATATTTAGTATATTGTTCAACTTCATCATTTTTAGATTTCTTCAACATCTTTCTAGCATCATCAAATTTACCTTCTTCAGTTAAAGTTTTAGCATATCCAAAGTAAGCTTCTTTTAATAATTTATCAGAATCTTTGTAATCATCTAAATTCTTTAGATTTTTAACAGCTTTTTCATAATTTTCACTTTCAAGTGCTTCTTTACCTTTAGAATAAAAATGTCCAGGTAAAATTACTTTAGTAGCAACGAAAAAACCAACTAATCCAAGAACAACAAGAATAACAAGAATAATTATAAGATTTTTAACTTTTACCTTCTTCTTTTTCTTAGGTTTTTCTTCAGTTTTTTCTACTTTTACTTCTTCTTTCACCTCTTCTTTTACTTCTTCTTTAGTTTCTTTTTCAGCCATATTTACTCTCTCCATTCTTCTTACCCTTATTATATATTTTTAAGCATTTAAATTCAAGCGTTTTTAAAGTAGACTTGAAGAAAATAAAAAAGCCTTTTAAAGGCTTTTTATAAACCATGAGAAGAACTCTTCATTTCATCCATAAATTCAAGCATAGTCCTTAGATTCATTAATAAATCAAACTCATCAAATAGGAGCAGCTTGTTGGTGCTTTGAAAAATAATGAATACAAACGATTCTAAAGACTTTGTTATCTTAAGTGATATTATTCCTAATATCATTTTAGATATACTTTATTATACTGATTATAACTTTGTAGGAGAAAGAATCGATGGTTATGAAGAACCAATCGCTCTACTTACTAAAAAAGCTGCAACCATACCAAAAGAAGTAAATGATGAACTAAATAAAAAAGGATATAGATTAAAAATATAAAATAAAAAAGATGATTTATATCATCTTTTTTTTACCATTTTGTATGTACCGTTTTACTACTACACAATAATTCGCCAGTATCTGCATTATAAATTTTAACGCGATTGTAGACAAAAGGATTCATATATCCTAAACCCCATTTATTTACTTCTTGAGATATTGTATATTTAACTTCGTTACTATCCTTTACATACCAATCACCGTAATCACCTTTTGTTTCGTAAGCAGGGTCAATTAAAACTTCTCCTGTTGGTATATTACTAGTCAAATAATAATGAGCATACAGTTGATATAATTCTTGATTATACTTCGTAGGCGCAGACTTTGTATCATTTTTATCTCTATTAAGTACCAACTTGCATTGTACTTTGTATAAACTATGATAAATATTTAATGAATCTTTATATTTGGCTTTTACTAAATCTCTAAGATAATCATAAGTTAGTCCGTCTTTTTCGTTTTTATTGTTTACTACGTAAGCATATTTTCCCTTATTAATAGCAGCTTTATCCTTGGCCTTTTGATACCAATTAATTGCAAAACTATATTCTTTTTTCTCCAATTGTTTGTCTCCTGCTTTAATAGCAGCATCTTTTTCCCAAGTAGCAGCAGTATCGTTAGTACTACTAACTTTATTGAATTGTTCATAAGCACGTTCATATTCACCACTATCATATAGGTATTTTCCATATTTTATAATAGCTGACAATCTTTCATCAAACATTTCATATTTTTCATAAATAGTTATCGCTTTATCATATTGATTATTGACTACCAGCTTTTTAGCGTAATCAACATAATAACCTTTTATATATGCATTTTTCCCCATACTAGCAATATAGTGGATTGGCATTTCTTCCAACAATTTTATGGCTTCTTCATATTTATCTTCTGAAGCCAATTCTTTTGCATAATTAATATAACTTTTTTCCAAGTATTGCTCTTTAGAATTAAATCTTGCTGGAAGTTTATTAAATTTTTCGATAGCAGCTGCATAATCTTTTTTCTCGTACAAATTAACAGCTTGTCTATACATTACTGTAGGAACTATAAAAAAGAACACTATTAAAAAGGCAGCCAAAACTACAAGTATTATATATAAAAATCTAGTAATTTTTTTCTTTTCTTTTTCTTTCTTTGCCTTGTTAACTTTTAATTGTTTAATCTTTTTAGTAGCTTCTTCACTCTTCTTTTTAGAATCTTCATAGTCTTTTAAAGAATCAAAATTCTTAACAGCTGCTTCCAATTGTTTTATACTATTTGATTTTAAATAACTATCAGACAAATCATATAAAGCCTCTTTTTTTATTTCATCAAAATCAAGATTTAAAACATCTTTTTTAGAAGCCTTACAAATTGCACAATTATTATCTTCATTTAGATTAATACTACCGCAAGTACACATCCAAACATCTTTGCCCTTTAAAGGAATTAATTCAGCAGTTTTACCATACATCTTTTGGAAAAATTCTAATTCCATTGCATCAAAAACAGTAGTCAATTCATCTTGGCCTTCTAATTTATATGGCTTTTTATTATTAGTCCATACATCTCCATCAGCATAAACAACTCTTTTTATTGTCACATCAAAAGAACGAGAATTACTATATGGTAAATCAATAGGTTCTTGAGAACCAAATTCAGCATTTCTGCTCACTTTTAAATCTAAGTATTCATGATTTACTTTTTTCTCTTGTTTCTCTCCTGCTGAATCATACAAAACCAATTCTACTTCTAATGCTTTAACAACTTTATCAGTAATACTTTGAAACTTTAATTGAGCAATAGCATCATTGGTTTCATTATCTTTTAATACTGCCCCAGCAAGTATTACTAAAGGTGAACCTTCTATATATAAAGGTTCGTTAAAATGATATACTCTTGTATATTTTTCCATTTTATCACCTATAGTTCAGGTAGATCCTTAGATACTTTTTTAACAGTACTAGATATAGGAGCATTCTTATTTGGTAATGCAATAATCAAAAGATATCCTGGAATAGTAAATATAAAAGGAATAACAAAATACTTTGTTTCCGCATATCCCTTCTCTTTTGCAACTTCATAGAATTGGTAAGCTAAATACATATTAATAAATAATACTACAACCCCCAAAATAAAATAAATAATCGCTAAGTCTGAATCAAACATTTCGCAAGTCTCCCTTCATCATAGTCTATCAACCAAATTATATCATAAAAAAAGATGATTAAAACATCATCTATTTTATTTCATTAAACCAGCAATAGAATTATCAGATTTGCGAACTAATAAATAATTATTATCTGAAACTTTCTTTACAATATATTCAACTGATCTAATACTCAAAGCATCATTTGAAACTTTCCATTCATCAACATCATACATAAAACTACTGGCACCAGTTCCTCCTGGCCAAATAATTAAATTACCATCAACGCCCTTATCTCTAAACTCATAGTGTTTATATGTTTCACTTCTAAAACTAATATAACGATCACCATTATTGGATTTAACATATTCAGTAATTTGTGCTCCATTTAATGTTTCAAACTCATCAATGTGTTTTTCAAAATACTTTTCACTGGCCTTTGCAGGATAACTTTTAATAGCAGTTTCTAAAGATATTTCTCTAATCTTTGCTTTATCTCTAGATTCTTTTGTAATTGCAAATTCAAATTTATCAGAAGATCCACTTGATTTTGGTAATCTGATAGTTACGTCAAAATCATCTTCCAAATCTTTAGCATCACTTTCTACATCTACAAACACCTTATATGTTTCTTCTTTTTCAGCATCTACTTGAATTTTTCTTACCTTTGTCCATTTAGCTAAGTCTTCAGATGAAGATACAACAGTTAGAGCATTAGATTCTTTTCCATTATATTTTACTGATATAAAATCGCTATCTAATACTAAAGAGTTTCTATCTAAATTTTTAAGTATTATAGTAAACCAAGCAAAAGTATGTCCTTTAGATGCCACATACTCATATTGTTGATCACTTTCATATTCTTGAATATCACCATAATAATCAATAGCAATTGCTAATTTTGAGGTTTCTATTGTAAAATCTACCAAATCAGTAGAAACTGTTTCTCCAATTGAATGCTTTTCAACTTTTTCACTTTCATCATTCTTACCGCATCCGGTAATAACAAATAAACCAACAATCAATAATATAAATACTAATATTTTCTTTTTCATATAATTTCCTCCTAAATTATTTCATCTTTTTATTAATTTCATGTGTTGACTTCAACATATATGCTTTCCATTCGGCATCCTTAGCATAAATAATACCAAAGCCTATAACAACAACTCCACCAAATATAACTGTTGCAGCTCCAGGTGTTTCATCACCCATCATCATAATACCTACAACAATCATAATACAACCTATACACATACAAATTGATGTTATATGTCTAGCATATTTTAAAAACCATGTTACTGTCCTTTGAATAGCGACTGAATCTTTATTGTCGACACCTTTTAATGCAGCTCCGCACTTAGTACAAAAATCAGTCTTTGTATCAACTTTTTCTCCACAATTAGGACAAGTATTAGTAGCCATTTTTTTCACCTCGTTTTCCTAAATAACTTAAACTTAACTATAACTATATTATATATTAATTAAAATGTTTTTGCTATAATAAAACTATATGGAGGACTAAAATGAAAAAAACTTTATTAATACTTTTAGTAGCGGTTTTACTACTAGTTGGTTGTGGGAAGAAAGAAGAAGAAAAACCAAAAGATCCTATTGTAGGTGAATGGGCATATTTCTCATATGTTTATAAATTCAATGAAGA
>Ga0310697_10005364_pt1 | contig 12408 bp, 10 predicted proteins | sample 172DNAGHGlowgp2_FD_203883 | JGI IMG/M metagenome (GOLD analysis project Ga0310697, IMG submission 203883) | Sheep rumen microbial communities from Palmerston North, Manawatu-Wanganui, New Zealand - 1728 DNA GHGlow gp2 (v2) (version 2) | ecosystem: Host-associated > Mammals > Digestive system >... | reverse complement strand
TCTAAATACAGACCCATCATTTCTTTCAACATCTACATATCCGCCCATTCCTACACAATCCTCTGGAGGGTTTTGTGTAATTTGGAAGTTTTTAGGCATATCTGGATAATAATAATTCTTTCTTTCAAAATACATATATTCAGGTTGACGGCAATTTAAAATCATACTAGCCATCAAAGAAAGTTTTACGCATTCCTTATTTAATACTGGTAAAGTACCAGGGAATGCCATATCAAGAGGTCTTACATTGCTATTAGGAATCTCAGAGTATTCATTTCTAGCAGCACTAAATACTTTAGAATTAGATTCGCTCATTTCACAGTGCATTTCTAATCCGATTTTAGCTAAATACTTAGTCATGACGCACCTCCTTAGCTATTTGATCTTTATAATCCATAGCACCTTCTAGTGCATATGCAATATTTAAAACATTTGCGTCATCATAGCAATTACCAGTAATATTAACCCCAACTGGTAAATCACTTACAAAACCATTAGGAATTGTAATTGATGGGAAGCCACCAAAGTTTCCAATTTGTAAATGTTCTTCTAAAGCAGAAGTATTATCATCCAAAAAATCTAAAGAACCATCTAAATGTTTAGCAGGTCCTGTACCAACTGGTAAGATTACTGCATCATAATCTTTAAATATTTCCTTCCATCTATCTACTAATAATCTTCTAACTCTTTGAGCATTTCTAAAATATCTTTCTTGATTTTCTTTTTGAAGTACATATGAACCAATAATAAAACGACGTTTAATTAAAGGACTAAATCCTTTAGTACGATGATCTTTCATCATACTAATATAGTTATCACCTTCACCACGTGGTCCAAAGATAATTCCCGTTAAATTAGACATATTAGAAGTAGCTTCAGCACAAGATATAACTACATATACAGAAGCTAATGCTTGAAGTAACTTATCATCAACAGATACTTCATCAACTGTCATACCTAATTCTCTACATTTATCTACTGTTTTATAGAAATTATCTAAATGTTCTAATAATTCTTTACCTTTATATCTATCTTTATCACATATTTCTTTGATATAACATAGCTTTTTGCCTTTAACATTTCCATCTAAAGAGTCTGCTAAATGGATATCTTTAGAATCCCAACTAGTCATATCATTAGGATCTATTCCTTTCATTGCATCAACAACTATTGCAGCATCACGAACATTACGTGTTAAAGCACCTAAAGTATCTAAACTTGATGCAAAAGGAAATAATCCATATCTTGAAATCATTCCATAAGTTGGTTTATATCCAACAATACCACAATATGCAGCAGGTTTTCTAATTGAATCACCTGTATCAGATCCAGTAGCATAAGGATATACTCCTGAAGCTACTGCTGCTGCAGATCCTGATGAAGAACCAGAACACATTCTTGTAGTATCCCAAGGATTTCTTTGTACTCCTGTATGTCCAGTAGTACCAGTACCACCCATACCAAATTCATCCATTGCTGTTTTGTTAACATATACTGCGCCAGCTTTAGTTAAATTTTCTACAGCTGTCGCATCAAAGAATGGAACATAATCTTTTAAAGTATTAGATGATCCAGTACTTAAAACATCTTTAGTACTATAGTTATCCTTTAATCCATAAGGAATACCAGAAAGCAAACTATCAGTTACTTTGCTACCTTTAGCATCATCTAAAATTGTAACAAAGGCATTACATTTTTCTTGAACTTCATGACTTTTTTCTAAAGCTTCTTTTACTAATTCATCACTAGTAACTTTACCACTTACTAAAAGTTCATGTAACTCAGTAATACTTTTATCCATATAAGACATTATTCTTCACCTCCTACAACACGAGGAACTACTATTTCTCTATCTTCCGTATCATCACTATTACGTAATAAATCTTCAATAGGAACACTTTCTTCAATAACATCTTCTCTTAACTCACAAGTAAAATCATCAAGACAATGAGTCATTGGTTCTACTTTTTCTATGCCCGGTATTTCATTAATTAAATCAATATTATGATCAATAATATCAAATTCATCTAATACCATTTTGTTTTCTTCTGGTGTTAAACCAATAAGTAACTTATCAGCATAGTCATCTACCATTTCTTTAGTAAACTTTCCCATTATTTCACCTCTATTTTAATACCTAATTCTTTTAGTTGTTGTCTAGTTAATTCAGATGGACTTCCCATCATTTGATCAGCACCTGAAGCACTTGTTGGGAAGGCTTGAACTTCTCTTAAGTTAGGTTCGTCTTTAATAAGCATTAAAATTCTATCAATACCAGGAGCCATACCACCATGTGGAGGACATCCATATTTAAATGCAGTAAATATTGATTTAAATCTTTCCTCAACTTCTTCTCTAGAATATCCAACTACTTCAAAACCTTTAGCAAGACTATCTAAATCATGGTTCCTAATCGCTCCAGAAGCCATTTCATTACCGTTGCATACAAAATCATATTGATATGCTAAAACGTCTTCTAAATGGTCTAAATCATAGTCAGATTGAGGAAGACTAAATGGGTTATGACAGAATTCCCATTTACGTTTTTCTAAATCCCATTCAAACAAAGGGAAATCTTTAACAATACATAACTCTAATTTGTCTTTATCAATTAAATCTAACTTACGTCCTAGTTCATCTCTAATTAAACCAGCATATTTTTGCGCTAACTTAAGATACTTGTTAGCTATAAAGAACATAACACTATTCTTCTTCATTTTAAAGTCTTTTATAAGACTTTTTCTTTCTTTATCACTTAAAAATTTATCTATAGGTCCTTTTAAAGATCCATCTTCCATTAAAGTTAAATAACCAATACCAGGCATTCCTATACTAGTAGCATAATCAACTACCTCGTTAAACCAACTATTTGATTTATCACCAATACCATCTACAACAATAACTTTAATCGCACTTTTCTTAAATGGACCAAATGTTGTATCTTTAAGAGTTTCAGTAGCATCCTTAATAATTAATGGGTTACGTAAATCTGGTTTATCAGTTCCATAACTATCCATTGCTTCTTTATAAGTTAATCGAGTGAAAGGTTTGCTACTTACTTTCTTATCACTAAACCTCGTAAATACATAGAAGAATATATCTTCACCAATTTCTAACACTTCTTCTTCAGTAACATAGCTCATTTCCATATCTAATTGATAGAATTCTAATGTTCTATCAGCTCTTGCATCTTCATCTCTAAAACATGGTGCAATTTGGAAATATTTCTCTACTCCACCAACCATTAATAATTCTTTATATATTTGTGGTGCTTGTGGTAAAGCATAGAATTTACCTTTAAAGTTTCTTGAAGGAACTACAAAGTCTCGAGCTCCTTCAGGACTTGATGCTGTTAAAATTGGTGTTTGAACTTCCATGAAACCTAAATCATACATTTTATTTCTTAAGAAATGTAATACATCACTTCTAAGTTTCATATTATCCATAACTTTAGTATTACGCATATCTAAATATCTATATTTAAGTCTTGTATCCTCAGAAGACTCTTTACTATTTTGAATTACAAATGGTAATTCATGTTCTGAGACACTTATTACTTCCATTTCTGATACTAATAATTCAACTTCACCAGTTCTTAACTTAGGGTTGTAAGTATCTTCACTTCTTTTTCTAATTGTTCCAGTTAATTTAACAACTGATTCTTTAGCTAAATGAGCGAATAACTCATCATCATTTGATACTGCTTGTAATACCTCTGTATTATCTCTTAGATCAAGGAATAAAACTCCTCCATGATCTCTTATTGTTTGTACCCATCCGGATACAGTAATTTCTTCACCAATTAAACTTGCATCTATATCAACTATATGATGCGTTCTATATATATTCTTCTTCATTTAAAACACCCTCTTCTATTACAGAAGATACTAGAAGTCGCAGTTTCCAGGTGTTCTTGGGAATGGAATAACATCTCTGATGTTTTCTACTCCAGTTAAATAAATAACTAGACGTTCAAATCCCATACCAAATCCAGCGTGATAACAACCTCCAAATCTTCTTAAATTACAGAACCAATCTACGGTATCTGTATCTACGTTTAATTGTTTGCAACGTTCCATTAACTTATCATAGTTTTCTTCACGTTGTGAGCCACCCATTAACTCTCCAGCACCAGGTACTTCTAAGTCAACAGCAGCAACTGTTTTATTATCATCATTTAATTTCATATACCAAGCCTTAATATCTTTAGGCCAGTTAGTAATAAATACTGGTCCATTAAAGTGCTCAGTAATATATTTTTCATGTTCTTTTGCAATATCATCTTCATATGATGGAGTAAATTCCCATTTAACTCCAGAATTTTTTAAAATATCAACTGCTTCTTTATGTGTGATTCTAACAAAATCACTATTAACTAATTTAGTTAATTTATCTTTCAAACCATTTTCTACGAACTTGTCGCAGAAATTAATTTCTTCATTACAATTATCTAAAACATAATTAACTACATATTTAAGCATTTCCTCTTCAACATCCATTAAACCATTAAGATCACAGAATGCTATTTCTGGTTCAATCATCCAGAATTCATTAGCATGTGTCTTAGTATTAGAATTTTCAGTTCTAAAAGTAGGTCCAAATGTATAAATCTTTTTAAATGCCATTGCGAAAGCTTCACCATGTAATTGACCACTACCAGTAACAAAAGCTTTCTTACCAAATAAATCTTTTGACCAATCCACTTTTCCCTTTAAATTATCAATATCAAGTGTTGTAATTTTAAACATTTGATCTGATCCTTCACAGTCTGCAGTAGTAATAAGTGGTGTATGCACATAAACATAATTATTATTTTGAAAATAATTATGAATAGCTTGGGCAGCTACACTACGTATTCTAAATACTGCTTGGAATAGATTAGTTCTAGGTCTTAAATAAGCAACTTCTCTTAAGAACTCTCTAGTATGTCTTTTAGGTTGAATAGGAAAATCTGCAGGACAATCTCCCATTAAAGTAACCTTATTAGCTTTTAATTCAAAGTCTTGATTACCTTGACTTTCTACAATTTCTCCCTCAACTTCAATAGCACATCCAACTAACATTTTTTGAATATCATTAAAATTATTAATTTTATTATCATATACAATTTGTAAATGTCTAAAATCAGTTCCATCACTAAAGTCTATAAAACCAAATTCTTTTTGTTTACGATGATTTTTAATCCATCCTTGAACTTTAACATTTTCACCAATTTTAACATTATTAAATAAATCTCTTAAATCCATATTATCTACAGTTCATATCTAGATAATCATCTATTTCTGCTTCTTTAACCATTGTTGTTTCCTTAGTATGATTATCTTTTACCTGTATTTCGCCTCCTACTAAATCTTCATCATTTAAAATAACTAAATATCTTGCATTTAATCTATCTGCTTGTTTAAATTGACCCTTTAAACCGCGACCCATATATTCAGTCTCAACTCTTAATCCATTTAATCTTAAGTCTTGACATAAAGCCATGGCATATTCTTTTTCAGTCTCTGCACAATACAAAATAAATGCATCTAATTCTCTATTAATTGGTAGATTAACTTCTTCTTTTTGTAAAGCCATTACAAGTCTACCTAAACCACAAGCAAAGCCAATTCCAGGAGTATCTGGTCCTCCTAAATTGCCAACCATGGTATCATATCTTCCACCACCTGCTAAGACATTATTAGCACCAAAATCTTTAACAGTAGCTTCAATTTCAAATACTGTGTGAGAATAATAATCCAAACCTCTAACAATGCGAGGATCGACTTCATAATCGATATCTAAAACATCTAAATAATTTTGAACATCTTCAAATCTATTTTTAGATTCTTCATTTAGATAATCCAACATTACTGGTGCGTTTTTAAGTATTTCTGAATCACAATCTACCTTACAATCTAAGATACGAAGTGGATTCTTTTCTAATCTTTCTTGGCAGTCTTCACATAAATCTTTAATATGCGGTTTAAAGTACTTAATTAATGCTTCTCTATAATTTTCTCTAGATTCAGTATCTCCTAAACTATTAATCTTAACCTTAACACCTTTAAGTCCTAATAGTTTAAAGATATTTACTGCTAAACTAATTACTTCGGCATCAATCGCAGGATCACTACTACCTAATACTTCAACACCAAATTGTGTTAATTCTCTATCTCTACCAGATTGTGGCCTTTCATAACGATACATTGTTCCATTATAGTATAACTTTACTGGTTGAGTTGGATCTCCGTACATCTTGTTTTCAATAAAACTTCTAACAACACCAGCAGTACCTTCAGGTCTTAGTGTCATAGGTCTATTACCACGATCTATAAAATCATAAGTTTCTTTACTAACAATATCAGTTGTATCTCCAACACCTCTATGAAATAACTCTGTACTTTCAAAAATTGGTGTTCTTATAAAACCATAGTTATATCTTTCCATGACTTCATCTACAACTCTTGAAACATATTGCCAGTACTTAACTTCTTCACCATATAAATCATGAGTTCCTTTAGGTTTAACTATCATTCTTATCTCCTCCTTATAATAAAAAAAGACCTAAGTATTGTAAGGACGCTTTTCGCGCGGTGCCACCTTACTTTACCTAGGTACTCTCAAATTCTTATTTTATCGCAATAACTGCGTTCTTAAATTAATGAAAGCTGTTCTTCATATATCATCCAATTAAGCATTCCCACCAACTAGCTTATCTCTTTAAATCTTCACGATATATTACTCGTCTTTCTTTAAGAAATCTAAATGTATTTTACTATCTTTTTATAGTTAAGTCAAATATTAATCTTCTTCGTTATATTCCCAATGTTGAGTAAATACAGTTTTAACATCATAATCATGTTTTAATTCTCTTCCATAGAAAACTTTAATTGCAATTGATACCTCAGATTCACTCATAATTTCAAACGCTGGATGTGTGAATTCATCATGATCTAATTGATAGAATGCCAATTGTAACGAATAAGGTTCACGATTTGAATACGTTAAGAAATGTAACTTATTATCAGCAGCAGTAACATACATTATATATTGTGTCCTTGGAATAATTGCTGTAATACGATCTCCTCTTAAGAATTGAACTCCATCAGCGCGATAAATTGAATAATTCAAATATGTATTATTAGCCACAACAGTTTCGTTACCAGTTTTAAAATAATAGGTCTTATTAGCATTTTGCCAAATATCATATATTACTTCAACAGATTCTACAGTAGCAGCTTTTTTATTATTTAAATCATATCCATACCAAATATTATCCTTACAAACAATATATAACTTAGTATCATAATCATAAGTAATAGATTCATACTCATATGGTAATAATACTTCTATGTTACCAGCTGAAGTAATTTTAATAATTCCCCATTTACTAGTCTTATAGTCTTTAACAATATAAGTATAATCATCATAATTAGCTAAATTATAAATATCATTATATGAAGTTTCTTTAATATCACTAAACTTAGCTAAAATCTCAGGATTATTTTTATCGAACTTATATAAATAAATATTTCTAACATAACTCTTTTCACCATATTTAATCTTTTGATCAGGAGAATCATCAATAAATGCAAATTTCTCATGAATATCACCAAAAGAATATGGATCATGTTTTGTTAAAGGATCTTTATTAACGATATCAAAACGATCCCATCCAGTAGTAGCAATATCACAATTCTGTTCTGAATTAATACATTTATAAGTTCCTAAAAGATTTCTACTAGCTCTATCATAAAAATATAACAATCCCATATGTTTTTTATGATGTTTAGGATTTTCTGGAACATTGTATCCAGTTAATGCCTTAGGAATATCTGCTTTAACTTGAGCAGGCTCTCTTAAAACCCAAAAAGGAACAAACTCAGTACGAGAAATTGAAGCAGTATTATATTTACGATATACATAACCTAAAGAAACATACTCAGTAACAGTACCATCAGGATACTCTTCATCATAAGTATGACTTATAGAAAGAATAAGTGGTTGATCATTAGTATATCTTAAATAATTAACTCCTAATAAAATAAACCATAATAAAACAACAACAAGAATAGTTAACTCAATTATCTTCTTCTTTGTAAATTGTGGCGCTTTATTATACATTAATATCACTCCTAACAAAACCCCATACACTATTTTTATTTTAACACAAAATAATAAATAAATATATAAAAAAACCATAATAAATTATGGTTTTTAACTACTTACAACAAAACTTCTCTTCAAATAATAATTATCATTTTCTTTAACAAAATGGTGTTCATATAAAACTCCATCTTGTTTTATCTTCTCATCAGGTAAAACAACCTTAGTTTTATTCTGATAATTATAACAATAATCTTGTGAAAAATAATTTAAGCAACGTTCTTTATCATTTAAATTAATATTTAGATAGTATTCATGAATGACTACTCCATCTTTGTCTTCATAAGCATCTTCAAAAACAGAATAACCAATAGTAGTTTCAATATAATTGTTCTTCAAACAATAATATCTAGAGCCATCATTCTTACAAAGAAATCCCTTATAATCTATATCCTTAAAATTTATAGGATACTCTGTATTAAATACAGTTTTTTGAAACTTAGTAATAGTTGAATTATTAATAATCATAACATTACAACTATCCTTTTCTGTTGTAAACTCAATCTTAGAATTAATCGTACAATAAATCTTTACTGCATCGATTTTTTTAATCTTATAATCATTCTTAGTAATTTTATCGAAGAAATAATAAATAATATCTTCACTAGATAATTTAGAAGTATCTAAATCAGCTTTTCTAAGCAAATTATTATTTTCAATTCTCGGATATAATATTTTAATAGTTGGATCAGTAATAGGAAGATTAGTTCTCGATAATAATTCAACACCTTTTTGAATATTATCGTTAATACCAATAACTATAAAACCAACAAATAATAGAATAATAACTAAAATTCCAGTTTTTACAGCATCTTTCATTACCTCACCTATCTTTCTTGTGAATCAATAATAATTGTGGTAGGACCATCATTTAATAGTTCTATTTTCATATCAGCACCAAAAACTCCATCATAAGTAGGAACAAATTCATTCAATAGTTTATTGAATTGTTCATACATTGGTTTAGCTTTCTCCCCACCTAAAGCCTTTATATATGAAGGCCTATTACCTTTTCTAACATCTCCATATAGAGTAAATTGACTGATAGACAATACTTCGCCTTTAACATCTAAAACACTAAGGTTCATAACGTCATTTTCGTCTTCAAATACTCTTAAATTAGCGATTTTCCTAACACAATAATTAATGTCATCAATAGTATCTGTATCAGTAAAACCAACTAAAACCATTAAGCCTCTTTTTATTTCATTAATTAGTTTACCATCAACCGTACAACTAGCATGATTGACTTTTTGAACTACACATTTCATTACTTAACAACCCTCTCTACACTAATTAAAGTAGATAAAGATTTAACATCAGCTATAAAACCTTCTAGATGATCAGCATTATCAGTTTTAATAGTTACATCAAAAATAGTTCTATCCTCTTCTTCAGTAGTTGTAACTGACTCGATATAAATATTCTTTTGAGAAGCTTTAGTAATAATATCTAGTAAATTATTCTTACCTCTAATTGTAATAATCTTCAAATCAGTTAAATAAGAAGAATCAGAAGACATATTCCATTCAACATTAATTAATCGATTACTATTTTGAATATTAATGCAATCCTTCTTATGTACAGCTATACCTTCGCCTTTAGTTATATAACCGATAATAGGATCTCCTTTAACTGGTTTACAACATTGAGCAATTGTAACTAATATATCATCAATACCAGCAACAATAATATCACCTTTACGAGCTTTATTAGTTAAATTAGTTCTATTACCAACTTTTCCTAAATAAATATCAACAACATCTTTTTTATCTTCAAATATCATATCGACTACATATCCAGGAGTATATCTTAAAGAACCAATATTTAAATATAAATCGTCTAGTGTATCTACTCTTAAATCGTATAATACTTTATTGATATTTTCTTCCGTTAAAACTTCACTTAATACCAATTTACGTTTTTTAACTTCTTTTTCAAATAAATCTTTACCAACATTAATATAATTAATTCTATCTTGTTTACTAAAGTAAGATTTAATCTTACTCCTAGCTTGAGATGTTTTAGCAAAGTTTAACCAATCCTTATTTGGATTAGGCTCTTTGCCTGTATTAATTTTAACAACATCTCCATCTTCCAAAACATGATCTAATGGAACAATCTGGTCATTAACAATTGCACCAATTGTTCTTTCACCAACACCACTATGAATACGATAAGCAAAATCAATTGGTGTTGCTCCCTTAGGTAACTCTAAAACATCACCTTTAGGTGTATAGCAATAGATTAAATCAGATAAGATTTCATTATTAACTGATGTTGCAAATTCATTGTCATCACTAACATCATTATTCTGTTCAATTATATTTCTAAACATTTCAAGCTTTTGTTCCATCATTGCTTGAACTTTTACAGTACCTTTTTCTTTATAAGACCAGTGAGACGCAATACCTTTTTCAGCTATTTCATCCATTTCATAAGTTCTTACTTGAATTTCAAAAGGATGTCCGTCAATGCCTATAACAGTAGTATGCAAACTTTGATACATATTTTCTTTAGGTTTGGCGATATAATCTTTAAATCTTCTAGGCATTGGACGATACTTACTATGAATTAAACCTATAGTTAAATAGCAATCTTCTTCAGTATCAACAAATACACGAAGAGCTAAGATATCATAAATATCTTCAAATCTCTTTCCATTATCCATTTTATTATATAAACTATGTACAGATTTAACTCTACCTTTAATCTTGAAGTTAACTCCATTAGATGTAAGAATTTCAGAAATACTATCTTTCATTCTTTGTAAAAGATCATTCAACTCGTCTCTAGATGCATCTAATTTTTCTAATATATCTCTATATACATCAGGTTTAGTATACTTCAAACACCAATCCTCTAACTCACTTTTAATACTATTAATACCTAAACGGTGAGCTATCGGAATTAATACTGCTGTAGTTTCATTAGCTTTTTGTTTTTGATCTTCAATAGGTAAAGCATACAAAGTTCTCATATTATGCAATCTATCAGCAAGTTTAATAAACAAAACTCTAACATCTTCAGATAAACCAACTAATACTTTTCTTAAATAAGCTGCAGTAGCATCTTTATTATCAGTTAATTCAAGACGATTAATCTTACTTACACTTTTAACTATTTTAGCAATTTCTTCACCAAATTCTTCTTCTATTTCACTTAACTTAGTATCTGTATGATTAATAGTTTCGTGCAATAGTGCAGCAGCTAAAGTAACATAATCTACATTCAAATCAGTAAGAATATTAGCAACTTCTAATGGGTGTGTTATATAATCATCACCATTAAGTCTTTTCTTACCAGAATGCTTTAACAAAGCAAAAGCATAAGCTCTATTAATTACATCCAATTCATTCTCTTTTTTTATAATTTTTTTAATTTTATTATATAATTCGTCATAAGTAATAGGTTCAACATGCAATTGATTATTCATTCTGTACCACTCCTATTCTTTTTATCTTAATCTCGGTAAATCCATATTATCCTTTTTATTATTACGATTATGGCAATATTCAGCAATCAAAGAATTATCGGTATTTAAAATATCATCTACCATATCACATAATTCTAAATTACTTTTATTGGTCCATACATTATATCTTAAATAATCCCAAATATCACTTTTTTTAACACTTTTAAATCCATCTATACTCAAGAGTCTTTTCTTGCTCTTTAAGGCCGGTAAAACGCGTTTATATAATTCTTCCTGTGACTCAAAACTAATATCTTTCATAATACCACCCATTCTACACCCCTACTTCTCTCATTATATAATAAAAGACGCAACTTATAAAGGCAAAACACGAAAAAAATCCTAATTAATAGGATTTTGTTCTTCGCCTTCTGACTTTTTCTCTGGTTCAGGTTTTACAAAAGGATCGTGAGCTTTAAACTTAATTCCACCTTCAACTTCATATACAATAGTATTTACATCTATAACTCTTATAACCTGACCATTTTCAAGATTGATAAATTCATTTCTAATATCGTATTTAACAGGTGTTCCATTTAAATCAATAGTTCCGTCACGATTAACTGTAATGACAAAATCAGAATAATTTGTTTTAACTTCACTTTCATCTTGGTTAGTTATAGGAACATAATCATATACTCCATAAGAAATATAATACTTACCTGTATCTATATAATCTCCTTCATCATGTCTTTTTATAACATTTTCAGAATTACCAGATTCAAGATTAGTTTTCTCTTCATAAATAGTATTGTCATATTCAGTAAAACGACCATAAATAGTTT
>Ga0310697_10005362_pt1 | contig 12411 bp, 11 predicted proteins | sample 172DNAGHGlowgp2_FD_203883 | JGI IMG/M metagenome (GOLD analysis project Ga0310697, IMG submission 203883) | Sheep rumen microbial communities from Palmerston North, Manawatu-Wanganui, New Zealand - 1728 DNA GHGlow gp2 (v2) (version 2) | ecosystem: Host-associated > Mammals > Digestive system >... | reverse complement strand
GGGGTAGAGAGGGGGTAGAGGAGGGGGTAGAGAGGGGGTAGAGAGGGGGTAGAGAGGGGGTAGAGAGGGGGTAGAGAGGGGGTAGAGAAGGGGTAGAGAGGGGGTAGAGAGGGGGTAGAGAGGGGGTGGGGTGCAAATGGGGGGAGATGGGGGGCGTTGTCGTGCCGACGTCAGTCGGACCGGCGGGGGTTATGATTGGGAGGAAAAAAACTTTTTGGCGGGTTGTTTTTATTTTGTATATTTGCACTTTCGAAATTGAGAAACGAAACATACTAATATTCAAATAACATGTCAGAAAACCAGATAATTAATAAAGAGGACCTTGTGGTCCGATTTGCTGGCGATTCGGGCGACGGCATGCAGCTCAGCGGCACGCTGTTCAGCGACGCGTCGGCACTGACCGGCAACGACATTGCCACGTTCCCCGACTACCCGGCCGAGATTCGTGCTCCGCACAACACGATAGCGGGCGTCAGCGGCTATCAGGTGCACGTGGGCAACCACATCTATTCGAGCGGCGACAAGTGCGACATACTGGTGGCGATGAATCCTGCCGCCTTCAAGTCGCAGCTGAAGTGGGCGAAGAAAGGCGCCACCGTCATCGTCGACATCGACACCTTCACGGACGAAGCCATGGAGAAAGCCGGCTACAAGGAGAATCCCTTCACGGACGAGCTGGAGCGGGCCTACACCATCATCAAGGCCCCCATCACGTCGTTCACGGAGCGTATCGGCGAGGAGAAGGGTGTTGACAAGAAGACTGCCGACAAGAGCCGCAACATGTTTGCTCTGGGCATCATCTTCTACAGCACGCACAAGACGCTGGACCACACCTTCGCCTATCTGGAGCGCAAGTTTGCGAAGAAACCCGCCGTCATCGACCTGAACAAGGCCGTGTTGACGGAGGGCTATGAATATGCCGACAAGCTGGAGGTGATGCACTCGCACATCTTCGAGGTGGCCCATGCCGACCAGATGGAGAAGGGCCGCTACCGCAACATTACGGGTAATGTGGCCACGGCATGGGGTCTGCTGGCCGCGAGCGAGAAGAGCGGACGCCGTCTGTTCCTGGGCAGCTATCCCATCACCCCGGCGACGGACGTGATGGTGGAGCTGGCCAAGCACAAGAGCCTGGGTGCCCGTGTGTTCCAGGCCGAGGACGAGATTGCCGGCATCTGCTCGGCCATCGGAGCCTCGTATGCCGGAGCCCTGGCCTGCACTTCGACATCCGGTCCCGGCCTGTCGCTGAAGAGCGAGGCGCTGGGTCTGGCTGTCATGACCGAGCTTCCGCTGGTGGTGGTCGACGTGCAGCGCGGCGGTCCCTCGACGGGTCTGCCCACCAAGACCGAGCAGAGCGACCTGAACCAGGCCCTCTACGGCCGCAACGGAGAAGCCCCGCTGGTGGTGGTGGCTGCATCGAGCTCTGCCAACTGCTTCTACTGGGCCTTCAACGCCGCCAAGATTGCCTTGGAGCACATGACCCCCGTCATCCTGCTCACCGACGGTTATCTGGGCAACGGCAGCCAGCTGTTCCGCATACCTTCGATGAAGGACATGCCTGAGATCAAGCCGCGTCTGGCCAAGGATAACGACCCGAACTACCGTCCGTTCCGCCGCGACGAGGAGAAGTTCGCCCGCGAGTGGGCACTGCCCGGCATGGAAGGCCTGAGCCACCGCGTTGGCGGTCTTGAGAAATGCCCCGACGGACCGCTGAGCACCGACCCGGAGAACCACGCCCTGATGACCAAGAACCGTCAGGAGAAGGTGAACCGCGTGGCCAACTACATCCCCGACCAGGAGGTGACCGGCGCCAAGGACGCCGACCTGCTCGTGGTGGGTTGGGGCGGCACCAGCGGTGCTTTGACCCTTGCCGTCGAGGAGATGAACAACGAAGGCAAGAAGGTGGCCTACACCCACTTCAACTACATCTGCCCGCTGCCCAAGAACACCGGCGACATACTGCGCCGCTACAAGAAGATAGTGGTCTGCGAGCTGAACAACGGCCAGTTCGCGGGCTACCTGCGCACGAAGTTCCCGGAGTGCCCGATGACCCAGTACAACAAGGTGATGGGTCTGCCCTTCGAGGTCGGCGAGCTGAAAGCAGAGTTTAACAGACTCCTTGAAAACAAATAATTGTCGGACTGGTCAGACTAGTCAGACTAGTCGGACCTAAATAATAAAAAACAAATGGAAAAGCATTTTGTTCCGAAAGCGGACAGAGAATATACCAAGGCTGACTTCCAGAGCGACCAGATGGTGAAGTGGTGCCCGGGCTGCGGCGACCACGCCATACTGGCGGCCCTGCTGGCCACCTTCCCGAAGACGGGCTACAAGAAAGAGAACGTGTGCATGGTGAGCGGCATCGGCTGCTCGAGCCGCATACCGTACTATGTGGACACCTACGGATTCCACAGCATCCACGGCCGCGCCTGCGCCATAGCCACGGGCGTGAAGCTGGCCAACCCGGCCCTGAGCGTGTGGGTGAACATGGGTGACGGCGACTCGATGGCCATCGGCGGCAACCACCTTATTCACGCCGTGCGCCGCAACCAGGACCTGAACATCACCATCTTCAACAACGAGATTTACGGCCTGACGAAGGGCCAGTACAGCCCGACGACGAAGTTCGGCCAGGTGACCAAGACGTCGCCTTACGGCACCATCGACTACCCGTTCAATCCCGGCGAGCTGGTGATGGGCGCCCAGGGCACCTTCTTTGCCCGTACGCTGGACTGCGTGCCCAACCTGAGCACGGACTGCATGACCCGCGCCGCCAAGCATGACGGCTGCTCGGTGGTCGAGGTGCTGCAGAACTGCGTCATCTTCAACGACAAGACCCACGCCGCCATCACGGACCGCGCCGTGCGCGACGACCGCACCATCGTGCTGGAGCACGGCAAGCCCATGCTCTTCGGCAAGAACAAGGAGAAAGGTCTGCGCTTCAACGGCCGCCAGCTTGAGGTGGTCACCCTCGGCGAGAACGGCGTCACGATGGACGACATCATGGTGCACGACGAGACCACCGAGGACACCGGCATCCACATGATGCTGGCCCACATGGGACCCGCCTCGAACCTGCCCGTGGCCCTCGGCGTCATCCGCAACGTCAAGAAGGTGAGCTACACGCAGCTCTACGAAGAGCAGATGGAGGAGCAGATGAACGTCGGCAAGTACAAGTGCATGGACGACCTGCTCAACAGCGGCGACACCTGGGAGGTATGACGCAAGACAGAGGGGATTGGCGCAAAGCCATCCCCTACCCATGTCAGGGTCCGGAACAGCATCCGGGCCCTGACTTTTTTTACGCGCGCTATATATAAAGAAGAGAGGCGATGGCGACATTTTTCTTGCCGAATAAGAAAAAAGGCGTATATTTGCATTTCGGATTAAAAGCAACAGATATGAAAAAGACTGTATTTATGCTACTCGCTTTGAGCCTTTTGACCTGCGTGTCGGCGCAGAGCCGGAAATGCAGCGTGGAGACCAAAGCCCTTGTGAAAGAACGCGTGGAGAACGGAGAGACGACCATAGGGTTTCTGGCCAAGATGGCGGAAGGGTTCAACCGCGGAATACTGGAGAAGGAAGGTATCCGCATCGGCGCCCAGGCCGGACAGATTGTGACCCTGAAGGTGCCGGCCGACAAGATACACGTGCTCGACGCTAACCGCGAGGTGCTGCAGTACAGCATAGCCCACCGCATTGGAGGCATGGACTGCACCAAGGCCAGGATAGACACCCACGTGGACAGCCTTCACGCCGGCAAGGGGGTAGTCGACGGGCAGAAATACCGCGGCGAGGGAGTGTATATCGGCATCACGGACTGGGGATTCGACTATCTGCACCCCAACCTGAGCGACGCTGTGGGCAACCCGCGCACCGTGCGGGTGTGGGACCACTACCGCACGAGCGGTCCCGCCCCTATCGGGTTCGACTACGGCACAGAGCTCGCGGACCGCGAGTCGATTGTGGCCGCCGGCGGGGACACCTCGAACCTCTACGGCTACGGCACGCACGGCACGCACGTGGCGGGCATAGCGGGTGGCCGCGGACGCGGAAGCAAGTTCATAGGCATGGCACCGCTGGCCGAGTTCCTCCTCTGCTCGTTCGGGCTGTGCGAGGACGACTGGATGAACGGCGTGGAGTGGATGAGGCGAGTGGCTGCGGCCGACGGCAAGAGGCTGGTGGTGAACAGCAGCTGGGGGATGTACTCCTTCAGCACCCTCGACGGCACCTCGCTCCTCTCGCAGGCCATCAACAGCTGGGCCGACTCGGGCACCGTCTTCTGCACCAGTGCGGGCAACAACGGCGACCGCAACTTCCACATACAGCATACCTTCCGTGCCGACACTGTAGACACATTGCGGACGGTGGCACAGTACTACACCTACAATCCGGAAGCCATCGGCGAGTGCCTCATCATGTGGGGCGACCGTGAGCACGACTTCGAGGCCGGGTTCAGGATGCGTCGCGACACCAACATCTGGTGCAGCCCGATGTACAACACGGCGGACTTCACGGACGGCGACGTCATCTACGACACCCTGATGTGCGACACGATAGCCATACCCTACGTGGTGTATATAGAGCACGAGAACATACAGGACGGACGGCCGCACATACAGATGGACGTCAACCGCAACGACGCCTTAGAGCTGCAGCTCTTCATCACCGCCAACGGCGGCACGGTCCACGCCTGGAACGTGGCCAACAAGACCAACCACGCCGGTAACGAGGGTTCGCCCTTTGCCACCAACGACCACCCGGGCTTCAGCCATGGCGACGCGATGTATGGCATCGGTGAGCCTGCCTGCGCCGAGAAGTGCATCAGCGTGTCCGCCCACGACGCCGACCACTGGAACACGACACACACCCAATTCTTCGAGGGCGACAAGGCCAGCTTCACGAGCAGCGGTCCCGTGTTCGGCGAGGGCTTCGACAAACCCGACATTTCGGCACCCGGCTACCAGGTCATCTCATCGATAAGCTCGTATGCCTCCGACATCAACGATTACCGAGCCGAGGCGTCGGTACGGCTGGAGAACGGGCGCAACTACATCTGGTCGCCGCTGAGCGGCACCTCGATGAGCTGTCCGGCCGTGAGCGGCATTGTGGCCCTGATGCTGGAGGCCAACCCCGGGCTAAGCACCGAGCAGGTGCGCGACATCATACGCCGCACCGCCCGCAACGACAGCATCACCGGTCCGCTGCTGGAGCGCGACAGCCTGAGCCTCCACTGGGGCTGGGGCAAGATTGACGCCTTGAAAGCCGTCAACGAGGCCATACGCACTGTGAGCATAGAGGCCGTAGAGAAATACCGTATGCCGATACAGATATATCCCAACCCGACCACGGGACGCGTCACCGTCAACACCGGCTGCGGCGAGCCGCAGACGATGGAAATCTACAGCATAGACGGACGCCTTGTGAGCCAGCGCCAGGTGGAGACAGAATGCAGCATCGACACGCACGGCATGCCGCAGGGGGTGTACATAGTCCGCATCGGGAGCCGCACGGAGCGCCTCGTAGTGAGATAAGCGAACACACGACCACGAAGAAGGGATGCTGAAGGTCTTCAACAGGAACATGATTGTGCAGGTGCTGCTTGCGATAGCGGTGCTTGTGGCGCTATGGCTCCCGGCCATGCTCACGTCGGCCAGCATGCAGAGCGTCGACGGCGCCGGGGTGCTGTACAGCATGCTCTATTCGTGGCTTGGCGGGTCACCGGGCTGGGCCATCGCCCTGTCGATGGTGCTGGTGGCAGCCGAAGGGGTGGCGCTGAACCTCATACTGGCCTCGGCGGGCATAGTGTCGCAGACGTCGCTCATGCCCACGCTGCTCTACATCATAGCTGCGAGCGCCACTTCGCAGCCCCTCTCGCCGATAATACTCACGAACGCCGCCCTGATAGTCTTCGTGAGCCAGCTGATGCTGCACGGCATGCTGCTGACCGTGTCGACGACGAAGATATGCTCCGCCACGGCCATGCTGGGCCTGTGCACGATGATATACACGCCGGCGGTGGTGTTCCTGCTGAGCTACCTGCTGATAGTCATCAACTACCGACTGTACAACTGGCGCGACTGGATGGCGCTGGTGCTGGGCTTTGCGGCGCCGTACGTGCTGCTGGTCGTAGTGCTGTACCTCGGCGGGGGCCTTGGCGAATGGTGGGAGAGCATCAGCTTTCCGAGCCTGCACAACCGGCTTCAGACGGACACCGCGACAGGGGCGATAGCCAACATCGCGGTGGTGGCGGTGATGCTTATAGCCCTGTTTTCGCTCATGAGCCGCATGGGCGAGACCCCTGTCATCTGGCAGAAGAACTCGACGACGGTGCTGCTGCTGGTGGTGGGCGGGCTGGCCTTGCTGCCGCTGACGCGCCTCTTCCCGATAGACACGGCCGTCTTCGCGATACCCTTTGCGCTGTGCGGCAACCACCTGCTGCTGCCCGCCACGGGCCACAGCGCGCACACGAGCCACCGCACGAAGCAGTGGGTGAGAGAGACCCTGTTCATAGTCCTAATAGCCGCGAGCCTGATATGTTGAAGCTGTACATAGACGCAGAGCGTCGCGAAGCTGGATGCGACGAAGCGGGCCGCGGACCCCTGGCGGGGCCGGTGACGGCGGCCGCCGTGCTGTTGCCGCCGGACTACAGGAACGACGCCATCAACGACTCGAAGCAGCTCACGGAGAAGAGCCGCCGGGCGCTGCGCGCCGAGATCGAGGCGGTGGCGGAGGCGTGGGCTGTGGCGTGGGTCGACGCAGAAGGGATAGACAAACTGAACATACTGCACGCGTCGACGCACGCGATGTGCATGGCGGCGAGGGTGCTGCTGGGCGAGCAGGTGGACAACACCGTCGGCGGCGGGCGTGCGCTAGGGAAGGCCAAGCCGGAGCATCTGCTGGTGGACGGCAACCGCTTCTACAACGAGACGGGGCTGGGCTACACCTGCATTGTGAAGGGGGACGCGCAATACCTCCCGATAGCCGCCGCGAGCATACTGGCCAAGACCTACAGGGACGAAGCCATGGAACGGCTGCACGTGGAGTTTCCCTGCTACGGATGGGACCACAACAAGGGCTATCCGACGGAGGCGCACTACCGCGCCATAGAGGAGCACGGCATCACGCCCTACCACCGGCGCAGCTTCAACCTGTACCGTCAACACACACTATTCGAATAACCGCCAAAGAACCAAACATTCAAGCAACAGAACAACGATATGCTGGAATTCATCAAAAACCTTCGCCGCAAGCGCATCATGCGCGACCTTGTGACGGCCCCGCGCGACAAGAAGATAGACAACATCGACGAGGTCAAGAGCATAGGGGTCATCTGCCGTTTGAGCGACGAGCAGCACTGGAACATACTGCACCACTTCGCCAAGGTGATGGAAAACCAGGGGAAGACGGTGCACATCATCGCCTTGCAGGAGAAAGACCTGGAGCTGAGCTTCGTAATCACGCACCAGGCCACGTACAAGTGCCGCCTCGGGACGGACTTCAACTTCTGGGGGCTGCCGAACGAGGACTCGATAAGGCCGTTCATAGAGCACCACTACGACCTGCTCATCGACACCATCGGCGAGGAGAACTTCTTCTCGCAGTATATAGCCCTGCGGACGGAGGCGAGCCTGAAGGTGGTCTACGCCACGCCGGCTGAGGACCCGACGGAGGTGTACGACCTCATCATACGGGGAGACGGGAAGGTGGAGCTGAAAGACTTCTTCAACAACGTGATAGAATACCTTGGAATGATAAAGAAATGAAACAGCCAATATTCACAGGCACCGGGGTGGCGCTGATCACCCCGTTCCGCCGCAGCCAAGAGACCGTGGACTTCACCAAGCTGGAAGCCCTGATAGAAAAGATAGTCACCTCGGGGGTGGACTACATCGTAGCCCTGGGGACGACGAGCGAGGCGGCCACGATGACCGAAAGCGAGCGGTCGGCCGTGCAGGAATTCATAGTGGAGACCGTCGGGGGGCGGGTGCCCATCATGCTCGGACTGGGCGGAAACAACACGCTCAGCCTGACCGACACGCTGGCGCGTACCAACTTCGAGGGTATCAGCGGACTGCTGAGCGTGACGCCCTACTACAACAAGCCGAACCAGCGAGGCCTGATGGCCCACTACCGGAGCGTGGCGGAAGCGTCGCCGGTGCCGGTGGTGATGTACAACGTGCCGGGGCGGACCGGCGTCAACCTGAGCGCGGAGACGACGCTGGCCCTTGCGGCGGAGTGTCCCAACATAATAGGAATCAAAGAGGCCAGCGGCAACATGCAGCAGGTGATGGAGATACTGCGGCAGCGGCCGACGGGCTTCCGCGTGATCAGCGGAGACGACTCGCTGACGTTCCCGATGATGGCGTTGGGAGCGGACGGCGTCATCTCGGTGATGGCCAACGCCCTGCCGCAGGAGATGAGCCAGATGGTCCACTTCGCGCTGAAAGGGGACTACAAGAGGGCGCTGCTGCTACACAACCGCATGCTGCCCCTGATGAACGCCATCTTCGACGAGGGCAACCCCACCGGCATCAAGGCCCTGCTCGAAGCCGACGGTGCGATAAGCAACATACTGAGACTGCCGCTGGTGAAAGCCAGCAAACAACTAAGCAACAAGCTCGCCACACTATACAATGAATTTAAGAACTAAGCTCGAGGAGGTACGCCAGGAATACCTACGCCGCATGACGCGGGGGCATCTGCCGCTGCTGCGTGAGGTGGAGGACTACGTCACCTCGCACGACGGCAAGATGCTCCGGCCGCGACTCACGCTGCTGGCGGCGGCGGAGAGGGGCGAGGCCCACTTCGACTCACGCCGCACCCTGCTGGCGGCGACGTGCGTGGAGATGCTGCACAACGTGTCGCTGCTGCACGACGACGTGATAGACAAGGCCGAGACGCGGCGCGCGACGGCCAGCGTCAACGCGCGGTGGGGCAACGGGGTGGCGGTGCTGGTGGGCGACTACCTGCTGGCGCAGATCATGCAGCTGCTGGACGAGATTGACGACAGCGCGGCGGCGCGGCGTATCAACAGCACGGTGACGGCCATGGTGGAGGCGGAGCTGCTGAACCAGCAGGTGATAGGCGGCGAGGCGCTGACGCGCGACACCTACCTCGCCATCATCGACGGCAAGACGGCGCGCCTCTTTGCGACGGCGGCGGCGCTCGGGAACCCCGACTACGAGGACTTCGGGCTGCACTACGGCCGGCTGTTCCAGCTGCGCGACGACCAGGCCGACGGGGAGAGCACGCCGTTCACCGACGCCCTCATCGAGGAGGAGGAGCAAATACTCGGGCGGATTGCGACACTCGACATGCAATAACGCACAAGCAACAAGTACATAATATAAAACCCAATAACAATGAAAAGAATAGCGACATTAATGTTCGGCCTTGTGATGGCCGCGGGCCTGATGGCCCAGAACGCCAAGATGCCCCAGAACATCACCCTCAAGACCCTCGACGGGCAAAGCGTGCAGTCGTCGGTGATTCAGAACGACGGGAAACCCGTCATCATCAGCTTTTGGGCCACGTGGTGCAAGCCCTGCAACCGCGAGCTGAACACCATCAAGGAGGTCTACGAAGAGTGGCAGGAAGAGACTGGGGTGAAGATAGTGGCCGTTTCGATTGACGACGCGCGTAGCGCCAACCGCGTGAAGCCGCACGTGGACGGGAACGACTGGCCCTACGAGGTGTACCTCGACCAGAACAGCGACCTGAAGCGAGCCATGAACGTGGTGAACGTGCCGCACACCTTCATCCTCAACGGCGAGGGCGAGATAGTGTGGCAGCACACCGGCTACCAGGACGGCGGCGAGGAGGAGCTGATAGAGCAGGTGAGGCAGCTGACAGAGAAGTGAAGGGATAGAGCCAAAGACCGGAAAAAGTAAACTGCCGACCGAAAACACATATTTCGCCAGTTTGCGCCGCCTCGTAGCCCTGGAGCTGGAGGAGGAGAAGCGCAGCTATCAGCGAAGCCTCGAAGAGAAAGGGGCTTCGCTGACAGGCTATATACAGGAGCCTGGCTGCCGCTATCCCGTCAGGCTGGGCAACACGGCCTACAACCCGCTGGGGCAGCTGACGCTGGAGCTGCGCTACGAGGTGGGCGAAGAGGAGGTGGAGCTGGACTTCGAGCCGGGGAAACCGGTGACACTGTTCTACATGAGCGACAGCGGGGCCAAGGAGCTGCCGCACCAGTGCTATGTGGAGCATGTGGGTGACGGGCTGCTGACGATAAGCGTGCCCAACAAGGCGGCGGCGCAGAGCATAGGCGACACGGCGGGGCGCCACCTGCTGGGGGTGCAGCTGGGGATAGACAACACGAGCTACAGGGTGATGGCCGAGGCGCTGCACGAGGCCGAGCGCAAGGACGACGAGCGCTTTGCGCAGCTGCGGAGCGTGCTGATTGGAGGCCGTGCGCCGGCGTTCAGGAGCCTGCCGCAGCTGTCGTTTCCGTGGCTCAACCGGAGCCAGCAGGACGCCATACAGCGGGCTGTGGAGGCGCAGCAGGTGGCCATAGTGCACGGCCCACCGGGGACCGGCAAGACGACGACGCTGGTGGAGGCCATCATAGAGACGCTGCAGCGCGAGACGCAGGTGCTGGTGTGCGCGCCGAGCAACGCCGCGGTGGACTGGATCAGCGAGCAGCTGATGCGGCGCGGGATACACGTGCTGCGCGTGGGCAACCCGCTGCGCATGAGCGACGAGATGCTGGACTGCAGCTACGAGCGGCGCTATGCCGCGCACCCCGACTACCACGAGCTGTGGAACATACGCAAGACGCTGCGCTCGGGGGCGAAAGGGGAACAGGCGCACCGGCTGCGCAACCGCGAGACGGAGCTGGAGATAAAGATAAACGCGGACCTGTTCGAGCAGGCGCGGGTGGTGAGCAGCACGCTGATAGGGAGCGCGTACCACATCATGGAGCGGAGGCGGTTCAGCACGCTCTTCATAGACGAGGCCGCGCAGGCGCTGGAGCCCGCCTGCTGGGCGGCGATACTGAAGGCGGACCGCGTGGTGATGGGGGGCGACCACCAGCAGCTGCCGCCGACGGTGAAAAGCCTGGAAGCGGCGAAGGGAGGGCTGTCGGAGACGCTGATGCAGAAAGTGGTGGCGCGATGGCCGCAGTGCGTAGGCCTGCTCGACACGCAGTACCGCATGAACAGCGACATCATGGCCTTCCCGTCGCGGTGGTTCTACGGCGGGCAGCTGAAAGCGGCGCCGGAGGCAGCCGGTAGGCAGGTGAGCCCGCTGGACACGCCGCTGATGTGGCTCGACACGTCGGCCCTGGAGCAGGCGGAGCGCGAAAGCCGTGGGAGCAGCCGGAGCAACGCCGACGAGGCGCGGCTGGTGATACACACACTGCGCGACTACATAGAGATGCTGTCGCCGCAGAAGGTGGAGAGCGAGCGGGTGGACTTCGGCATCATCACCCCGTACCGCGGACAGGCGCGGCTGCTGCGGCGGCTGCTGAAGATGCAGCACTACTTCCGGCGGCTGCGGCGGCACATCACCGTGGGCACGGTGGACGGCTTCCAGGGGCAGGAGCGGGACGTGATAGTCATAAGCCTGGTGCGGTCGAACGCCGACGGGCAGATAGGGTTCCTGCGCGACCTGAGGCGCATGAATGTGGCTATGACGCGCGCACGAATGAAACTGATAATAGTAGGCAACGCACAGACACTGAGCCATCACCGCTTCTATCGCGAGCTGGCCGAACATGTGCGCAAACACGGCGAGTTCATCGCCGCACAGCCTGAAAACGAACAATAACGAACATGGCACTTATCAAGACGTACAAGGGACATACGCCCCGGTGGGGGAAGGACTGCTACTTCAGCGAGAACGCGACGCTGGTTGGGGACGTGACGCTGGGCGATGAATGCTCGGTGTGGTTCAACGCCGTGGTGCGCGGCGACGTGGCGCCCATCATCATCGGCGACCGCAGCAACGTGCAGGACGGGGCGGTCATACACGTGACGCACGACACTGGGCCGACACACATAGGCAACGACGTGACAATCGGGCACAACGCCACCGTCCACGCCTGTACCATACGGGACGGGGCGCTGGTCGGGATGGGCGCCACGCTGCTCGACGGCTGTGAGGTGGGAGAAGGGGCCGTGGTGGCCGCGGGGGCGCTGGTGCTGCAAGGGACAAAGATACCGCCGCACGAGATATGGGGCGGAGTGCCAGCCAGATACATCAAGCCGACACAGCCCGGGCAGACCGACAACGCGGCCCACTATGTGGAGTACGCCAAGGAGTATATGAGGCAGTAGGTGGGCCAAGAGGCGAAGAGGCGAAGAGTCGAAGAGGAGGGGGAGAGAGAATTGAAAATTGAGAATTGAGAATTGAAAATTGAAAATTGGTCTGGGGGCCTGCGTTCCATTACCCAGGGAGGGGGTA
>Ga0310697_10005360_pt1 | contig 12414 bp, 11 predicted proteins | sample 172DNAGHGlowgp2_FD_203883 | JGI IMG/M metagenome (GOLD analysis project Ga0310697, IMG submission 203883) | Sheep rumen microbial communities from Palmerston North, Manawatu-Wanganui, New Zealand - 1728 DNA GHGlow gp2 (v2) (version 2) | ecosystem: Host-associated > Mammals > Digestive system >... | reverse complement strand
ACCTTGGTCCCAGCAGTACTTACTGCCTCATTATTCTGCATATTTTCACCCGCGACAGTAAACACGCATTGTCCCCAATCAGATCCGCACGCATCTTCACCACGCATACATTTTTTGAATTCAACCATACATTCGCCACGATCGTATTTATTGGATTCAGCCAAAGAATCTTTCAATGCACCACGCACTGCGGCCTGTGCCGTTCTTAATGCTGCATCTGCTTCTTGTTTTTTTTGTGTGATGCTGTTTGCCAAACCTTTGCAATCAGATACAATCTGACGAGAATACATTTGGGTTAACAATTTCATATCTTTTTCGCAAGAATCAGGCATCTGTTGTTTGCATAATTTATTCGCAGATTCATACAACGCACGACCTGTTTTATCTGCAAATTCATCTTCGTCAAATTCTTCGTCTTCATCTTCATCAAAAATAGAAGTCCATTCCACCGCTGGTTTTTTATCTTCTCTTTCATCCAATTTTGCCACAGAACCATCTTTGTTATATATTCTTTCGCCGCCACCAAATATAATATCAGCATTTGCACCAGCTTGGACTTTTTCAACCTCTTCTGTGCTGATACGTTCTGCTTCGGCTAATGTTGCCTTGATTGATTCTAAATCTGCTTCGTATTTCTTAGATTCATCGCTGCACGTACAGGTTCCACCGTTTTCATTGTCAGCAATACAGAAATTATCCATACAACCATAATATTTTTCATAACATTCCTGGTCATAAACACCTGTGGCTTCTACTTTGGCACGCACCTTGGTTCCCGCTTGAATTGCAGATTGTTTTTTTGCAGCCGCAAAACCATCCATTGGCAACATAAATATTGCCATCAATCCAAACAATAATCCAGTATGTAATAATTTTTTCATAGGTCCTCTCTCCCCTGGTTTTGTCTTACATATTTATATCTTCACACGAAGGTATTTCTTGGCAGAAATTTGTTTTTCCACCAGATACAGCACCCATTATACCTGCACCCACAGCACCAACTGCGCCACCGATTGCAGTACCCCAACCTGCGCTTATCATTGTTCCCATTGATGCACCTGCAGACAAACCGCCTGCTGCTGCTTTTAATGCCGAAGTTGCCTTTGATTCACCACCTTCTTCACAAACTTGTTGTACACGACACACATGGCAATTACGCATATTTGGTTCAAAAGAAACACTCTTTATATATGTATAATTTGATTTAGAATCTTTTGGTTGTTCTGCTTTATATGTTGATAAACATACTTTTCTGGCTTCTTCTACATCCGCTTTGCGTGCCAATTCAGCAATCTTGGAATCCAATTCACGCAAATTACGATTTTCCGCAGACATTTTCGCCAACAATTTAGCGGTATTAAATACACTGGTTCCCAAAGAATTTTTACCTTTTAATTTTTTACCACTGGCACTTTGCGAATCGGCACATGCCGCCACAGTTTTATCATTTTCAAATTGTTTGAAAAATTCTTCTACTGCCGCGTCAGATTCTGCAATCACAGTCGAACGCAAATCTGCCAATTTGGAATTAGTTGTCGGCAATTCTGTTAAATTTTCAACACTGCCCACGATTGGCAAACACGCCATATCTGTTCCACAAACTCTACCCAACTGTTCGGCAAAATAATTCACACAGCCTGTGTACATCTGGTAATCCATTTGCAACATCGCAGATTGCACAATTATATTATATTGTTTTTCATTTTTGCATGATGGGAACATATCTTGTGGACAAAGTGCCGCAATTTCATATGGTTTTTTGCCAACACATTCCGGTTTGGTGTAATCAACACCACATTTATCTTGCAAACATTTATCAATGTCATTTTCACAGAATTTTGTCCGTAAATATCCCAATTTATCGTTCACAGCAGATTGAAATCCAGGAATTATTTCATCACATTCTGTAATAATTGGACAAATACCTGCTGCCACATCAACACTGCTTAAACATTCTGCATTTGTTGATGTTGAACAACTTTCTTCCAAACAATCTTGCACTTTGGCCAGACATGTTCCACGCCTGTTTGTATCAGCATATTTTGCGGCTTCTGTTAAAATGCTTTTAGATTCTTCGGCCCAATCTTGCACGACATAATCACGCACAGCCATACATTGATCCAAAACGTTTTCACATGCGTTCGAACGACGTTGTAATAATCCAGCATCTAAACAGTTTTCAAAATTAGCACCACATCCACCCTTGTCTGCGATACAAGAACGATATGCCAACAAACATTCACCACGATTATATTTATTTGTTGTATCTAACATTTCTAAACGTGCCTTGCGCACAGCAGATTCAGCAATACGTTTATTTGATTCTGCATTTGTTTTTTGATCAGCCAAATACGCATCATAATTTTTACAATCATTCGTAATCATACGTGAATATAACATTTCTTCCATATCTGCTTTGGCACCACAACTTTTTAATTCAGATGCACAATATTTTGCAGCCATATCATACAACGCATCACCCAAATCTGCATCTTCACCGACATCTTCGCTGTCTTCACCGCCATTTAACCAAGCCAAAAAGTCCACACTGGAAATCTTTTTATTGGCATTATCAGTATCTTTGAATACCAATCTGGCCTTGGCACCTAATTGTTCACGTTCGACACCTTCGGTAAACAATTTGTCTGCTTCTTCTTGAATTTTTAAAACTTCACTTATCTTGCTTTTTGCACGTTCGATATTATCAGAACACGCGCAACGTTCACCTTGACTTTCGTCCAACAAACAGAAATTATCCATACATTCACGATACGCATCACGACAATCACTTGACGATGATTCTTGACCCGCATCAACATCATTTGACGAACCGGACGATTCGGAACCAACATTTTGGTTTGCAGCGGCAACCATCGCAGCGGTCACAACACCGCCCGATTCGGAACCAACCGAACTAATCTTGCCAGAAATCCCTGGCATTCTGGCCGCAGCCTGCGAATTTCTGTTCATTCCGACACGTGCTTCGCCTTCACCACGTGATGCACCAAACGCCACTATCGGAGCCAATAAAAATAAAGGTAAAAGTTTTATCGTTTTCATATGAAATATTCCTACATTACCATTTTATTTTATCAAAAAATATGTCACCTTGCAAGAGCGAACGTAAAAAATCCTTGCTTTTTTATTTTTTGACCAATATTATATACAGTACTAACAACAGGATTTTATTTATGGCCAAAGATGATGTTATTGTTTTTTCAGGTGTAGTCGAAGACAGATTACCAAACACTATGTTTCATGTTCGTTTGGACAATGGACACGTGATATTGGCAACTGTGTGTGGCAAAATGCGTAAAGCACGCATATGGGTTAATGTCGGTGAAAAGGTTCATGTAGAAATGACCCCCTATGATTTAGACAAAGGTCGCATTACATTTGTAGAACGCAAAAATGCCAGCACAGAAAGTGCACCAAATCATCAATAAATAAACCACTTTTTTGTGTTTTTTTGTTTTTTATTCTTGCTTAAAATATTTTATTTTTGTTATCATTACATACGAAGTATGGGAATGAGAAAAATTGTTCTTGTTTTAATTGGTATTATTTGCTGCATTGACAATGTCAATGGTGCTGTTCGTGATACCAATACGGTAAACACACGCCAAAACATATCTCAACGAAACGATGCAAATATTTCTGTTCGTGCCACAACCCCCAGACGCACAGTTATCCAACGTTCTTCAACCAGATCTCAAAATGCACGTGCCACCACAAAAAAAACCGTAATTGGTCGTTCTGCAACACAAAAACCTGTTACAGCACGCGTATCAATCGGACCAACACGCGTATCGCGTGCTGCGACAACCGTAAAAACACGCACTTTTGGAACCAATTATAATTCTTGTCGCGATGCATATTTCACATGTATGGATCAATTTTGTGCCACTGTTAATGAAAATTATCGTCGTTGTGTTTGTTCTTCTAAGTTAAAAGATATTCAAAATACAGAAAAATTATTATCCCAAACAGCCAACAATCTGCAAGATTTTGAAAATTTGAATATCGACGCAATTTCAAAAACTGCCAATGAAGTAAAAGCGATGAATTCCGCAACATCTGGCGAAGCAGCAATCAAAAAAGATAAATCAGACAGTGCAAATACTTTGAAAAACATTAGTGGTGTTTTAAAAGATACAAAAAAGCAATCTTTATCGACCAGCGGAAAATTAGATGCAGGTGGCGATATCAAAGCAATATGGTCAACAACAAATCTTATTGGCGGATCAGATATTGCGAATTTAACTGGTGAATCATTGTTTAACGCAGTCCATGTTCAATGTGCAGAAATGGTTGCAGAATCTTGTATTGATTCAGATTTGAAAATGGTTTCTTCGGCATATGGTATGTATATTGAAAATGATTGTGCATTATTACAGAATAATTTGAATTCTAAAATGAATGTTGCAAATGCCAACATACGTTCAACCAGACACAAAATGCAAGATGCACGTCTTGAAAATTATAATGTGCATAATTCTTTAAGTTTGGATCAATGTATCGCCAAGGTTCGCGAAGATATAACCATGGACACAGCATGCGGTGATGAATATGTACATTGTTTGGATTTTTCTGGTAAATATTTAAACATAACAACAGGTGCGGCAATTTACACACCAGATTTTTATCAAATAGAAAATCAAATTTCTTTATCAGGCGATGTTTTGACTAACAGTAAAAATTCTTCTTTCATTTCAATGATGAATAAAAAACGTGCTTTTGCACAAAAAGATTTAGATTTATGTTCAGACGATGCCGATTATGTATGGAATGAATTTTTACGTCAAGCATTGGTAGAAATATACCAAGCCCAACAAAAACGTATAGAATCTGTAAAAAACGAATGTCTTCAGGTTGTAAACGAATGCTATTTAAAACAATCTGAATCTTTGAAAAACTTTACAGATTCGTCATCACAATTGATATTTGTTCAAACATTGGAATTGTCCGAAGAAATGTGTGCTGAAAAATTAAACACATGCAGTAATTTATATGGTGGTGGCCCAGAAGGTTTAGAAATATTGGTTGCCACAATGACAGGTATTACAGATTTAACCATTGAACAGTCTTGTCCTGATTTATTGGCAAAATATGCACAATCTATATGTGCGGTCCCAGATAGTGATTCTGCGCATTCTTATCCGTATGGTTGTCGTAAATATGCCCCAGGCGAATCATATTATGCCCGCACAGCATTGTGCAATGAAACACTAATTAATCCATTTTCACGTTCTGATATTTTGACAACACAAACAACATCATTAGGGTATTATGATTATTTGGGCAAATGCCAAGATTACACAAAGAAATATACCAGTTGCAAAGTTGGATATTATCTGTATAACGACAATGATAACGCAGCCCAAATTTGTGGTGGCAATGAAATTTATGATTCTAATACACATTATTGCAAAGAACGTGCAACAGAATGTCGTGCATGCAGAAACGATTTAATTTGTCCGGGTGGCATAAAACCACCTGTTGCCATAAACAGCGAATTATATAATACCTGTGGTCAATATTATGTTGGTAGTTTATATCAACAATTGGTGATATATGCATTGCAGAATTGTACACGCACATCAAATACAGAAAAAGTTTTATCTGAATCTTTATTAACCGAAGTAGATAAAGTTGCAAAAAGTGTCAGATCGTCCTTGATTAACATACTGTCCCAAGAATGTTCGGATTTAAATGGAATATGGGTCGATACTGTATGGTTAGACGAAAACAATGATGGTTATCACGATAAAACAGGTGATGTATTGTTTGATAACTTTTATATTGCAACTGGTGCAAATAAATTATGGGGATATTGCAAAGATCCAACCCAATAAAAAATCGCCCAAACGGGCGATTTTTATTTAACAATTTTTTATGCTGCCTTTTTATTTTTGGTTTCTGTTTCTGCATATATCTCCACAGGTGCCTTTTTGCCATTAACCACATCAGCATCCACAACTATTTCTTGCAAATCTTTTTTATCAGGCGCATCAAACATTGGTTGCAATAAAATCTTTTCTAATATCGAACGCAAACCACGCGCACCGGTCTTTCTTTCAATTGCCAATTTCGCAATTGCAGTCAAACCATCTTTGGTGATATTCAATTTAATATCATCCATTTCCAACATAGCGGCATATTGTTTCACAATCGCATTTTTTGGTTCTGTTAAAATCTTAATCAATGCTTTTTCATCCAACGGTTGCAAAGTTGTCACAATAGGCAAACGACCAATCAATTCTGGGATGATTCCAAATTTTACCAAATCAGATGATTGAACATCACTTAATCTGTCTTTTTCTTCACGTTCTGTTTTATCTGACACTTCTGCGCCGAAACCAATTCCTGCACGTGCATTTGTTCGTGACGCGATAATTTTATTCAAACCATCAAATGCGCCACCACAGATGAACAAAATCTTGCTGGTATCTAATTGCACAGTTGATTCCCCAGGATGTTTACGTCCACCGCCACTGGCCGGAACATTAGCAATTGTGCCTTCAATTAATTTCAACAAAGCCTGTTGTACACCTTCGCCAGAAACATCGCGTGTTAACGAAGGATTTTCAGATTTACGTGAAATCTTATCAATTTCATCAATATAAATAATTCCGCGTTGTGCACGTTCCACATCAAAATTAGCATTTTGTAACAAACGCGTTAACACGGATTCCACATCATCCCCTACATAACCGGCTTCGGTCAAAGTTGTTGCATCTGCAATAGCAAAAGGGACATCCAACACACGCGCCAAAGTTTGTGCGAACAATGTTTTACCTGTTCCTGTTGAACCAATCATCAAAATATTAGATTTTTGTATTTCAACATTAGACGCAATCGCTGCGCTGTTTCTTTTGTAATGATTGTAAACTGCGACAGACAAAGTTCTTTTTGCATCATCTTGACCAATAACATATTCATTCAAGAAATTATAAATCTGAGACGGTGTAGGTAATTTTTCAGCTTCCTTGGTTACCTGATTTTGTTTATCATCAGCCATAATATCGTTGCATAAATTGATGCATTCATCACAAATACAAACACCACGACCACTGACCAATTTTTTTACTTCATAAACAGATTTACCACAAAAACTGCAAAATTGCTGTTCTTTTTCAGTTGTATTTTGTGTTTTATCATCACTCATTTTTATAAACCTTATTTACGTGTTAAGATTCCATCAATCAGACCAAATTTTTTGGCTTCTTCAGCCTGCATCCAATTATCGCGTTCCATCGCGTCAAAAACTTCTTTTTCTTTGCGACCAGTGAATTCCATCATCTGTTTAATCATCGCCCTTTTGGTATATTGCACTTCTTTCAGATAGATTTCCATATCGGTCACTTTACCTTCTGTCCCAGAAGATGGTTGGTGAATCATAATTTGAGCATTTGGCAAAACAAAACGTTTTCCTTTTTCCCCGGCTGCTAATAATACAGCCGCCATAGATGCAACCAATCCCATACCAATTGTTGAAACATTTGGTTTTATATATTGCATAGTGTCCATAATTGCCCAGCCCGCACTGACATCGCCGCCTGGGGAATTGATATAAAGCGAAATATCTGCATTTGGATTTTCAGATTCCAAAAACAACAATTGTGCGACAATTGTATTTGCCATATTGGTTTCAATTGGTCCCGAAACCATAACAATTCTGTCACGCAACAGGCGCGAATAAATATCAAAAGAACGTTCGCCTTTCGGAGATTCTTCTATAACAATAGGTACCAATGACATAATAATATCCTTTTTTATCTAAATCGTATCTTGATTATAACATGAAATTACCCGATTCGCCAATTTTATAGTAAAAAAATTAAGTTTTATTATTTATCCAAAGCGGCGATTCCAGGCAATTTTTTACCTTCGATATATTCCAAAAATGCACCACCCCCAGTGGAAACATATGTCATATCATTATGCACACCGCACGCATCCAACATCGCAACAGTTTCTCCCCCACCAATAACTGTTTTTATTTTATGTTGTTTGGTTAATTTGGCCAGCGCACGTGCCAATTCATACGAAGAATATGCCCATCTGTCACCCCATTCAGCCATACCGAATGTTCCGTTCCAAATGACAGTTTTCGCATCTTGCAACAAAGCAATATTTCGTTCAGATGTCTTTTTACCATCATCAATAATGACATCATCATCTTTGATTTTATCTGCATCACGATTTTCGCGTTTTGCATTTTTATCAAAAGATTTTCCAACACCCTTGTCCAAAGGCAACAAAATTTCACAACCGTTTTCTTTTGCCGTCTTCATTATTTCCAACGCAAAATCTGCCATAGATTCTTCGTACAAAGAATTTCCCACAGGCATACCACACGCAAAATTAAAAGTCGTTCCCATTGCACCACCAATGACTATCTTATCTGCAATGGTTACCAATTTTTTCAAAACACCCATTTTGCTGGAAACTTTTGCACCACCAACAAAAACCAATAATGGTCGTGACGGATTTTCCAAAACTGACGATATATTTTCAATTTCAGATATTAATAATTCCCCGGCATACGATGGTAAATATTTTGTAATACCAACAATAGATGCGGCACTGCGATGAGATACCGCAAATGCATCATTTACATAGATATCGAAACCAGATGCTAATTGTTTTGCAAATGTGTCATCATTTTCTTCTTCACCAATATAAAAACGCAAATTTTCCATCAACACCACATCTCCGTTTTTCATATTGGGTAAAAAATCTTTGTTCAAACAATCGTCAATAAATGGAACATTCATATATTCTGCAATTGGACGCAAAGATAATTTTTCATCACGCTTCCCCCCCGGTCGCCCCAGGTGTGAAATAATAACAACACGTGCACCATTTGAAATTAAATGTTTAATTGTTGACATGGATGCATCTATACGAAATGCATCAACAATTTTTCCATTTTCAATTTGTACATTAAAATCAGTCCGCAATAAAACATATTCACCACGCACAGAATTATAATCAATCGCCTGAATTGTCATTCCCCTTTCCTTTCATATTTATTTAATCACCATATTCCCTGCCCATATTATGCAGATTAAATTTTGGATTACCTAAATCTCTGGCAGTGTAAGATCTGCGAACATTAACAATTTTTTCCAATGCTTCCATTTCTGCAAAACACAATTTACCCAAATCTAAACCAGTTCTGGGTTGAACAAAATTATTCAGTTTATCCAACATACCACTGTTTATAGACGGGCAAGTTCTTTTATTATTTTCTGACATTTTAAATTCCTTGTTATCTTATATGGCTTAAATCTGGTATGAAATGCTGTGGAACAAAATCACTGGGACGATAAGGTCTGCGTTCATTTAAAATCTTTTGCAATTCAGCAAAATCTTCTGCATTCAATGTTTCACCAATAAAATCATGCCTTATTACGTGGCGATTTTTAAAAACATCTTTATTCATTATGCTTTTATCATTTTTTTCTTCTGACATTTTTATACCTTTTTTTCATCTATAATTTTTTTCACTGGGCCAAAGGTCTTTCTATAATGTTCATTTATACCATATATTTCTATCGCTTGCAAGTGTTGTTGGGTTGGATATCCGGCATTTTTTTCCCATCCATATTCGGGATATTTTTGTGATAAATCATGCATAATTTTATCACGCGTTACCTTTGCAATAATGGATGCCGCTGCAATAGATAATGATTTCGCATCTCCCTTTACCAGCGCTGTTCCATTTAACCCCTTTGGTACACGATTTCCGTCAATTAAACAATGTTCTGGAACACACGATAAACCCGCAACTGCACGTTCCATCGCCCGCATAGATGCCCATAAAATATTTAATTCGTCTATTTCCGCTGGACTGCATTGACCAATCGACCAAATAGTATTTTTTGTTATCCAATCGTATGCGATATTACGCTGTTTTTCACTCATTTGTTTAGAATCACTAATAAGCGGCATATCATCAAAATTATGCTTCAAGAAAACAACCGCACCTGCAACCACAGGTCCACATAATGGTCCACGTCCTGCTTCATCCACACCGGCAATTATTTTTTTACCGCAATTTTGTTCGTATGAAAAATCGGGTATGCTTCGCATAATTTACAATGTTCGTTTATCAAATACAGGATTTACAACATATTCATCTTCACTGTTGTATAATGGCCATTTACCTGTGGCTAGTTCATCCAGCGCAGTTAATGGTTGATTAAGGCGTGCACGATACAACCACAAATTAGACATAACACGTTTTATATAACTGCGTGTTTCGTATGCAGGAAAGCTTTCAATATATAACAACGGGTCAGTTGTAGAAAAACTTTTTTCAAATTTTGCCAAATTACCAATACCCGCATTATACGCAATTAACATTTTTATAATATTGTTTTGGACCAATGGTTGTTGCAACAAATCAACAATATATTGTTGTCCCAAAAACATATTATGTTCTGGATTTGACATATCTATATCAGACATCTTTACAGAATTTTTACGCGCCACCAATTTCGCGGTCTTTGGCATCAATTGCATAACACCATTTGCACCCACCCCAGATTTCGCAGTCGGTTTAAAACCACTTTCTTGTTTAGTAATTGCCAATAACAAAGCACGATCAATTGACCATCCACCCATTGGTTCCCAATTAGGCAACGGATATTGTGCAGAATAAATAATATCATCATTGATTTCTAAAATTCCCCTGTCGCGCATAACACCAGACACCAAAATTGAAACACTGGGCAAACCATACAACGATGACACCGCATTAACAGCATGCAGCATTTTATCAGAAGATTTCGCAGTCACTAAATATTTCAAATATTGTTCTGCCCTGTCTTTGCGACCAACCTGAATTAATGCCAATGCCTTTTTACCGTATTTATCTTCCCGCAAAGTCACAATATCTTCATCGGAACATTCTTGTTCAAAAAATTCGTATTCAGGTGTATTTCCCAACATTGTTGATGCCAGTGCGCCATAAAAAGACATCGGATGTGTTGCCGCAATTTCCCAATATTTTTTTGCATTATCACTGTCCCCATTTATATCTGCCGCACGGCCTGCCCAAAAAGCAGCTTCTGTTTTACGTGCGTTATTGATTTGTGTTAAATCCAATATTTGACCGAAATATTTTTGTGCATCAACATAATTCTTATCTTTGAATGATATTAACCCCATTGTCCATAAACCATATTCTGATTTCGCATCTGATGCGATTTTACCCCATTTTTTTGACAATGCATATTCGCCATTTGTATAATAAAGAAAAGTCAATCGCCCAGACAAACGACCATAATCAGCATTTGATATTTTTGATTTAAAAGATTTATCTTCTAATATTCTGCGTGCAGTCTTGGAAGCCCCAGATCGAATAGCTTTTTTAAACTTGTTTATCGTTTTTGTTGTTTTATCGTTATATGTTTTCACAGTCCATGTTTCAGATTGTGCAGATTCAATATATTCTTTGCCTGTCACGATGCTGGGGGTTGCAGGTTTACGCACATTGGCTTTCTTTATTTTCGCCATTTTTGATAATCTTTCTGCACCGGGCATATCATAATATTTATTCATCCAATTTTGTAATTCTGTGCCACGTGTATGATAAGTTTTAGAAACATATCGTTGATATAAAACTTCGTTCATTAAAAATTTATCTGTTAATTTCGTTTCTAATTTTTTAGCGGTTTCAATTTTTTCTTTGTCTTGCAACATAAATATTTGGGCATAAGTTGCCGCATCATTGTCCGTCAAAATATCCACAGATTCAACTGCCGATGCGACACATGGGCATAAAACCAACATTAAAAATGTTATTATTTTTTTCATCATCAAAACAACGAAGTCTTTGGTAATTCACAAACAATAGCATCTTCGTCTGCTTCTGGTATTTGGTTAATAATTTTCTTGAAATCAGACACACGTGAAAATTTCCGATAAACCGAAACAAAACGAATAAATGCAATCGGGTCCAAATTCAACAAAGAATCAGAAACCATTTGTCCGACCTGGGCACTGGTAACTGTATCATCTGCACTTTCTGTTTCCAATCTGCGTTGAATAGAAGCAACCAATCGGTCAATCTGTTCATCACGAACATCGCGATTACGGCATGCCAATTTAATAGAACGGAATAATTTTTCCCTGTCAAAAGGTTCTGTTTTTCCACTGTTTTTAACAACAATCAAATCACGCATTTGAATACGTTCCACAGTGGTGAATTTTGCACCACATTGATTGCAAACACGACGACGACGAATAACCGCATCGCCACTGTCTGGGCGGGAATCCGCCACACGACTGTCAGTAGAATTACAATAAGGACACCTCATAACAATTAAGGTTAGAAAAAAATCACGAACAAGTAAAGCAGAATTTCAAGCATATTGACAAAGTAAAATCGTGTGTTATTAT
>Ga0310697_10005359_pt1 | contig 12419 bp, 10 predicted proteins | sample 172DNAGHGlowgp2_FD_203883 | JGI IMG/M metagenome (GOLD analysis project Ga0310697, IMG submission 203883) | Sheep rumen microbial communities from Palmerston North, Manawatu-Wanganui, New Zealand - 1728 DNA GHGlow gp2 (v2) (version 2) | ecosystem: Host-associated > Mammals > Digestive system >... | reverse complement strand
ACGCCACCCCGATCAAGGAATAAGCCATGCTCCAGGTTTACTGCAAGAACACGAAGACCTCCCGCAAGTATCCGGAGGGGACTTCCCTCGCCCAGATGCTGGAGGATTTCGACTTCGAACGTCCCTACCCCATCGTCTCCGCCAAGGTGAACAATGTCTCCCAGGGACTCAAGTTCAAGGTCTATCAGAACAAGGACATCGAATTCATGGATGTCCGGGAGTCGAGCGGCGCCCGGGTGTACTGCCGTTCGCTCTGCTTCCTGCTCTTCAAGGCCGCGACGGACGTCTTTCCGGGGAGCCGCCTGTTCATGGAGCATCCGATTTCGGGAGGATTCTTCTGCCACCTCCGGAAAGCGGACGATACGGACCTCACGCCCGAGGACCTCACCCTCCTGAAAGCGCAGATGCAGGAAATCGTCCGGAAAGACCTTCCCTTCCACCGGTACGACGTCCAGACCGAGCGCGCCATCCGGGAATTCCGGAAAGCCGGCTATGACGACAAAGTGCGGCTCCTGGAAACGAGCGGCGAAGCCTATACGGACTACTACACGCTGGACAACACCTCCGATTACTATTACGGAAAACTCGTTCCCTCAACCGGTTACCTGACTGTATGGGACATCCAGCCCTACTATGACGGCATTCTTCTCCGGGTTCCCGACCGGAACGATCCTTCTGTCCTGGCACCCTTCGTGGACCAGCCCAAAACCTACGGGATGTTCAAGGAGAACCTCCGGTGGAACATCATCATGGGCCTGAACACGGTCGGCGACGTGAACCACGCCATCATCGAGGGACACGCCAGCGAACTGATCCAGATCGCGGAAGCCCTCCAGGAAAAGAAGATCGTCCAGATCGCCGAGGAAATCGACCGCCGTTACCGGGCGGAGGATCCCGTGAAGGTGGTGCTCATCACCGGACCGTCCTCCTCGGGCAAGACGACCTTCTGCAAGCGTCTGTCCATCCAGCTCAAAGCCTGCGGCCTGAAGCCCCTGTCCATGTCCACGGACGACTATTTCGTAAACCGGCTGGAAACGCCGCGTTTCCCCGACGGCAGCTTCGATTTCGACAACTTCGACACGGTGGACCACGCCCTCATGGAGAGCGACATCATGAAGATGCTCGCGGGAGAGGAAGTGAACGTTCCGGAGTTCAATTTCGTCACCGGCCTCAGGGAGTATAACGGCAAGAGAATCAAGCTGGAACCGGGTTGTATCCTCATCATTGAAGGGATCCATGCCCTGAACCCGGGCCTGACCGCGGAGATTCCCGACGCGTCCAAGTTCAAGATCTTCATCAACACCCTCACCGGCATCCTGCTGGACAACCACAACTGGATCCCGACGAGCGACAACCGGCTGCTGCGCCGGATCGTCCGCGATTACAACAAGGGCGCCTTCACGGCCCGGGAATCCATCAGCCAGTGGCCCAACGTGCGCAGCGCCGAAGAGAAATGGATCTATCCTTTCCAGGAGACGGCCGACATGATGTTCAACTCGGCCTACCTCATCGAGTTCGCCGTCCTGAAGAATCACGCGGAGCCCATCCTGCGGAGCGTCCCCCAGAACTGCCCCGAGTATTCCGAGGCGCACCGGCTCCTGAAGTTCATCCACTACTTTACGCCGGTTCCCGACAAGGAAATCCCCGCCACGTCCCTCCTGCGGGAGTTCCTCGGAGGTTCCAGTTTCAAGTAAGGGTCATTCCCCGGCGGGGACGATCGGAACGGTCGGATCCACGACGAGGGACTCCACCAGACGCGACAGCGAATCGAGGCGCTGCTGGATCCGGTCCAGCTGCGCTTCTTTTTTTGCCAGTTCCTGTTCCGTCCGGTCATAGATATCCCGGATCATCTGGTTCATTTCCTCATCGGTCATCCCCAGTGCGTGTTCCTTGATGACGATCTGATCGGACTTGATGTGGTGGGCCAGGGCGGAAGCGAAAAAGTCCGTCTGGGTCTCATAGGACATCGGTTCGCCCGTCAGGGAGATCTCCACCTTCCGGCCATGGTCGCTGTAGATCCGGTAATCGTAGATATAGGAACGGGATACGAGTTTGTTTTCCTGAACGAAAGCATTCACGTTCCGTTCAAAATTGTTGTCCCGGACCATGCCGATGGCGGAGAAGAGGCTCGGGATCACGACGATGAGGATAATGGTGGAAATCAGGCTGCGCCGCTTGGAGACGAGGGCCGGATCCAGGCCGGTCACTGTCTTGAAACGCAGATACTTCACCATCACGAAAGTGGCCAGGGTGATGAAAACGGTGTTGATGATGAACAGGTAAAGCGCCCCGAAGAAGAAATGCGCGTTCAGGCAGGACAGGCCGTAACCGGCCGTACACAGCGGCGGCATGAGGGCGGTGGCGATGGCAACGCCCGCAATGGCGGTACCACGTTCCTTCCGGCTGTTCTCCAGGATGCCGGCCAGACCGCCGAACAGGGCAATGAGGACGTCATAGATGGTCGGGCTCGTCCGGGCCTCCAGTTCCGTCGGATTCGTCAGGTTGAGCGGGGAAAGGAGAAAAAACAGGGTCGATGCCGCCAGGGAGATGAGAACCATCACCAGAAGATTCTTGAAAGCCAGTTTCAGGAGGTCCACGTCGTTCGTCCCGAGGGCGAGGCCGAGGCCGATGATCGGCCCCATGAGCGGGGAGATAAGCATGGCGCCGATGATGACCGCCGTCGAGTTCACGTTCAGGCCAACGGAAGCGATGACGATGGAGAATGCGAGGATCCAGACATTGGGGCCGCGGAACCAGATGGCGCTTTTGATCCGCTGCGCGGCGTCATCCGTGTCGATATGGTCGTAAATATTTGCGTAATAGCGGAATGTCCGCTTTAGGTAATCCTTGTCCCACTGCATAGTCCGTTCGTTTTACGAAAAGCAAGATAGCAATTTTTACGGGATTTCGCTACATTTGCATCCGAAATGACATTTTCCGAGACCATTCTGCACTGGTATGCCCTGAACGGGCGGGACCTCCCCTGGCGGAGGACCCGGGATCCCTATGCGGTCTGGCTGAGCGAAATCATTCTCCAGCAGACACGGGTGGCGCAGGGGCGCGCCTACTGGGAGCGGTTCCTCGAGCGTTTCCCCACCGTCGAACAACTGGCTGCCGCTACGGAGGATGAAGTCCTGCGCCTCTGGCAGGGCCTCGGTTACTATTCCCGGGCCCGGAACCTGCATGCCGCCGCGAAACAGATCGTGTCCATGGGCGGTTTTCCTTCCACGCTGGAAGGCATCCGATCGCTCAAGGGCGTGGGCGATTACACCGCCGCTGCCATCGGTTCCATCGCCTTCGGACTGCCTGCGGCCGTGCTGGACGGGAACGTGTACAGGGTGCTGTCCCGCTACTTTGGCATCGCCACCCCGGTGGGAAGTACGGCAGCCAAAAAAGAATTCACCGCCCTGGCGCAGCGGCTGCTTCCGGCAGACTCCCCTGCCGCCTTCAACCAGGGGATGATGGATTTCGGCGCCACCTGCTGCACGCCGGTGAATCCCTGCTGCATGACCTGCCCGTTACAAGCTGATTGCCAAGCATTTGCCAGCGGACGGGTGGATCTCCTTCCCGTCAAGCAAACCGCCGGCAAACCCGTCGAGCGCCACCTGACTTATGTCTATGTGCGTTCTCAAGGCCAGACCGCCATCCACCGCCGCGGCCCCGGCGACATCTGGCAGGGCCTCTGGGAGCCCTGGCTCACGGAGGAAGTCCCGGACGGCGCCCGGCTCGTCGTCTCCAGCTTCAAGCACCAGCTTACCCACCGCACCCTCTTCGCGGATTTCTGGATTTGGGAACCCGCGGTCCGTCCTCCCCTTCCGGAAGGATATATCTGGATACAAGAAGCGGAGCTTGACCGCTACGCCAAGCCCCGCCTTATCGAACTCCTTTTGGAAAAGGTTCAACCTTCCGGCATCGACTTGATGTAAAGGTCGCGCTGCGGGAACGGGATCTCGATGCCGTGGGCATTCAAGGCGTTGTAAATCAGTTCCTTCGCCTTGGCCGGATAGGTGTAATGCTCGTCCACGGTGATATACTGGTACACGGAGAGGTTCACGCTGTTGTCCCCGAAGTCCTTGAACCGGACCTGGATGCCATAGGCGGGATCCACGATGTCGCGACCGTACACGTCCTTGGTCTTGAGGGGCTCCAGGGCTTCCTGGATGACCGAGCGGACATCGTCCACATTGACTCCATATTTCACACCCACATCGAAAGAAAGCAATTCGTAGGAGTGGTTCCGCGTCAGGTTCTTGAAGTTCTTGTTGAACAGCGTGGTATTCGGGAAGGCCATCACCGAACCGTCGGAAGCCACAATCTGGGTACTCTGGTACGAAATGGCGTCCACCCGTCCGCGAATGCCGTCGCATTCGATGAAATCACCCACGCGGAGACGGCCGGACATGAGCTGCACCCCGTAGAAGAAGTTGTTCAGGATATCCTTCATGGCGAAGCCGAGACCGGTCGCCAGACCGGCTCCGATCACCTTCACGGCCGACGTAGGAATCTGCAGAAGCACGAAGATCGTAATGACATACACGCCCCACAGGCCGATGGCAATCATATTCTCCACCAGCGTGAAATTGGCCTGGTTCTCGTGGAACATGCGCCCGGAGGAACCTTTCATGATGGACCGGACCTTGAACAGCCGGTAGAGCGCCTTGCCCAGATACACCAGGTAGCGGAACAGGAAGAACAGCGTCACCACCAGGATGATCTTGGAGAAAGACAGATGGATATATCCGGTTACATTCAGGAACGGATACGTGTAATAGTCGTTGAACACGCCCTGCAGGTCAAATACGCTGGAGGCCATGTACAGGCTGAACGGAACGGACAGGACGATGGCGATGGGAAGAAGGGCCTGCTTGAAGAAGGAATGGGGCCAGGTCACGGCGATGAGGTCCTCGTCCGTCCGGTGCGGGAGATTGGAATGGTCGGCGATATAGCGCTCCTTGGTGGCGCGGATATGCCGGACATAGTAGATGTGCACCAGATCATATACCGCCGTAATAGTCTGAAGGAGCGTCAATTGGAAGATCCACCAGATCAGGAGCTGGACCCCGAGGAGGACATAGCCGAAGAAGGCGACGACGGTAGTCACGATCAGGATCAGGAGGGAAATCCAGCCGTAGATGACATCCCAGTACGGCAGGGCCTTCGCATACCGGCGCAGCGTCCATCCCTGAAGCAGGGTAAAGAGCAGCAGGAGCGGCGGGAACAGGATGTTCAGGAGACTGTTGGGGATGAAGGCGATCCGGAGCGAGATGACGATGAGGCTCAGCAGCAGGATCGGCACGTAGAGCCGGATACCCTTCCGGACGGCGTCTCCTTCCAGCCGGATGACCAGGGATACGAGGATCGCCGCCAGCATCCAGGCGAACTCCACGAGGAGTTTCGACGCCATGGCAAAGAAGTTCTGTTTCGAGAAAGCACTCGCAACCATGATGGACACGGCAAAGATGACGACACCCGTGATCAGGGTCATTTCGAAGCGGTGCTGGACAAAGGTTTCCTTCCGGAAGAACGGGACGTTCCTGACCAGGAACGATACGATGCCCAGGCTCAGCAGGGCGGCAATCACCAGATACACCAGGACGAAGAGGGAGAATCCCGTGACCATGGGCCCGCGCCACTGGCTGCGGACGCCGTTCAGGGCATCCGGGCTGTACTTGTCATGCGCATCGGTCACCGCCTGCCGCCAGTACCGCGGGAAGGAAGTGAGGATCGTCCAGTAGTCGGTCTGTCCATCGATGAAAATCTTGTTCTGAACGTTCTTGTACCGCTGCTGCGCATAGTCGTAGGTGGATTTCAGGAGGGCCGCCGTCTCCGCGTAATGCGTACTGTCACGAACCAGCTGCTCCTTTTGGCGGATACTGTAAGTCAATAGATTCTGCGCATAGAACAGGCAGCTGTCGCGGTCTTGCTGTCCCAATGAATCCAAGGTGAATGGACGCGTCCGGCCTGTCGTATCGAGGACCCTTCGCGTAGCCTCTTCCCCGCGGGAGCGCCGGATGGAATCCCGCCGGGCCCGCCAGAGGGCGGCATCCATGTACACCAGCTGGCCGGTGCTGTCCCGATAAGCCATCTCCAGAGCGGGCGGCAGGCGTTTGAGGGTCCGGGCCAGGCGATCGTACCGGTCGATATCGATGTCCAGCCGGGTGATGATGTCGTCGAACGGAAGCTTCTGCGCCGCAAACTCGTGATACTGGCGCGACACTTCGTTCAGGGCATACGTCATGTCGAAGGTATAGTCCTGCTTCTGCGAATAGAGCATCAGGGACAGCTCGTTGCTCCGCTGCATCATCTCCACGAGCTGGGCATGCTGCCGCTGTCCCCGTCCGCGGGTGCGCTCGGACCGTGCCTCGGCATTCTTCCAGGCCGCCTCCAGCTCATAGCGAAGGACCGACAGAGTCTGCGCCAGGTCCTTCTCGTTCAGGACGGCGAATGCCGGAACCAGGACGAGAAGGGCCATGACCAGGGTAATTATCTTTTTCTTTCTCATACGTTTAACCTATATTCGTTTGAGAATGCAAATATAATCAACTTTTCGCGCAACGAGTCACGAAGAAGCCTGGTCTCTTAATGATTATTGGGTAGCGGTCGAAATCCTGACGCCCGGTCATAGGTCAGGTTGCCGATGGAGTTGTAGGTGCGGATCGCATTGCACGCGAACTATCCTAATATGACATCCAGGACCATCATGAGGGCGAAGCCCAGGGCGAAACCGATGGTGGCGATATTGGAATGAGGCCCTTCGGAGGCCTCCGGAACGAGTTCTTCCACGACGACATAGAGCATGGCGCCGGCCGCAAAGGCCAGCATGTAGGGCATCGCCGGGGTCACGAGGGAAGCCAGCAGGATGACGAGAAGGCCACCGATGGGCTCCACGATGCCGCTCATCGCCCCGATCAGGAAGGACTTCCAGCGGGAGTTTCCGGCGGCCCGGAGGGGCATGGAGATAATCGCTCCTTCCGGGACATTCTGGATGGCGATACCCAGCGACAGGGCCAGGGCGGCCGCGGCGGAGATGCCCGCATCGGCCTGCATGGCTCCGGCGAGGGCCACACCCACGGCCATTCCTTCCGGAAGATTGTGGATGGTGACGGCGAGGGCCAGCATCGTCGTCTTGGACAGATGGCTCTTCAGGCCTTCCGCCTCCCCCGTCACGTGCAGGTGCGGGGTGATCTGGTCGATCAGGAGCAGGAAGGCGAAACCGCCCAGCAGGCCGATGGTCACGGGCCACACATTCCCCCCGCTCATTTCCATGCCCGGAATGAGCAAGGACCACACCGAGGCCGCCACCATCACACCCGAGGCAAACCCCAGGAGCACCTTCTGCAGCATTGCCGACATCTCTTTCCGCATGAAAAAGACGAAGGCCGATCCCAGCGCCGTTCCGGCGAAGGGAATCAGCAGGCCGATCAAGATTGCATCCATACTACGTTCATTTACGGTGCAAAGATAATGATCTTTTCCTGCAAACAGGTTGCAAACGGCCATTCCCTTTTGGGTGACGGAATCTTTTTCGTACCTTTGCGAAAAGGATTTGCCATGGCCGAATCGAATTTCATAGACTACGTAAAGATGTTCTGCGCGAGCGGGCACGGCGGGGCCGGGTCCATGCACCTGCACCGGGCGAAGTATGTGCCCAAGGGCGGACCGGACGGCGGCGACGGCGGACGGGGCGGACACATCATCCTGAAGGCGAACCCCCAGCTCTGGACGCTCATCCACCTGCGTTACCGCAAGGTCGTGCGGGCGGAGAACGGCGACCCGGGCGGAGCGGCGCTCCGGAAAGGGAAGAACGGGGCGGACATCGTCCTGGAAGTTCCCCTGGGCGTGGTCGTGAAGGATGCCGAGACCGAGGAAGTCATCGCCGAGATCGTGGAACCCGGACAGGAGTACATCCTGTGCGAGGGCGGCCGCGGCGGCTGGGGAAACGACCATTTCAAGTCCCCGACCAACCAGACGCCGCGTTATGCACAGCCCGGCGAGGAAGGCGTGGAAGGCTGGTTCATCCTGGAACTGAAGGTCTTGGCCGACGTAGGCCTCGTCGGATTCCCGAACGCCGGGAAATCCACCCTGCTGGCAGCCATTACCTCCGCCAAGCCCAAGATTGCGAACTACGCCTTCACCACCCTGGAACCGAACCTCGGGATCGTCCGCTATTACGACGACCGTTCCTTCGTGATGGCCGACATCCCCGGCATCATCGAGGGGGCCCACGAAGGCCGCGGCATCGGCACCCGATTCCTCCGGCACATCGAACGGAACTCGGTCCTGCTCTTCATGGTGGCGGCCGACGAACCGGATGTCGCCAAGGCCTATGAGGTGTTGCTCGGCGAACTGAAGGAATACAATCCGGAACTGCTGGTGAAGGACCGCGTCCTCGCCGTTACGAAAACGGACCTCATCGACGAAAAACAGCGGAAGAAGATCGAGAAGAAGCTGCCGGAAGGGATTCCGCACGTGTTCATCTCCTCGGTCGCGCAAACCGGACTCGTCGAGCTCAAGGAAGAGCTCTGGAAAGCCTTGACCAAGTAGCGTCATGCTGGAGCAGCTCATTGGTATCGACCAGGACATCACCCTGTGGATCAATGGATTGCACACTGCGTGGAGCGATCCCTTCTGGATGTTCCTCTCGAATATCAGGGTCTGGTTCCCGGCCTATGGTGCCATCATGGGCTTCATGATCTGGCGGCTCGGCTGGAAAAAAGGGCTCTTCGTCATCCTGACCTGCATCCTGACCGTCGTCCTCTGTGACCAGATTTCCTCCCATGTCAAGGACACCGTCGGCCGCCTCCGGCCGCTCTACTCGACCTGGATGCTGCAACACGGCCTCCACTGGCCGCTCGGACGCTACGATTTCTACGGATTCTTTTCCGGACACGCCAGCAATTCGTTCGGATTCGCGGCCTGCTCCTACCTGGGATTCCAATGGAACGACCGGAATCATCGTTACAAGGTATATGGCATCTGCGCCCTTGTCTGGGCAGGCCTGATGTCCCTGAGCCGCATCATGCTGGCCGCCCATTACTTCGGAGACGTCCTGGTAGGAACCATTTTCGGCCTTTCGGTCGGCTCGCTCTGCGCCCTGCTGGGAAGATTTGCGATCGTCAGAATGAAACTATGAAAAAACTGCTTGTACTCTTTTCGCTGGTGGTTCTGCTGCCGGCCTGCTCGAAACCGCTGGAAAACAAGGCCTGGGACCCTGCTGTGAAAAGCGCCCTGAACACGCTGATCCGTGAGGAAAGCGGTCAGGACGCCTATGCCGTCTTCGACTTTGACAAAACCTCCATCGTCCATGACATTTCCAATGCCCTGATGGTCTATCAGATTGAGAATCTGTGTTTTGGCGATGCCCCTAAGCATGATTTCCTGGACGGTATCGAGGCGCCGGACACGCCCATGGAAGGAACGGACCTCACTTTTGCGGAAATGGGCGCCCTGCTCCGGGACGAATACCTCACGCTGAAATCGCAGAAGGAAGGCGGTGCGTCGATGGAAGCGATCCATGCATCGCCGGTGTATCTGGATTTCCGGGCCCGGATGTGGGCCTTCCTGGAAGCGATGGACACGACTTTCGGAGAATGGGTTTCCTACTGCTGGATGCCGGGTCTCCTGACCGGAATGACAGAGGAAGATGCCCGACAGGTCGTCCGGGCGGCCATTCAGCAGGAATATGGACTCGAAAAGCTGAAAGTGGAGGAATGGACCTCACCGGATGGTCAGACCCGCGTCACGGTGGAACGCGGGATCTGGATGTCCGATGCGATGAAGGAACTCTATCAGGCCCTGATCCGGAAAGGCATCACCCCTTATGTCTGCTCCGCCTCCCTGGAGCTCATTGTCGAGGAGCTTGCCTGCGATCCGGTCCTGGGCCCCGGACTCCCCCGGGAGCAGGTTTTTGGACTCCGTTTCCTCCCCGAAGAGCCGCTCCAGGCCCGCTTCGACCCCTCCTATCCGCAGCCTATCGGCCCCAGTAAAGTAGAGTGCATCAAGACTTTCATGGCCCCTGCCCATGGGAACTCCGCTCCGGTCCTCGTCGGAGGAGACAGCAATGGCGACGTGCCCATGCTCACCGCCTTCCCCGAAACCCGCAAAGGGCTCATCATCGATGTGGGCCGGAAACCGGAAACACCCGTCGGCCAGCTGGCCGCCCAGGCACGCAGCGAGAATAACCAGGGCCGCTTCCTGCTCCAGCCGGCCTTTGCCAAGGCCGACGGAGCCGTCGAAGGTGGCGGAATCTAGGAAACGCCGTATTACAGCGTAGGAATCACTTTTTCCATCCGGATGCCGCGGGATCCTTTCACCAGGATGGCGGCACCGCTTACCGGTTGTGCTGCCAGGGCGGCAGCCAGTTCATCGGATGTTGCGAACAGCCGGATGTAAGGACGCATGCCGGCCTGTTCCACGGCCTTCCGGAACTCGTCACCGACCAGACAGGCGTGCGTGAGGCCGCAGCCGTCCAGTTTCTCAAGGATTTTCACATGCTCCTTCACGGAGTCCTCCCCCAGTTCGCGCATATCGCCCAGCAAAGCGATTTTACAGGGATCCTGCAGCAGGGCGAAATTGTCCAGGGCGGCGGACATGGAGGAAGGATTGGCATTATAGGCATCCTCGATGACCACGTTGCGCTCCGTCCGGGTCATCTGGGAACGGTTGTTCGCAGGGACGTAAGCCGCGATGGCTGCCATGCCCTTTTCCAGCGGAATCCCGAACTGCCTTCCCACGGCGAGGGCCGCCATCACGTTGGCGGCATTATAAGCACCGACGAGCTTGGTTTCCAAGACCTTGCCGCCGATCTCCATCCGGAGGTAGGGCTGTTCCGCCGATGAAGGCAGGATGACCGCGTCCTCCCCTTCCACCCCATAGGGGATGATGGACAAGGGACGCTGGAGAGCCATCTCGTAAAGATGGTCGTCATCCACATTGACAAAAGCCTGCCCGTCATGCTCCGACAACCAGTCATAGAGCTGTCCCTTGGCCTTTTTCACCCCTTCAAAGCTGCCGAATCCCAGCAGGTGGGCCTTGCCCACATTGGTGATGAGGCCGTAATCCGGCTGGCTGACCCAGGTCAGGGCGGAGATGTCGTCGGGATGGCTTGCGCCCATCTCGACGACGGCGATTTCCGCGTCCGGGCCGATGGACAGGACCGTCAGCGGAACACCGATGTCGTTATTCAGGTTTCCCTGCGTCGCCGCCACCCGATAGGCCGAGGAAAGGACCGTCCGGATGAGTTCCTTCGTCGTCGTTTTCCCATTGGTGCCGGTAAGACCGATGACGGGGATTTCCAGATACTTCCGATGGCAGGCGGCCAGCTCCTTCAGGGTCTGGAGCGAATCCGGGAAACGGAGGATGCGGGGATCGTCGCCGGAAGCGTAGTCATTGGCGATGACATAGGAGGCACCGGCTTCCAGCGCCTGGAGGGCATAATCGTTTCCGTCGAAATTTTCGCCCTTGAGAGCGACGAAGATCTGTCCGGGCCGGAGGGTCCGCGTATCCGTATTCACGCCTTCAGAGGCGAGGAAAATGGTATATAGTTCGTTGATTTCCATAGTATTATCTTCCAGTACTTCCAAATCCGCCCTGTCCGCGCTGCGTCTCGTCCAGCACCTCCACTTCTTCCCATTCCACCCGTTCGTGGCGGGCGACGACCATCTGGGCGATGCGCTCCCCCGGAACGATCTCGAACGGCGTGTCCGACAGGTTCACGAGGATGACCTTGATCTCGCCCCGGTAATCCGCGTCGATGGTTCCGGGCGTATTGAGGACGGTGATTCCGTGTTTGGCGGCCAGGCCGCTGCGGGGACGCACCTGGGCCTCATACCCTTCCGGAAGGGCGATGAAAAGGCCGGTAGGGACCAGGGCGCGCTGGAGCGGAGCGAGCGTCAGCGGCGATTCGAGGTGGGCCTTGAGGTCCATGCCGGCGGAAAGCGGCGTCGCATAGAAAGGTGCCGCATAGGGCGATTGATTGACGATTTTGACTTTCAGCATGTCATTCTGAGCTTGTCGAGGGATCCTATTTCGGGGCAATGATATACAGGAAGGCGGCGATGATGGCATACAGGATGTTCGGAATCCAGGTGGCGATGCCGGCGGACAGCGTATCGGTCACGACGAACATCTTGCTGAACTGCTCGAACAGGACATAGGAGAAACCGAGGGCAAGTCCCACGGCCATGTTCCAGCCCATGCCGCCCCGTCGTTTCTTGGAGCACAGGGACACGCCGATGATCGTGAGGATGATGGCCGACAGCGGCATGGAATACCGCCGGTGCTTCTCCATCTCAGCCACCTTCACGGTCGCGTCTCCCCGGGATTTCTGGGTTTCGATAAGCTGGTCCAGCTGGCCCTTGTCCAGGCGTTCGATCGTGTATTCGTTGTAGTAGAAATCGTCCACGGTCAGGCTCAGGGTG
>Ga0310697_10005357_pt1 | contig 12421 bp, 6 predicted proteins | sample 172DNAGHGlowgp2_FD_203883 | JGI IMG/M metagenome (GOLD analysis project Ga0310697, IMG submission 203883) | Sheep rumen microbial communities from Palmerston North, Manawatu-Wanganui, New Zealand - 1728 DNA GHGlow gp2 (v2) (version 2) | ecosystem: Host-associated > Mammals > Digestive system >... | reverse complement strand
TTCTATTATTTAGCTTATTTTAGTATAGCTTATTTTGTGAATAAAAAATAGTATAAAAATAATATTTCTTGCAACTCCCTAAAATCTTTGTTATACTCATTCTTTAATATATCATTTTAAGAGGTAAAAATATGGCATACTATTTTGAAGAACCATCCCACACATTCGATGAATATCTGCTGATTCCTGGTTACACAGGTCCAGACTGTATCCCTGCTAACGTAAGCTTACAGACTCCTGTAGTGCGTTACAACAAGAAGTTGGGCGAAAAATGTCCTCTTATGATGAACATTCCTATGACTTCTGCTGTTATGCAGGCCGTTTCTGATGATAAACTTGCCGTCGCTCTTGCAAAAGAAGGCGGCATTTCTTTTATATATGGTTCACAGACAATAGAAAATCAGGCTGCCATGGTTGCCCGTGTAAAAGCTTACAAAGCTGGTTTTGTTACTTCCGATACAAATATCCGTCCTGAACAGACTTTGACAGAGCTTGTTGCTGCTATTGAAAAAACAGGCCACTCTACAGTTGCCGTTACTCTTGATGGAACTGCAAACGGTAAACTTCTTGGTATTATTACAGACCGCGACTTTCGCATTAAAAAGGCTGCTCCGGATGCAAAAGTTCAGGAATATATGACACCGCTTGGTTCACTTGTTATGGGCCGCGAAGGAATTACTCTTGAAGAAGCAAACGATATCATCTGGCAGAAGAAAGTAAATCAGCTTCCGGTTGTAGACAGCGATGGAAATCTCTTGTACCTCATTTTCCGTAAGGATGCTGCAAGTCATGAAGAACATCCGAATGAACTTCTTGATGATCAGAAGCGCTATATTGTAGGGGCAGGTATTAATACCCGTGACTATATGGAGCGTGTGCCAGCCTTGCTCGAAGCCGGAGTTGATGTAATGACTTTGGATTCAAGCGAAGGTTTTACAGAATGGCAGCGCCGTGCTTTACAGGATATTCACGGAAAATGGCCTAACGCAAAGGTTGGAGCCGGAAACGTTGTAGATGCAGAAGGCTTCCGCTTCCTTGCAGAAGCAGGTGCAGACTTTGTAAAGATTGGTATTGGCGGCGGTTCAATTTGTATTACCCGCGAGCAGAAGGGTATTGGCCGTGGTCAGGCTACTGCTACAATTGAAGTTGCTAAAGCCCGTGACCAGTACTACGAAGAAACAGGTATTTATGTTCCAATCTGTTCCGACGGTGGTATTGTTTATGACCATCACGTAACACTGGCTCTTGCTATGGGTGCCGACTTTGTAATGCTTGGACGTTATTTTGCCCGCTTTGATGAATCTCCTACAAACAAGCTTATTGTTAATGGAAACTATGTAAAGGAATACTGGGGTGAAGGTTCAAACCGTGCCCGCAACTGGCAGCGCTACGACCTTGGTGGAAAGAAAGGTATGGCTTTTGAAGAGGGCGTTGACTCTTACGTTCCTTATGCAGGCAGCCTCCACGATAACGTAACTCTTACAACAAGCAAGATTATTCATACAATGTGTAACTGTGGAGTTCTTACAATTCCGGAACTTCAGAAAAATGCAAAGATTACACTTGTAAGTGCCGCCTCTATCCGCGAAGGTGGCGCTCACGATGTTATTGTAAAGAATTCTATTAAGGCTAACTAGTAAGTGGATTGCTTCGTCGCTGCGCTCCTCGCAATGACGAATGGCCTCCGTCATTGCGAGGCCGAAGGCCGAAGCAATTTACATATCAAATAAACTCCTGCAATCACTGCGCAGGAACTTAATTTTAATCTGCTTTAGCTTAAGCCCGTTAGCTGCAACAAAGAGTCGGCAAATGCTGAATCTTGTAACTAACGGGATTTCTTTTGTTATAGTAACATCTTTTCCGCCACTTCCGTTAAAGGTAAAGCCTGCCATAGGAATGCCCTGGAAGAACATTGTACAAGGAAGTTGTGCAAGTTCGTTGAGCTCTGAACTTGCTGTAAGAGAAGCTTCAAAAGCACCAAAATCCTTTACATCAAATGCAAGAACGAAGTTTGTGTTTGCTTTACTTTCTTTGTAGGTAAGGTCAATTACAATTTCGTCTTTTCCAAGTTCAATAAATTCAACGTCTTCCATGTTGATGTCATCTGGAGAAGCCGGGCGGTTTATAATTTCAATTTCATCCTGAGTATTCAAAAGACGCTTCATAGCAGAAGTATTCATTACATGGCTGCAAACATTAATTGCAGTTCGCTGAAGTTCTGCACGTGTTAGACTTCCGTCTGCAAGGGCCTTAAAAGTGTTTTCTCCGCTGGCATCTGTTTTACCGTCAGGGCAGCACATATAAATATCATTCTGAGCACGCAGCATTACTGCAAAGTTTGTTTTGTTTGGAACTTCTCCGGGCTCGTTTAATAAAGCCCACCAGTCTGTCATAACAATGCCTTTGAATCCCCAGTCTTTGCGGAGGATTGTTGTATTCAAGTCGTATGAGCTTGGAGTGTGAATGCCGTTTACACTTCCGTATGAAGTCATAACAGAGTCTCCTCCATTCTTAACGGCAATCTCATAACCTTTGAGATATATTTCGCGCAAGGCACGTTCACTTATTACAGAATCCTGGCCAAAGCGGTTTGTTTCCTGGTTGTTACCGCAGAAGTGCTTCATTGTACCTGTAGCGCCACCTGCCTGTAAGCCTTGAATCATTGCAGAACCAATAATTCCTGTAACAAGAGGATCTTCAGAAAAATATTCAAAGTTTCGTCCATTAAGCGGGTGACGGTGAATATTCATGCCGGGACCAAGAAGATTTTCTACATTTGTAGCGGTCATTTCGAGGCCCGTAAGAGTATAGAGTTCTTTTACAAGCTTACGGTTATAGGTGCTGGCAATTAAGGTTCCGTTTGGAAGAGAAAAGGCTTTCATTCCACAGTCAAGACGCATTCCGCTTGGACCGTCATCACAGCAGGCAACAGGAATTCCAAAATGCTCTTTAAGGCGGGGAGAAACTCCACCAAAAGCGCTGGCAGTTCCAGGTGTTACAAGACTGCTGCCCATTCCTTCGCCACGAGGGAAGCAGGCAAGTTCTTCATCTGTAAACTGGGCAACAAAAGTTTCTATTATAATTTTTCCGTCTAAAACATCCTTGAGTTTGTAGCCCTTGTCGCCTGTAAAAGGAATTTCTTTAGGAAGACGTTCTGCGCGGCGCTGCCACATATCAATAGTTGCAAGAGGAGCTGGCTGCATTGTAAGTTTTCCATTTGAGTCTGCGTGCATGCGCTCAAAAGCACGTACCGGTGCATAAGCTTCTTCGCATTCTTTAATTACAATAAGCTGGTTTAAGTCAAAGCTTAAAACTTCCTGAGCAGAACGAACATCGCTGCCTGCGTAAACCTTATAGTTTCCTTCTTCAAGAACAAAACATGCTTTATTTCCTGTATAGCCGCCGTCGTCATAAGAAGCAAAACTTTCGTATGGAATTGAAAAATCAAGCTCCTGAGATTCTCCGGCTTCAAGAAGTTCTGTCTTTTCAAAATCAACAAGAACTCTTTCTGCTTTTCCAAGTTTTCCTTGTGGGGCTTTTACATAAATCTGGGCAACTTCTTTTGAGGTAGCATTTCCTGTATTAGTAATTTTAATTTTAAGACTAACCTTTTTTTCATTGCGCTTATCTTCTGCACTTACAGTATCAAACTTGAAGCTTGTGTAGGTAAGGCCGTAACCAAAAGGGTAGAGAACCTTATCTTTTGCAAAGCTTTCAAAATAGCGGTAGCCAACAAAAATATCTTCGCAGTAAAAGTTTCCCTCGCGGTTTCCAAACCATTGGTTGCTTGGGTAGTCTTCAATTGTTTTTGCAATTGTATCGGTAAGTTTACCACTTGGTGGAATTTTGCCTGTAAGTACATCTGCTGTTCCAAGGCCTCCCAGCATACCGCCCTGCCATACATACATAACAGCATCAGGTTTAATCTGGTCAACAAAGCTCATGTCTATGATGTTGCCGACATTTAAAAGCACTGCCATTTTATCAAAACCCTGGCGGACTTTTTTGAGCATATCAAGTTCACCGTCAGAAAGATACCAGGAACCCTGTGTAGCAGAGTTATCCTTGTCTTCTCCTGCTGTTCGTCCAATAATTACAAGGGCTGTGTCGCTTTTTTCTGCACAGGAAGCAACAAGTTCTTTTGTTAAAGGCATTTCGTCCTGGGACCAGCGTTCTTTTCCCCAGCCCATGCCTTCGTCATAAGGATGGTCTTTTTCCCATTCTATATATATGTTTTTTAGTTCCTGATTTACTTTTACCTGGCCTGATTCTTCAAGAGCTTCGAGAATATTCCATACTTTGTCTACATTTACTTTTCCGCCGGAACCGGTACCACTTTTATAATAATTAGACCAGATTCTTCCAAAAACAGAAACTGTAGAGTCTTTTTTTAGTGGAAGTACTCCATTGTTTTCAAGAAGAACACAACCTTCTGCAATTGTCTTGCGCGCAGTATCTCCGTAAATATTCCAGTCGAGAATTTTTTTCATTTGAAACTCCTGAGTAAGGCCTCGGGCGGCCGATGTTTTATAGCAATGTATTAAGATAATTTTTGTCGGAACATTCTAAGATTAATAAGCTTTCGGAATTTTATGAAGCGGATAATCTGATCCCAGAGCTTTTTAGAAAGTCCGCGTTTGCCAATTGTGCGAACAAAGTTGTTTGGATCTTCCGATTCATCGGCTGCCATCTTAGAAAGATTTTCGAACATTGCCTGATCTTTTGCACGGTCTGCATCGGTACGGTTGTCGCGCATCTGAATAAGCTTGTCGTAAAAGTCGGTCATCTTTGCATATTTCCAGAAATGTTCTTCGTAAAGTACATTCTTTTCTTTCCATGGACGCCAGTTTATTTTCCAGTGGATGATATTTAAATCTTTGTCATCGAATTCATCATTTTTGTAGGAAGTTTTATTCCAGCCAAGATTTACCCACTTTACATTGTTGCGGCAGATAACATTAAGATAATCTTCATCCTGGACTACACGGAATTTATATTTTCCTAAAAGTTCTACAAAGCGTTCTGCAACCATCTTTCGGCGCCAGCGGTGACAGTTTATAAGGAGAATACCTGCATTAAAATAGTTTTTGCGGTTTATACCGTCTACTTTTTCTACATAATTTCCAAATACATCATAAGTCTGCATAACTTCTTCGATTGCGGCTCCAACATAGTAACCATGAATCTCGGTGTTATAAAGCTTGCTGATGTCGCCGGTTACAGTGATGTCGCAGTCAAGATACAAAACCTTTGAATATTCAGGAAATACATTTGGAATAAAGAGGCGGTAATAGGTCTCTTTAGAATAATAGTCGCGCAAATGGAACATCGACTGAACTTTATCAAGCTCCTTTGCAAGAGAAATAAACTGAATTGAAGAATTAGGAGTCTGAAGTTTTAAGATACTGTCTATATTCTCCTGCTTTATTTGTGTAGTAAGAACATAGATTTTATAATATTTATCTGTAGCTGCATTATCAAGAAGTGACGCAATTGCAACTGCAAGAAATGGAATATAATTGTCGTCAGTTGCAAAGCAGATTGGAATAATTTGTTGAATAGCAATCTTTTTCATATGTAAAATTTACTTAAAAAATGACTCTTTGTCAATAATTGAATTATAAGTGGCTGAATTGTTGAATTGGGGTTTTAGGGGCAGAGCCCCTAGGAGAGGGGGTAGGACGCAACGAAGTGCGGCCGAGGGGGAGACTTCCCCCTCTTTGCTAATTTCTTATTTTTCTTCATCCTCTTCGACGAGAACCATTTTCTTAGTAACCTGAACTTTTTCGTCGTAGCAGGTGAACATCTGGTCTACATCGGTGGCAGGGAGCTTTGGAGTAATCAAACTTACAAGAGGAACGATAATCAAACCACCAACCATGGCAACGGCACCACAGTTAATCGGCGACTTAATAAAGCGCAGGGCCGGGAACATGTTTACAACTGTAAGGGCAACACCCCAGACAAAGTTGGCCCAAACTGCGGCTTTTGTAATTTTCTTTGAGAAAAGTCCCCAGAGGAATGGAGCAAGGAAGGCACCTGCCAATGCACCCCATGAATAACCCATGAGCTGGGCAATGTATGGAACCTTGTCCGGGTTCAAGGCAATTCCAACAGAGATTGCAATAAAGATTACGATAAAAATGCGCATTACAAAAACGGTTTTCTTTTCATCGGCTTTTTTCATGCAGGTAATTTTGAGCATATCGAGTGTGAGAGTTGAGCTTGAGGTCAAAACCAGAGACGACAATGTAGACATAGAAGCAGAAAGAACCAGTACTACTACAATACCAATCAGAATATCAGGCAGGGTAGAAAGCATTTGTGGAACAATGTTATCGTAAACAATTCCCTTTGCTCCATGAATGGCAGGGAAATCAAAAAGGCGTCCAAAACCGCCTAGGAAATAACAGCCGCCTGCAATTACAACTGCAAATACTGTAGAAACTACGGTTCCGGTTTTAACTGCTTTTTCTGACTTAATGGAATAGAACTTGCCCACCATCTGAGGAAGTCCCCAGGTACCAAGAGAAGTAAGAATAATTACTCCAAGAAGGTTTAATGGATCCGGACCAAAGAAGGAAGCAAACATTCCGTTCATGTCTTTGAGGGCAGGGGCGGCAACGGTAGGGTCACCAGGGATTTTTGAAAGCTTGTCCAAGGCAGACAAGAAACCTCCCTGGCCTGCAATAACGGCTGCAATAACTGCAATAATACCGCCAAGCATGATGAGTCCCTGAATAAAGTCGTTGATTGCTGTTGCCATGTAACCGCCAAGGATTACGTAAACTGCTGTAAGAATTGCCATACCGATTACACACCATTTGTAGTCAATATCAAAGGCAAGTCCAAAAAGGGTAGAAAGACCCTTGTACAAAGAAGCTGTATATGGAATAAGGAAAATAAATGCAATGGCTGCGGCGGCTATGCGGAGTGCCTGGCTTTGATAACGTTTACCAAAAAAGTCAGGCATAGTTTTTGCGTCCAGGTGATGTGTCATAACGCGGGTGCGGCGACCCATTACAACCCAGGCAAGCAGGGAGCCTAAAAAGGCGTTTCCAAGACCAATCCAGGTGGAAGAAATTCCGTACTTCCAGCCAAACTGTCCGGCATAACCAATAAATACTACGGCAGAAAAATATGATGTTCCGTAAGCAAAAGCTGTGAGCCAGGGACCAACGTTGCGTCCGCCAAGAACAAATCCGTTTACATCCTTTGCCTGTCTGCGGGAATAAACTCCTACAAAAATCATTATGGCAAAGAAAATTACAAGCATTGCGATTTTTAAAACCATTTGAAAACCTCTGTTTCGTGTTTCTATATATAGTAATAATATAGACAGATTTGGGAAAAGTGTCAAGGTGATAGTAGGCGTCAGGTTTTTGAATAATGAGGGGGGAAGGCCTTCCCCCTGGGCTCAACCCGCTGTGCGGTTTTCGCCACACCCCCTTCGCCTAGGTAGGGAGCGGCACCGCAACGCGGGGTAAAAACAGTCCGGTGGACTGTTTTTAGCGAGTCTCTCGGAGAGCTATGCTCGTAGAGGCTCGCCGCCCCCTAAGACCCCTGCGAGTAGGTAAACCTAAAAATTGCTGTCGTAATTTTTTTAACGGTTTGCTATCTATCACCGCCTGCCAGCGGGCTTACTTACCCCTTAAAATCCCCCGCAGATAAACAAACCTAAAAATTGACTGCGGAATTTATCTTTTAAGTGTATTTGTATTTGACAGGTTGCATTTACGTGAGTTTCTGCCGTAAGAAAGGCAAACTCACGTAAAACTCAATTCAAAAGGTTGCCTGCCGTCAGATTAAGCTTGTCTTGCAGCTGTAATTACGTGAGTTTTTGACACAACAAAGACAAACTCGCGTAAAACTCAATTCAAAAGTCTGCCTGCTGTCAGACTAAGCATGTCTTGCAGCTGTAATTACGTGAGTTTTTGGCATAACAAAGACAAACTCACGTAAAACTCAATTCAAAAGTCTGCCTGCTGTCAGACTAAGCATGTCTTGCAGCTGTAATTACGTGAGTTTTTGCCGTACGGCTCGCAATGACGGGGAGAGTGGCATGTAAAAGTCGCGGAATTTTCTATTTTCAAACATATTTATAATAGAAAAAAGTTGGTTTATATGTAAAAATAATCTTATGAGTACAATAAAAAACACCTTTTTAGACTACGGCTACAGCGCTGCCGAAATTGAAAAGCGCGTGGCTGATACTTTTACAGAGATTTTTGAAAAACCCTGGTCCCGCTTTTATTTTGAAGGCATTGGCGACACCGGCTATTTTATGGATACAGGAAACTGCGATGCCCGCACCGAAGGCATGTCTTATGGCATGATGATGTGTGTCATGAATGACCGCAAGGATATTTTTGACCGCATGTGGAAATTTGCCATGGACTTTATGTACATGAAAGAAGGGCGAATGAAAGGTTATTTTGCCTGGTCTGTTGGTCCTGACGGTAAAAAGAATGCCTGGGGACCTGCTCCTGATGGAGAAGAGTTTTTTGCAATGGCCTTGTTCCTGGCCGGCCGCAAGTGGGGAGACGCAGATGGCGAAAGTATCTACAACTACACCCTGTGGGCTCGCCGCATTCTGCATACCTGCCTGCATCATGAGTTTCCTATGTGGAATGCAGAAAATGCCTATGTGCTTTTTGTGCCGGCCTGTCCTTTTACAGATCCTTCTTACCACCTTATGCATTTTTATCATTATTTTGCCATGTGGGCAGACCAGGAAGACAGAGCTTTTTGGAAGCGTGCAGAGGAAGCCAGCCGCGAGTATCTTGCAAAGGCATGTCACCCGGTAACCGGTATGAACCCTGAATATGGAAACTTTGACGGAAGTCCAAATCCATATGGCCCGCCGCAGGATCACGGGGATTTTTACAGCGATGCTTACAGAACCGGTGCCAACATTGGGCTGGATTCTTTGTGGCATGGTCACACTCCGGAGTTTGAAAAAATTGCAGATAATCTGGTGACTTTCTTTGCAGACATTGAGCCTGCTGACTATAAAAAATATCACATTGACGGTTCACCTGTTCTGCTGGCTGATGGAAGTGAAGAAAAAGCATTGCACCCGGTAGGCCTGCTTGCAACCTTGGCACAGACAACTTTGGCCTGTTCTCCAGCCGCTTCTGGTGCGGCTGAGAATATTGTGCGAAGGTTCTGGAATACACCGCTTCGCATGGGTGAGCGCCGCTACTATGATAACTGTCTGTATTTTTTTGCTATGCTGGCCTTGAGCGGAAAATATAAGGTATAATTACAAAATATAAACCAGGATAATGATTAACAAACGGATTTGCTCGCGTCTAACGACGCTCTCTTTAAAGAGTGAAGGCCGTTAGGTCTGAACAAATCCGTTTGTTATAAACTCACAAATACGCTATAATAGTTTAATTATGTCAGAAGAAAAAATTGTAATTAGGGGTGCGCGAGAGCATAACCTTAAAAATATAGATGTTACTTTACCAAGAAATAAGCTTGTTGTAATTTCGGGGCTGAGCGGGTCGGGAAAATCTTCGCTGGCTTTTGATACGCTTTTTGCAGAAGGACAGCGCCGATACATGGAGAGCCTTTCCAGCTATGCCCGCCAGTTTCTTGGCCGCATGGACAAGCCTGATGTTGACCTGATTGAAGGACTTTCTCCTGCTATTTCTATTGAACAAAAATCTACTAATAAAAACCCACGCTCAACGGTTGGTACAATCACAGAAATATACGACTACTACCGACTTCTTTTTGCCAGAACCGGTCATGCCCACTGTCCTAACTGTGGCCGCGAAATTCGTGAACAGAGCGTAGACCAGATTATAGACACAATCATGGCCTGGCCTGACGGAACTAAAATGCAGGTGCTGGCTCCGGTTATCCGCGGAAAAAAGGGTGAGCATACAAAGATTATTGAAGATGCAATTAAATCAGGTTTTGTCCGTGCCCGCATAGACGGAGTAATGGCAGAGCTTGAAGATTCCATAAAACTTGATAAACAGAAAAAACACACGATTGAAATTGTTGTAGACCGAATCAAAAAATCTGATGAGGTTCGTTCTCGCCTGGCAGACTCAATTGAAATTGCCCTTAAAAATGCAAATGGAATTGTAATTGTGACCCGCCAGGACCCGGATGACGACAAAACAACAGAGGTTTTCTTTAGCCAGAAAAATGCCTGTCCTGACTGCGGTATTTCCATCCCGGACCTGCAGCCAAGGCTTTTTTCTTTTAATAATCCTTTTGGTGCCTGTCCGGAATGTACCGGTCTTGGAGAAAAGATGGAATGGGATTATAAAAAAATCCTGCCTGACCGCAGCCTTAGCTTTAACCAGACAGCCTTCCCATTTTTTAATCCCACCAGCGAATGGAACCGCAGCATTTTTACTGCTGTAGCCGATGCCGCAGGCTTTACCCTGGACACTCCGATTGACCAGCTTAGCGACAAGCAGTTTGACTTTTTATGGAACGGCTCTGACACTAAAAAGCTCCATTGGATTTACCAGAAGCAAAGCGGGGAAGGTTATTCTGAATACAACCGTCCATGGCCCGGAGTTTTGCGCGAAATGAACCGACGTTACCGCGAAGCCTGGGGCGAAAGCATGCGTGCTAATATAGAAGAAAAGTTTATGGCAATTCACGAATGCTCTGCCTGCCACGGAATGCGATTACGTCCCGAAGCTCTGGGTGTAACTGTGGGCGAAAAAAATATCTACGAGCTTTGTAAGCTTTCTGTTGCAGAATCTATAGACTTTTTTGACCACCTTGACCTTACCGAAAGCGAAGCCCAGATTGCAACTCAGGTACTTAAAGAAATCCGTTCCCGCCTGCGCTTCCTTCGCGACGTTGGTCTTGAATACCTTACCATGGAACGTTCTGCCGAAAGTCTTTCCGGTGGAGAAGCCCAGCGAATCCGTCTTGCAACCCAGATTGGTTCTGCCCTTTGTGGCGTTATGTACATTCTGGACGAACCGAGTATAGGCCTGCACCAGAGGGATAACCAGCGCCTCATAGACACACTCATAAACCTGCGCGACAACGGCAACACAGTTATTGTAGTAGAACACGACGAACAGACCCTGCGTACAGCAGATTATCTTATAGACTTAGGCCCGGGTGCCGGAATAAACGGTGGACGCATAGTTGCAGCCGGAACCCCTGACGAAGTTGCCAAAGTAAAAGAAAGCCTCACAGGCCAATACTTAGCCGGCACCTTACGCATGGATATTCCGACAAAACGCCGCCCGGGCAACGGAAAGTTTATCTCCATAAAGGGTGCCCGCGAACACAACCTCAAAGACGTCTCAGTAAAAATCCCGCTTGGTACTTTTACCTGCATTACCGGTGTAAGCGGCAGCGGAAAGTCCACCCTTATGAGTGACATTTTATACCCTGCTGTAAGCAACCAGATTATGCGCACAAATTATCCAGTAGGAGAGTGCGACAGTGTAGAAGGTATAGACGGTGTAGATAAAGTAATCAACATTGACCAGTCGCCGATTGGCCGCAGCCCTCGCAGTAACCCTGCAACCTATGTTGGAGTATTTGACGCAATCCGTGACCTTTTTGCAAGCCTGCCGGAGTCCAAAGCCCGCGGTTACCAGAAGGGGCGCTTTAGCTTTAACGTAAAAGGCGGCCGCTGCGAAAACTGTCAGGGAGCCGGTGAAATTGTAATAGAAATGAACTTCCTCCCGGACGTATACATTCAGTGCGAAGTCTGCGGTGGTAAGCGCTTTAATCACGAAACCCTGGAAGTTGAATACAAGGGCAAGAGTATTAACGACGTACTCAACATGTCCATCGACGAAGCCTGCGACTTTTTCCAGAGCATCCCGCACATATATAGAAAGATTGCAACCCTGCAGTCGGTAGGCCTTGGCTATATTCAGCTTGGACAAAACGCTCTTACCCTTAGTGGTGGTGAGGCTCAGCGTGTAAAACTTGCCAACGAACTTGCCCGTCCTGCAACCAGCAAGACCCTTTACATTCTTGACGAGCCTACAACAGGCCTTCACTTTGCAGATGTAAAGCAGCTTATGGGAGTAATCAAGCGTCTGGTAGACAACGGCAACACAGTTGTAATGATTGAACACAACCTTGACGTAATTAAACAGGCAGATTATATAATAGACTTAGGACCCGAAGGTGGAAACAAGGGAGGAACTCTGGTAACAGCAGGCACTCCTGAAGAAGTTGCAAAATGTAAAGAAAGTCACACCGGGGAATTTTTACAGGATTTAATTTAGGAGGACGTCATTGCGAGCTAAGCGCGGCAATCCACGTTTAATAAAGGCATTTTTTCTCTCAATAATCATTCTGTCATGTATGACATTTCTGCATGCCCAATCAACCTCCGAAGAAACAACAACAATCACAATTACAAATGCCCGCCAGACTACTTATGAAAAAAATAAAAAAGGAAAAGATG
>Ga0310697_10005356_pt1 | contig 12421 bp, 7 predicted proteins | sample 172DNAGHGlowgp2_FD_203883 | JGI IMG/M metagenome (GOLD analysis project Ga0310697, IMG submission 203883) | Sheep rumen microbial communities from Palmerston North, Manawatu-Wanganui, New Zealand - 1728 DNA GHGlow gp2 (v2) (version 2) | ecosystem: Host-associated > Mammals > Digestive system >... | reverse complement strand
AGAGCGAGATTCGAACTCGCGATACCCTTTTGGGGTACACACGCTTTCCAGGCGTGCCTCTTCAGCCACTCGAGCATCTCTCCAATACGTATCCGGGGCCTTTCGGTCAAACCGGACTGCAAAGGTAATAAAAAAATCAGAAAATCCCACAGCTCCGGAAGGAAATTGCGGGATTTTCTGCAGAAATAAGGATGTGTTATTATTTGCTCATATAAACATCGGACAGAATCAAGCCGGAAGAGGAAAGGGAGTCTTCGATGTCTTCCGGGGTGCTCCACATCTCAAAGCGGAACAGCATGTCCGGGTAGGCTGATAAGTCACAGACGGCCAGCCACTGGTCATTGTCATTCCTTTCCAGGACAAAGGGAACGGATCCGGTTGTAACGGCTTGGTAGAAGTACAGTCTGGCCAGTCCTTCCGCCACAATCGGGAAGGCATGATGGACAGTGACTGTATTGTTACGTGTCACCGTATAGGTGCCGACATAATGGCCAAGCGGCAGCATCAGTTTGTTGGCCTGGAGGGTTACCCCATCGATTTTGATGTCGATTTTGGCTGTAGCTGCAGAATAAGACAGGGCAAGTGTGTACGTCCCGTTTTCGGCCTCGGCGAGTACTGCCTGCATCGGGAAGTCGCGGTTGTTGGGACTTTGCTTTCCGTGCCAGGTCCAGTCGCCCAGCAGGCCTGCCGCCTCTAAATCGAACTGACCGATCGTGAAATCGCCGGATACGGATTTGCCTACGGACCAGTGGACATGGGCTTCGCGATAGTCGGTGGAAGGATTCTCCGCAACGTGGATGGTAAGCGTTTCCGGGGTGACGTCGAACGTCAGCCAATCTTCATCGCTGGTAACCTTGACCGTGGTCCCGTCGGCATCATAAGGGAAGACCAGGTCACGGCTTTGGTTCTTGACCGTGACATCCGTCCAGGAATACTCCTTGACGATGACGCCGTACTGGTGGACGATGGTCTTTCCGGTAGCTTTTCCGGCTTGCATGTCCAGCACCGCATAGCGGCTTTCCAAACCGTCATAGGGATCGACTTGTACGGATATGCGGTTTCCGGAAACCGTCAGGTGGCACCAGTCGCTCTGGGAAGTGGTTACCTGGAGGGAACCGTCCACCGGGGCTACCTCGATCGTCCCTTCGCCGCCGATCGCCTTGAAGGCGATATCGGCACCGGAGGTTACGTCGATGGTAGGAGGTACGTTCAACTGGTATGCGGTATTCTCATTGCAGGCAACTGCCGCCGCAACGAAAGCGGGGAGTGCCAGACTAAGCAGGTATCTTTTCATGGCGTCTTTCCTTGTTATTTGGTTTTACGGAAAGTTTTCAGGTACGGGAGCTGGTAGCTTCCGCCGCTTCCCGCAAAGGGATAGTCTTCGGCGGAATCATAATAAGGACTGTCTGCCGTATCGTCCGTGTCATAGTAATACATCAGGAATGAAGTGGTGACGAAACTTCTGGCGCCACCGTTGTCCACCCAGTTGAAGGAAGGGTTCTCGCGGTCTCCGTTCCACTGGGTCGCCATCCCCAGGTCCGGATTCATCCACAGGCCGCCGGAATCCGGCCCGAGGGCCCAGGGCAGCAGGACAACGATGAAGCGGTCTTCCACGACGATCGTCTCACTCTTTCCCGGCTGCAAGGCTGCCTGATAGCGGAGTTCAAGCCGGCCGGTACGGATGTTATAGTCCATCAGCAAATCGAAGTTTTTCCCAAGTCCGGACGCACGATAGGTGTAGCCGGGCTCTTCCGGTGTAAGGACGATGTTATAGATGGTGGACATGCTGCCAAAGGAGCCATAAGAGAGGGAATAGGTTCCTTTGAAAAACTCGTACGGAAGCCAGTCCGAAGGGATGTATCCCTTGAAGGTTACATTCTGGGCGGGGGAGCGGAACGTCGTGTCGCTCTGAGCGAGATTGAAATCGAAGTCCATGCTGTCGAGGGTTTTGCCGAATACCTCGATGGGCTCGTAGAAAGAAAGGCCCTTCTCCGTGAGAATGTAAGGGACAGAGATTGTCCGCGCGATATCGTAGAGGGGGTTCCCATCCTTGTCGTTGCCGTAGGTTTCCATCTCGTAGGCGGTGAACTGATGATTTCGGACATCGACGTCTCCCGTCACCTTCTGCCCGTCGATCTCTCCGTCGAAGGAGCTCACGTAGAAGTTCCGGTTAATGTCGTACATCCTGGCGTTGAACTCTTCCATGGGCTGGGAGATGGGATAGAGGTTGCAGAACTTCCCGTTTCGTTTCCCTTTGAGATTCACGACTTTCTTGTCTTTGTCATAGCCGATGATGAAGAACTGGAAGTCGCCGCCCCGGCCTTCGTAGTACTCGGAACTGGCGGTGCCGTACTTGTGGAGGATCGGGTTGTGTGTATCGAAGGAAAGGACGGGACCACTGTCGGATGTCAGCACGTAATGGCTGGTATAGGCCGCCGTAGCGTCCTCCTCACTCATGGCCGTAACAGTTCCCTTTTCGGAGTCGAACTTCAAGGCGATGTTGATGCCGCCGAAATCACCGTCTTCGTTGCCTACGAAATAGGCCATCCGCCATCCGTACTGTTCGCCCCCCAGCATCTGGTCCAGGTCGGCCAGGTAACCGGTCAGGCGCTCTGCGGAGGAATCGTCGAAATACTCGACATAACTCTTGAGGCAGGACTGGGTGGAAAGCCCCAGGAACAGGGCAAAACACAGGGTCAGGATTCTGTTCAATTTATGCATGATGCTCATCCTCCTTTATTTAATGTCAATGCTGTGCAGGTCCACAAAACCCTTGAAGACGTCCTCCTGCCGGCGCAGGACCGTTGCGCGGAGCACATCGATGTCAATGTTGAAGGAATCCTGCATATACGTACGGACGATGTCCAGCTTGGCGTTGATCAGGTGTCCTTTTTCACCGGCTTTCCCGATCTGCTCGTCCCACCATTTCTGGTCGTGGGTGATGTACTCGGACAGCATTTCGGCGAAGTCCTCCGTGTCGGAGTGCTGGGCGTAGTCAGTGATGAAACCGTTCTGGAGGAATTCCCGGTTGTAGGGGGCGTCGCTCCAGCTGTCGGCCACATACCCCGTACCGGTGATCATCGAGAAGTCCACGGGGAAGTCCACCGTCTGGTTCAGGATGTGGGTGAATTCGTGGTGGATGGTCTTGATGTAGTAGTGGTTCAGGTCTTCGGCGGTGTGCATGTACTGCGGGAGCAGGTTCACGCCCGCGAGGAAGATCTTCTTGCCGCCTTCAGCCGTACCCAGGATGATGGTGCCGTTGTTGCGGTACTCCCATTCTCCCGTGAGGAAGAACATCTTGGGGAAGTAGCTGCGGGTGAAGGTGATGCCGGCAACTTCGTCGTAGGTCTCGACGCACAGGTACTTCACCAGGTGGGCCATGACGATGGAATATTCATAGTCGGCCGGGATGGTGAAGTAGTTCATGTCGGACTCGTTCATCTCGAACCGGTACTTGAAGTCGATGTTGTAGGGGAGCAGGAAATTCGCTTCCAGCCATTTGTCAAAGTCGTTCTTCTTGGTCTCCGATACCGTGATGACGCTGGTTTCGCTGAGCGTGTCCTTCACGCAGGAAGAAGCGGCGGCAAGGGCTCCAAGGATAATGGCAATATGAAGTAGGGATCTTTTCATAAGGCTCATGCTTTATTGGTTGTCACGCGGGTTGGGAGTGATGCCGGCGTCCCGGACCTTTTTCGGAATCTGGACGGCGGTGCGCTTGTCGAAGGGTTCCAGGGTGCCGGTTCTGCGGTACGGGCGACCCTCGGCGTTGATGATGCGGCGGTCCAGCTGGATGCCGTAGCGCTTGACGTCGAACCAGCGCAGGCCTTGTCCCAAGGTCTCCACCCGCTTGAGAGCGAGGATGCACTGGAGCATGTTCTCCTTCGTGGATCCTTCCTCCAGGGTGGTGAATTTCGGATGCAGGTGCTTTTTCACGCGGGAGGTGTCCCAGACATGGTAGGGCATGTCATTGAACCACTGGTTGACCCGGTCGGTATCCAGCGTCCTGGGCAGTCGCTCGGGATCGCCGCTGGCAATGTTCCGGATCCAGAGGTTCATATCGTCCAGGGCGGCCTGGTTGTTCCCCAGGAGGATGTTCGCCTCGGCGCGCTCCAGGAGGACCTGGTCGGAGGTGAAGGCCGGATACACCGTGCGGTAGTAGCCGATGCGGGCCACCGGGTCGGTGTATTCGAACAGGTAGGGGAGTTTCCAGAACATGGTCTTGTCCAGGTTCGTGGCCTCATACTCCTTCATGCCCATCCAGTAGGTCTCGTTGCTGCCGTTCCACAGGTTCGGGATGGCTTCGCCCGTCTCCATCGAGGCCAGGTAGTTGCCATGGGCATACCGGGAATAGACGTAGTAGGGGCCGAAGGCGAGGCCCATCTTGGAATAGGCCGTCATCAGCAGGAGGTTGCAGTTCAGGGAAGCGTCGATGTAGTGCTCGACGATCGGATCGTACTTCTGGGTCATCTTCGCCTGGTACTCCCAGTCACGGAGCATCGCGGCCGGTTCCGAACCCAGGCACTCGGTCGCGTACCTTATGCTCTTGTCCAACTTGCCGTAGTAGAGGTAGAAGCGGGCCGCGAAGGCATAGGCGGCCTTCTTGTTGAAGTGATACTTCGGGACGGTGTAGTACTGGTCGGAGACATACGGAAGCGCGGCTTCCAGGTCCTTCTCGATCCGGTCATATACCTCGGCGACAGTGATGCGGTCATACCGCGGCGCCAGCGTGGTCTCGGACTCCATCATATAGGGGATGCCAAGGTCGCTGGCACTGGTCTCCGGGTTGTAGGCGAGGCAGAATACGTTGACCAAAATGAAATGGTTGTAGGCTCGGCACAGGAGCGCTTCGGCCCGCTCGGCGGAAAGGTCCAGGGACTCGTTCTCGGCCATCAGTTCGTCGATGGCGTTGAGCGCTTCGTTGGCACAGGCGATGGCGTGGTAGGAGGACTCCCAGATGGATTCCGGGTCCTCGTTGTCGCTCTCGGTCACGTCGTCCCAGGCGAAGACCTGGTCGATGAACCGGTCGGTATAGGGGTTGTTGGTGCCGTAGTCGTCCACGTTGTCGGACATGAACTCGGTGACGAGCATGTAGTCCGTGGGAGGATAGGCCGACACGAGGAGGGCCTGGATTTTCTGCTGGGTGTCGATCTCGGCCCGGTTGTCCGGCATCTTGTCCAGGAACTTGTCGCAGCCGGCGAGGGCGAGGAGGCAAAGGATATATTGAATCTTTTTCATACGGCGTGTCTCCTTAGAATCCAAATTTGAACGTCACGGTGAACTGCTTCGGGACCGGGACGGCGACGCCGCCGGTGTTGAAGAACTCGGGATCCTGGCCGTTCAGTTTCTTGTCGGCGTACAGGAGGAAGAGGTTGGTCGCCTGGACCTTGAGGGAAAGGGTGCCCATGTGGAGGGCTTCGGTCACCTTCCTCGGGAAGTCGTAGCCGAGGGAGATCTCCTTCATGCGGATGAAGTCACCCCGGGCGATACGGGCCGTGGAGTAGTTGTAGGCGTTGTACGCGAAGGGCAGCTCCGTATTGGTGCGGTTCTGGATGCGGCTGGCGATGACCGGGACGTCGGTGATGTTCTCGTCACCCGGCACGGTCCAGCGGTTGTTGAATTCCTTCGGCATGGAGTCGAGGTCGTTGTAGGACGCGGCGAACACCGGGTCCATCCGGATCACGTTGCCGAACGAGTAGGTGAGGAACACGTTCAGCCGCAGGCCCTTCCAGGTGAAGACGTTGCCGAGGGAACCGTAGTCGGTCGGGTCGGCGCTGCCGGAGAACTCGAGGAAGTGCATCTTCTCCGGGTCGGACGTCTGGAAGTAGATGTCGCTTACGGAGATGTGCTCATCCAGGGTCTTGGTGTCCTCATGCCACACGCTCTCCTGGTCCACGAAGGTCGGGAGACCTTCTTCGTTCAGACCGCGGAAAGGAATGGAGAAGATACCGCGCACCGGATAGCCTTCCTTGGCGAAACCGTAACCGGTGATCAGGTCGATCACGCGGGAGATGTTCTGGAGTTTCGTGACCTGGTTGCGGGCGTGCGAGTAGATGAGGTTCGTCGTCCAGGAGAAGCTGCGCGTCTTGATGTTCTGGGTGGTGAGGCTGATCTCGAAACCGTCGGACTTCATTTCCGCGACATTGCCCATCTTCACGACTTCACCACCGACGCCGGGCGTGTTGATCGGGCCGATCAGGTCGTAGTTGTTGCGCTTGTACCAGTCGAAGGTGAAGTTGATGCGGTTGTCCACGAAACCGGCCTCGAGGCCGAAGTTCAGCTCGTGCTTCTTCTCATAGGTGAGTTCCCGGTTGGCCACCTGGTTGATGTCCAGGGCGACCTCGCGGATGCTCGCGAAGGGGCGCCAGGGCGTGCCGCTGGTGATGACGACGGTGGAGTTCGTCACGGAGGACGGGCCGCGGTCGGCCGTCAGGGAGTAGGATGCCTTGACGGTCAGGTGGGAGATGGCGTTCTCCAGGGGGCGCCAGAAGGCTTCGTCGCTGACGTTCCAGGCGCCGGAGATGTTCCAGGTCGGGAGCCAGCGGGCGCTGCGGGCCTTGCCCAACTTGTTGGTGCCTTCGTAACGGTAGGTGCCGTTGAGCACGTACTTGCCCTTGTAGGAATAGGTCCCGTTCGCGAAGAAGGCGACGCTCCGGTCGTACATCCAGCCGTAGGTGTAGTAGTTGGAGTTCTCTTCGGAGCCCTGCTTGAACACCTGGTAGGCATAGTTCGGAATCTCGCCCATGCTGTACTGGAGACCCCAGCCGCGGAACCAGGTGTTGTGACGGGTGATGTCGGTCCACTCGGTACCGCCGAACAGGTTCACGATATGCTTGTCGGCGAAGGTCTTGGAGAAGTTGGCCGTCGCGCGGAAGTCATAGCTGAGCATGCTGTTGTCGTTCCGCTCGTAGATACCGCCGTCCGGGAGGACGGAGATCGGCAGGGCGTAAGGGTTGTCCGGATCGGTGTACAGGAACGGGTTGGATGCCCGGATGGTGGAGGTCCCCATCGCCCGGTAGGCCTGGGCCTGGTTGGAGTTGTCCAGGATGTTGTGCTCCCGGGAGGTCTGGGTGTATTTGGCCGATGCGATGGCGCTCAGTTCCAGTTCGGGGATGATCTTGTACTTGATCTCGCCCTGGACGCGGATGTCCTGGACGTTCAGGTCGATGTAGTTGTTCGCCAGCTCCTGCTTGATGTTGAACGGGGCATAGTTCCGGGTGTAGAACTCGTCCGGATCCAGGGCGCGGGACGTGTTCAGCGCATAAGAGTACGGGTTGATGTCGAAGTCACGCTTGACCTCGCCGTACACCGGGTCGATCTCGCTGGACAGGGTTCCCGGGGCGCGCTGCTTGCGGAAGGAGGCGTTGGCAATCATGTTCACCGACAGGTTCTGGAAGATCTTGTAGGTGGTGTTGAGGTTCGCCGTGTAGCGCTGGACGGAGCTCTGCATGGTCCAGCCCGGATCGTCCATCAGGGACAGGGAGGCGTAGTAGTTGGACTTGTCGGTACCGCCGGAGGTGGAGACGGAATGGTTGTGCTGGAGGCTGTTCGAGAACAGCAGGTCGAACCAGTCCGTGTTCCGGTACTCCGCCGCGCGGAGATAGGCGGCGCGGGCGGCGTCCGTGTTCTGGAGGCCGAACTTGCCGGAGGAGGCATCGTACTGGGTGATGAGCTGGTACATCTTTCCGTAGATGCCGCTGTTCATCGAGTTCGCCGTCTCCGCATAGTTCAGGTAACCCTTCTGCTGGAGTTCCTGGTAGATGGACATCTGGTCCTGGGAGTTCATGATGTTGAAGGTGGAGTACATCGGCTTCAGGCGGACGGTGTATTCGCCCGTATAGCTGATGTGGCTCTGGCCCGCCTTTCCCTTCTTGGTGGTGACGACGATGACGCCCGCCATCGCGCGCGCACCATAGATGGAGGTAGCGGAACCGTCCTTCAGGATGTCGAAGGACTCGATGTCGTCGGAGTTCAGGCCGGCGATGGCGGAGGAGATCAGGGTGGTGGCGTCACCGGAACTGAGGTCGTCCGCGGAGACGTCCACGACGTCCTCCATGATCACGCCGTCCACGACCCACAGCGGCTTGGAAGAACCGTAGATGGAGGTGGCGCCACGGACGCGGATCTTCGGCGCGGTGCCGAATGTACCGGATACATTCTGGACCGACACACCAGCCACCTGGCCTTCCAGGGAGCGGGAGATGTCGGCGATACCGGCGAGTTTGGCGTTTTCCGCATCGACCTTGGAGGTGGAACCCGTCATCAGGCGGCGGTCCACCGTCTGCATGCCGGTCGCGACGGCTGCGTCAAGCACCGTGGAATCATCCTGGAGGACGAACCGCATGCCGTCCTTGACCGGGAGGCGCTGATCCTTGTAGCCCATGCAGGAGGCCACCATGTATCGGGCCTTTTCGGGGACGTTTTTGAGGGTGAAGTTACCGTCCAGGTCGGACAAGGTGCCCACGGACTGGTAGCCTTCCACATAGACGGCTGCTCCTACGACGGGCTGCCCCTGTGCATCGACGACGGTTCCTTTGACCGTAGTCTGTGCCGATGCGAAGGCGGTGCCGAGAAGCAGACACGCCAGAAACGCAATGAACCTTTGTTTCATAGGTTGTCTGTTAATGATTTATATTTTGCTCTTTCTTTCTTGTAAGGCGTAGCCTGCAAATATCGGGATTATATTCCGTAAATCCAAAATTCGGTGCTTCCGTGAGTGTAAATTTGGAATTCTTAAAAAAATTGTCGATCTTTGACACAATTATGCGCTTATCGCACAGGGAATGGTAAATAGGTTATTAATCCATAATGTAATGAAGAAAGAGTATCTGACTCCTGACGTCCGCTTTTCGTACGTCGGTTTCGAAGTGAACTTCCTCACTTCTGCGATCAACACAGGGGGATCCACGGGTGAAGACCTGGACGATCCCTATCCCTATGACCCCTGGTCTTAATGTCCTACCCGAAAACTGCAAGATTATGAAAAAGTATCTGTATGGCATCCTTGCCCTTGCGGGCATCCTGACCATCTCTTGCAACAAGGTGGCCGAACCCGAGGTCGTGGTCCCCGAGTCCGCCGCCGGCAAGCATCTGGTTTCCATCAAGGCTTCCATCGCGCCCGAAACGCGTACATCCTATGCCGATGACAAGTCCTTCTCCTGGGTGAAGGATGATTCCATCACCGTCATCACCCTGTCCCCCGACGAGCAGTATATCCGCCTCTCTACGTTCTATGCCCAGTCATCCGGACCCGAGACCGTGTTCACGGGCGAAGTCGAGGAGGGATACACCCTCTATACGATGGCATTCTATACGGCAGCCAACAGCAGTGTGGCTTTCGGCGGCGAAGGAGACAGCAATATTTATTTCTACCTCCCTTCCGGAACGGCCATCGACGGGGATCCTGAGACGGAATATACGGTCGAGAGTGCCAATCCGCTGGCGAACATGCCGCTGATCGGCGTGCAGCAGGAGGATGACTCCTATCTGTTCTATTCCGCCACCGGTGCTGCCAAGTTCACCTTCACGGATATCCCGGAGGGGGCATCCTACTTCGTGGTCGAGCTGTCCGATGAACCTCTTTCCGGTTACTTCACCTGGAATGACGAAGGCGTCATAACCAATGACACTGCCCGTGAAGGAACCTATACTTATACCGCTACCGACGGAACCGAGCGTACCGCGCGTTATGCCAACCATTATGTCCTTTATCATTTTGAGCGCAATGCGGACGGAACGGGGACGGTTTACATGCCGCTTCCCGTCGGAAAGATTCCGGCCGGTTCCCGGATCGGCTTCTATGATGAGAATCTGGAGGATCTTCTCTATTCCCGTACGGTCCGTGCGGACATTCCCATCGAGCGCAACCGGGTGACAGAAGTCAATTCCTTCGCTGCCGTTGCGCCGCAGTGGGAGTCCATGGGGTATGGTTACTTCTATGATATGCCCGTTTTCTACTATATGACTCCGGAGGCGGACCGGGAGAATGAGGATATCCTCTATCGCATGTCGACGGTAGAATTCTTCCAGGATCCCAACGTGCCCGGCGTGTACCGTTTTGAGAACCCCTACAAGATAGCTGCCGAGCAGCGCGGTTTCTCCATTGCGGAGAATGACCTGGCCCAGATGGATGACTATCTGACTGTCACGGTTTTGCGCGACAACTATGTCATCTATGATGACTTCTATACGGGTTACCACTACTCCGTCACTTCCGGAAACGTCACGCGGGACGGCCATGTCTTTGCCGCCTGCCCGGGCAATTGGGGCGATGACAACCGCTTCAATTTCGTGGCCAAGTACCAGGAAGACGGTACTCCGCAGGAGATATTCCTCTCCTCCCTGTATCTGTATAATTGGGGAACCGGGACCTATTACTGGAGCTGGCCCGATTCCTGGTCTTACATGTGGACGACCCTTATCTTCCCGGGAGCCGAGGAACAGATTGACCTGAGCATGAGCGTGAAATTGGAAGGCATCGCCGATGATACGCCGGCGCAGCCGACGGGCCGTGTGGAGCTTACCCTGGGACAGAATACGGATATTACGGCCGTTGATCTGGTGATTGCCCGCAATGCCGAGGAAGCCGAGGCCATGATTGCTGCCGGCCTGGCTGTCCGTGCCACGGAATCCGGATCCTTCGTCGCGAATTTCCCGGCCGATGCGCCGAGCGGTTCCTATCTCGCGTTTGGGAAGAATGTTCCTGCAGAGGGTTTCACCGCGAACTGCGCCATCCTGGCCTGGTCCGAGGAAGAGTTTGACTATTTCCGCAAGGATGAGGACCGCGGGCTTGAACTTGAAGATGTCATCGGCGCCTACACGGCCAGTAACTACTATTATTATAATGGCTGGACGGATGAGCCGGTGGCCCTTACTCTGTCTGTCGAGGAGAGTGACGATCCGCTGGGCGGTGATATCATGTTCACGGACCTCTGCCCGGAGATTGTAAAGGCCATGGTGCCTCGCGGAACGCCTCAGGCCGTTCCGGTGTATGCCTACTTTGACACGGCGACCGGAATCATCACGATTCCTGCCGGAACTGTGGCCTATACTGTCACTGTTGGAAGGGTCACGACCTCTTATACGGTTGCCGATTTCAGCGGAAAGGATGTTTCCCTCTTCCTGCGTGAGCCCGGGGTCATCTATTGCAAGAACAACATTGCCTTCTATCAGAATGGTACCCGTGCCGCATGGACCAATACGGAAACTACCTTCAACCGGAATGCCGCCGGCAGCGCTCCGGCCCGTTCCTATGGCTTCGAGTCGCCGCGGTATATCCGCACGGCCAACCCGACTGCCAAGATGCCTGTTTATATGCAGCAGTCCAGCGTTGAGCTTCCGTTCCTGGGGGCGAAGCCCGGCAAGGCTTCCCGATAGATGCGGTTATCCTGAAAAAATGCCCCGGGTCGAAATGGCCCGGGGTGTTTTTTTGCAGATCGTTGCCCTTACAGCGTATCCTGCTTGAGCTTCTCCACGTATTGGTTGATCCGCCGCAGCTCTCCCGGAATCGGAATGGACTGCGGGCAGTGGGCGAGGCATTCGCCGCAGGAGATGCAGTGGTCGGCCTGACGGAGGGTCGGGATGGCCCGGTCGTAGCTCACGAGATAGGCGTTCTTGAGCTTGCGGTAGTCCTTCTGCTCCTGCGTCTGGGCGTATCGGCCTTCCGTGACGGAGGTGTTGTAGTGCTTGAAGATACCGGGAATGTCGATGCCCCACGGGCACGGCATGCAGTATTTGCAGTCCGTGCAGTTCACCAGCGGATACTCCTTCATCTGGGTGGCCATCCGCTCCAGGAAGTCCAGTTCCTCTTCATTCAGGGGCTTGAAATGGCCGAAAGTCTTGATGTTGTCCATGAGCGGGTCCATGCTCGTCATGCCGGAAAGGGCGCAGAGCACGCGCGGGAAAGTGCCGCAGAAGCGGAAGGCCCAGGATGCGATGGACTTGTCCGGTTCGCGTTCCTTCATCTGCTTGGCGATGGCGTCGGGAACGTTCGCCAGGCGGCCGCCCAGGAGGGGCTCCATGATCACGATCGGAATCCCGCGCTTGTCCAGCTCCTCGTACAGGTACACGGCATTGGCGTTCCGGACACCGTCGGCATGGGTCCAATCGACATAGTTCATCTCAATCTGGCAGAAGTCCCAGTGGATTTCCCCGCGGTCATGCAGGCCGATGAGGGCGTCGAACTCCTCCGCCTTTCCATGGAAGGAGAAGCCGAGGTTCCGGATCCGCCCGGCTTCCTTCTCCTTGAGGAGGAAGTCGATCATCCCGTTCTGCACGTACCGCTGCTCGAAAGCGGCGACGCCGCCCCGGCCGATGGAGTGGAGGAGGTAGTAGTCGAAATAGTCGGTCCGGAGCTGTTCGAAGGAGTCGTGATACATCTTGATGGAGGCCTCCGGGGACTGGTCGCCGAAGTTGGAAAGCTTCG
>Ga0310697_10005354_pt1 | contig 12424 bp, 11 predicted proteins | sample 172DNAGHGlowgp2_FD_203883 | JGI IMG/M metagenome (GOLD analysis project Ga0310697, IMG submission 203883) | Sheep rumen microbial communities from Palmerston North, Manawatu-Wanganui, New Zealand - 1728 DNA GHGlow gp2 (v2) (version 2) | ecosystem: Host-associated > Mammals > Digestive system >... | reverse complement strand
ACTTATGAATGGCTTGTGGACAGATACGACAGGGCTAACATTTTTGAAAAATGATACTTTAGATAGCTTTTCTAAGTTATTAGATTTGGGAGCAGATTTTGAAAAAATAGCTGAAAGAAATAAGACAAAATATCCACTTGCTGCTGAAGTAGCTCTTGCAAGATTACTAATAAGAACAAAGAAAGTTCCAATAGGAGATTACTTTGGATTAATATTAGGTGTTAGAAATGATGAAGTAAAAGAGTTATATAAGAAATTTGGATTAAGAAATCCTCAGAAGAGAATTTTTAAGGCAAGAAATGTTGAAGACTCAGCATTCGTTGCATTCTTTGCTGAAAATGAACCAGGATTGTATGCAGCTGAATTTAGAAGTTCAAATGTATATGGAAATTTTGATGTTCTTTCGCTAGCAACAAGATTCGGAGGTGGAGGACACCCAAATGCTTCAGGTTGTTTCTTAAGAGATGATGATGGATATTTCTACGATAATATTATTGAAATGCTAGAAGATGAAATTGCTGAAAGATATATTCCTCAGGCTGATTCAATAAAACCTGTAGAGATAAATGAGGCAGATAAGGAATTAAGAAGAATTTTAGCAGAAACAGATGATTTCACTCAAGGAATGACTAAAGAAGTAGTAGATAGAATAAAAGGAACTATTCAAAATGGTGCTAACTTTGAGTATATTAGAAAAGGTTATATATCATTTGAAAACTTTATGCTAAGAAATGAAATTTTAAGTATAGTGCCAGACGAAGTTGCTTTAAGTAAGGGAGCAGATGTGGAAATAAATCTAGCATCAAATCAAATAGAATTCTTAAGGGAAAAATATAAGATCCCAGAGGAAAGCATATTAGATGCTATATCAGGTTTTACTGGTACAGATATAAATTCTGCTATTATAAAACTTCCAAATGGAAGATGTAGTAGAATGGATAAAGATGGAAATATAACATATGATTATATAAGCCAAGAACCACAAGAAAAAGAAGACGAACAAGTTCAAGAATAAAATAATTAATGCTATAAGCAAGAAAATATAATGCTTATAGCATTTTTTTATTCTATTTTATAAATCAAAAAAATCTCTAAAAGGACCAATATTTCATTGTAAAAAAATAGCAATTAAGATATAATATAATGGTAAAATTTTAATAAGGAGAAAAAGAATGGGAATATTACAATTTTTTGCAGGTTTAGTAGTATTAGTAATTATTTTAAAAATAATTTCATTACCATTTAAAATTATTTGGAAAATACTTGTTAATTCACTTTTAGGATTAATAGTAATGTATGTAGTTGGATTCTTTGGATTTATTATTCCGACTTATTCTTGGACTTGGTTCTGTATAGGACTTTTTGGAATTCCAGGATTTTTAATTAATTGGATTTTAGCATTCATTCTATTATAGGATACAAATGATTATATATAAGAGTAAAGATTAGGAGATTAAATGAAAGTAGGATTTGTATCATTAGGTTGCAGCAAGAACTTAGTAGACACTGAGATGGCAATCGGAATATTTAAAAAAGAAAATTTTGAAATAGTAAATGATCCAAGCAAAGCAGATGTCATAGTTGTAAATACTTGTGGATTTATTGAGTCTGCAAAGACAGAAGCTATTAATACTATTTTAGAAATGGCAGAATATAAGAATAGCGGAAAGTGTAAATATTTAGTTGCTATGGGCTGCTTAGTTCAAAGATATAAAAAAGAACTTGAAAAGTCTATTCCTGAAGTAGATATGTTTTTAAGTATAGATGAGTACCCTAAGTTTTGGGAACATATGAGCAAACTTCTTAAAGTTGATATGAAATCTAAAAACACATTAGATTATTTAGATAGAATAGTATCTACTGGTGAAACTACAGCATACTTAAAGATTGCAGAAGGTTGCAGTAATAGATGTACATATTGTGCAATTCCATATATCAGGGGTCCATATGTAAGTAGGGAATTTGATGAAATAATAACTGAGGCTAAGAAGCTTGCAAAAGATGGAATAAAAGAATTAGTAGTTATCGCACAAGATACTACTAAATATGGAATAGATCTTTATGGAAAACCAAGACTTCCTGAGCTATTAAATGAGCTTTCTAAAATAAAAGGTATTAAATGGATTAGATTTTTATATGCATATCCAGAGTCAATAACAGACGAATTAATTGAAGAAGTTAAAACTAATTCAAAGATATGCAAGTATTTTGATATACCTTTACAACACTATTCAAATCACGTTTTAAAGATGATGAATAGAAAATCAGATAGTGAATCTATCGAAAGACTAATTAAGAAATTAAGAGAAGAGATACCAGATGTTGTTTTAAGAACAACATTAATTGTGGGATTCCCAGGAGAAACAGAGGAAGACTTCTTTGAATTATATGAATTTGTAAATGAAGCAAAATTTGAAAAATTAGGTGTGTTTAAATATTCAAAGGAAGATGGAACACCAGCAGCAAGAATAAAAGAACAAGTTCATTATAAGACTAAAGAAGCTAGATATAATAAAATAATGGCTCTTGCAAAACAAATATCTAGAATTAAACTAGAAGAAAAAATAGGATCAACATATGAAGCTGTTGTTGATGGCTATTCAGATGATGGTAAGTTTATATGTGCAAGAAGCTATATGGATATTCCAAACGAAGATGGAACAATTTTTATAAAGAATAATTCTTCAGTTAAACCAGGTGATTTTATAAAGTGTAAGATTATTGATGTTAGAGATTATGATTTGATTGGAGAAATTATATAGGAGTTATTCTATGTTAAAAAATATTTTTAAAGTTGTAGTAATAATTCTTATGATTATAGGAGTAATCAGTGGAATAAGAATTACAATGATGAAATATTTTCCTGAGATAGGTAATAAAGGATCAGAAGAAAGAATTCTAAACATGGTTCAATCAAGAAGTGCTGACATAGTTGAGTATTATACTTATGGAAAAGCTTTTAATATAAAAGGAAAGATAAAAAACATAAGCAAAGACAACTTGGAAAGCGCAAGAATGGTGATTACTGATGGAAAGGAGTATGAAGAATCTTTTCCACTAAATTGTACGATTGAAGAAAATGTTTTGACCTTTGAATCAAATTTGCAGATTAATTCAGGAATTATACTAGACAATTTAGAAAATGGAGATTACTACATATTTTTAAGATTAAAACTTAATAATTACTATGAACCAAGATATTATGCTCTAAATAATGTATCTAAATATGGCATTTTAGAGTATTATACAGTTACAAAAGATGGACAAAATAGAAAAGCAACAATTGATTTTGTAGAGAAGCAAAATAGTAATAAAGAAAAGGTGTCACTTTTAAAAGTATCACTTGAAGATTCAGCTCTTCCAGATGATGTATACGATATAGTAATAGATGCAGGTCATGGAGGCAAAGATAGAGGAGAGAATTCTGGCAAATATACTGAGGCAGACATAATGCTTGACTATGCAAAAGACTTAAAGAGCTATTTGGAAGCACAAGGTTTCAAGGTAAAACTTACAAGAGATGACTCAAATACAGATAGATATACATACTATAACATGTATTCAAAAGATGGAAGAATAACAACTGCATGTAGATCTAAAGCTAAGCTTATGATATCACTTCATATTTCAAATGGTGGAAGTTCACTAAAAGGTTTAGAAGTTCAGGCAGCAAGCAAAACAAATACTGATTTTGCATCTAAACTTGCAAAAGCAATAGTAGATAGTTCATCTTTAGACTTTTCTAATAGTTCTACATTTAAAAAGGCAGAGGGAGTTTATCAAAGGACATTTACTAAAGTAGAGATAAGATCTCAAGCTTCAACTGCAGAGAAAAATGGATATGTGCCATATAATATCGATGAGAATACAACTTATCTATATACTATTAGAGAGGTTGGCGGAGTCGCAACTGATGCATATGTAGATGGACGAAATAAAAGCTACGATAAAAACGAATATTATGAATCTAATCAAGGACTTGAATGTTATGAATTAGATTTAGGATATATAAAAAACGACTTAAATACAATACTTAATGAAAAGACAAATATAGTAAATGCTATAGGAGATACAATTACAAAAGAATATTAATTAACAAATGAAGAGAGGTCACAATGGAAGAAGTATATAATTTTATTAATTTTTTAAAGGGCAAATTTAGTAGGCACGAATTATTATTTGCTAAATTTGTGTATGATACAGATATACTTTCTTATACGATGTTAACTGATAGGGTAAGAGAAGGAGACAAGTTTGTAGATAAACCAAACAATATTCTAGAGCTTTCTTATTTACAACTTTGTGCTAAAAAGTTTTATGATTCAAACGAAATTTTAGAGAAATTATTCTTATCATATATTGGTTATTCATTAAGAGATTATAAGAATACATGGAGACTTAATTTAAATAATATTGATACAGACTTAATGAAGAAATGTTCATATTGTAATGTTGAAATTAATTCATGTCCATTTAAATTATATACTTATATAAAGAAATGTGCTTTAGACAGCAAGTTCGACCTAAGATTTGTTTTTGATTCAATCGTTGATAGACAAGATAGTAATGATTATTCAAATAATCCATATTCAGTTCAAATGATTATAAATGCTATCAATGATCATGTTCATGATTCAATAGATATTGTCGCTGCAAGAATGATACTTGCTACAGATTTGATTAAAATAGAAAAAGTAGATAAAGACGTAATTCATTTCAAGCAAGTAGATTTGAATGTAAGAGACAATTCTTTCTATAATAATTTATATGATTATTATGTTGGTAATAAAGGTATAGATAGCGAAATAAATGTATCTGATCTTCATTTTACAACAGGATATTCATATTTATTTAATATTTCTCCATTTGAGATAGCAGCAACAATTAGATATTTCTGTCAGAAAGAGAACTTAAAAGAAGAGGATGTCGTAAAAGGAATTCTAGAAGCTAGAGGCTTTAGAGAAAGCGAGCTTAAGGTTGCTTATTATAATCAATACATTCACCAAATTGATTTATTAGAATGTACAGAGGAAGAAAAAAATAGTCTAAAAGAAGTAATAACATATATAAGAAATTATAATTTCAAAGAAGAACTTCCATATATTCATTTTAATATTGGGTTATACACAAAAAATACAATGCTTGTTGATAAAGTTGTTGGAATAATTAACAAGTTTGCAAGAACATATGGCTACATTGGTAATAAAGGTACAATGTGGATTGATACAGAAATGCTTGTAAAGAGAACAAAAGATTCAACAGATATGATCATGCAAGTGGATAAAATATATCAAGAAAATGATTTGATAATATTTGAAAATTGGGAAAAGATTTCAACACTTAATGAATTTAGAGTAGATGCACTATTTACTTCAATTGAAAAATTTGCAATGAGAAATAGAAAATCTATCACAGTAATTACTGAAGACGAAGAAATCTTTAAGAAATTATCATTTAAGCATCCAGATATAGTTAAGAATATGATTAACAAAAAAATCTACATGGATGGATATGATGCAAAAGTTATAATGAATAAAGTAATTGCTAGATTAGATGGAATCTTAACTATAGATGATGGATTTAAAGAAAAACTAGAAAGCTATATTAAACAAACTTATAGAGCAAATCAAGTAAATGAATATGAGTATATTGACTCAGTTTATAATGAAATCGTTTTCAATAAGTTTAAAGATTTAATAATTGAAAAATCATTTTCAGAATCAGATGTACCAAAAGGGGAAGATACTAGAGAAGTTGATGAAATTTTAGCTGATATCAATGGCTTAGTTGGTATTCCAGAAGTAAAATCAACAATAAACGAATTAATAAAATATTTAGATTTTACAGAAAAGACCGGTAAGAAAGAATCAGCAAATTTAAATATGTTATTTAAAGGTAATTCTGGAACAGGTAAAACTACAGTTGCAAAATTACTTGCTGAATTATATTACAAATTAGGTTTTGTAAAAGAGAATAAATTAATTGAAGTTACAAGTAAAGATTTAATTGGTACTCACCTTGGAGAAACAGCGCCAAAAACACAAGCAATTGTTGAACTTGCATTAGATGGAGTACTTTTTATTGATGAAGCATATACGATAATGGCAAGTAAGGGTGGATCATCATCAAATTATTCTGCAGAATGTATTGCTACACTTGCAAAAGCAATTGAGACATATAAAGATAGATTAGTTGTTATCTTTGCAGGATATACTAAAGAAATGAATGATTTCATAAATGCAAATCAAGGATTGATGTCAAGAATAGGCTATGAAATTGAATTTCCAGATTTTTCAACTGAGGAATTACTAGAGATTTTTAGAAGAGAAGCTGCAAAGAATGAATTTACAATTGAGGATGGCGTTGAGAGTAGAATTAAAGATATTATTATAAAAAATAAACTTGGAAGAAATTTTGGAAATGCTAGATTTGTAATTAATTTATTTAATAGATTAGTTGTAATTCATGCAACTAATTGTGATGAGAATAACTTGAAAACAATTACTGTTAAAGATATTGATTCTTACGTTGAAACTAAGAAAGACAAATCAAGAACAGTTGATGAAATCTTATCAGAATTAAATTCTTTAATTGGATTAAAGAGAGTAAAAGAAACTTTAAATGGATTTGTTTCAGTAATTGAACTAAATAAGAAACTTAACAGAACACCAGATTTCAATATGCATATGATATTCAAAGGAAATGCTGGAACTGGTAAAACAACAGTAGCAAGATTGCTAGCTGAAATTTATTATAACTTAGGTTATATTAAGAGAAATAAACTTGTTGAAGTTCAATCTCAAGATTTAATTGGAGAGTTCTTAGGACAGACTGGTCCAAAGACTCAAGCAGTTATAGATTCTGCATTAGATGGAGTTTTATTTATAGATGAAGCATATGCAATTATGGAACATAATGGAACAAATGCTAGTTACTCTGCAGAATGCGTTGCTACTCTTTTGAAGGCAATGGAAGATTATCGTGGAAGATTAATAATAATCTTTGCAGGATATACAGAAGAGATGAGAAAGTTTAGAGATCTAAATCCGGGACTAAAATCTAGAGTAGGGTATGAGATAGACTTTGATGATTATTCAGTTGATGAGCTTATGCAGATATTTGACAAGAAAGTTGCAGATAAAGAGTTTAAGACTGATGAAGATGCAAGAAAGATTGTAGAAAAGATATTAATAAAAGCAAAAGAAGTTGAAAACTTTGGTAATGGTAGATTTGTAGATAATATGGTTCAAAAGATTATCGTTGAACATGCTGTAAAAACAAGAGGAATAGATGACATGGAAAGACTTCTAACATTTACAGAAGAAGATATACCAGAAATCAAAGCTGAAGAATCAAGAAAAAGAATCGGATTTTAAAAAGCGGAAGGCCCTCGAGCATGAGCTGCTCAAGGGCCTTTCTTTTTTTGCGCGCTACCTGAACTTTAATATAGGGGACTACGAATGAAATCTTCCAGCTGACTTGCCGCTTCAGCCAGGTGCTTTTTCAGCACTTCAACTCGCCCGTCCTCTACGTCTTCACTCGAAAGAGACTCATCAATCGATGACAACATTTGCTCGTCAATCTCAACTGCATCTTGAAGCCGTTTGAATTTTGTCCGATAGGAATCAATTTTCTCCAATTTCACTCCAAGAAATCGGTCATTTGCGAATTCCCGTTTGAGCTTTTTTATGAACATGTCATACTCGTGATCAGAAAAGTAGCACACGGCTCCTTTGGTGATATAGTAAAACATTTCACGTGGACTCAAACGGCAAGCTTCTGCCATCCGCTTAATAGTAATCGGGGTAGAAATATAATTCTTCGCGTAGACCGGCGTCTTGGAATAATCTTCGTGAGTTTTGATAAATTGAAACCTCTCATCGAAAAGTTCTTTGTAATAATCAACGGCTGAAGGCTTTTGATTCGAGAGATGCCGTCTCTGGTTTCCAGAAGACTTCTCACGAATCGACTCGCACATCTTGTATGATATGAGATTTTCGACTATTGCACGCCGAATGATCAGTCTAAAGTAATGCTCAGAAATATGATAGATATCACACAAGTCGGCAATTGTGTAACTTTCTTGATCTGTCACATATCTTTCTGCAATACTTTTTACCCGTTCAGGATTCATAGCGCTTACATCGAGTTTTTTCCGCTTGTTTGCAGCCATAAGAATTCCTCCTTTCGCTGTGCGTCAATCGATGTACACTATTATTATAGCATAAACTAGTTGAAAAGTAAATTTCACAGGCCTTTTATGACTTTTAAGTGAATTCTGTAGATTAGTTTTTAAAAATGTGATAATATAACAAAGAATCAGGAGGGAATATGTACAAAGCAGTTTTTTTAGATTTAGATGGAACATTATTAGATAATGAAAAGAATATTTCTAAGGAAAATATCGAAGCAATAGAAAGAGCAAAAGCAAAAGGTGTTCTAGTATGCATTTGTTCTGGAAGACAAATAGATATTACCAGAGAATATAAAAACATGGCTCATGCAAGCAATTATATGATTTGCTCAAATGGAGCCATTATTTATGATGATGATTTAGGTGAAGAATTATTTTCTGCATATATGGAAAAAGATTTTTGTAAAGAAGCATATGAGTATGTAGAAAAAAATGGCCTAACAATCAGATTCGATACTAAATACGGTAGATATGTAAATAATGAAAACTTTAATACTTCAACAGAGATATTGTTGACAGAGGGAATAGATAAATTCTTAGCTGATAATGAAATAATTCAGATGTCAATTGTAGGAAATACTTTTGAAGAAATTGATAAAGCTAGAGACAGTTTAAATGTTGAAGGAAAGAATACAAGTATTGGAAATAGATATTCTGAAGAATTTCCAAAGCACTATTGTGCATTTAATTGTATAAATGATAGCGTTTCTAAGGGTAATGCTATAAGAGGTTTATGCAAGTATTTAAAAATAGATTTAAAAGATATCATTGCTATCGGCGATGAATCAAATGATGTTTCTATGGTAGAGGTAGCAGGACTTGGAATTGCAATGGAAAATGGCTTTGACGATGTAAAAGCAGTTGCAAAAGAAATAACTAAATCTAACGTAGAAAATGGAGTAGCTTTTATTTTAAATAAATATATTTAAGGAGGTTATTATGAGTGTAATTGAAGTTAAGCACCCACTTATTGAACACAAATTAACAATCTTAAGAGACAAAAAGACGGGAACAAAAGAGTTTAGAGAATTAATATCAGAGCTTTCAAGTTTCTTATGCTATGAAGCATTAAGAGATGCAGAATTAGAAGATCGTGAAATTGAAACTCCTATGGCTAAAATGGTAGGAAAAGTATTAGATGAGGAAAAATATGCATTTGTTCCAATTCTAAGAGCTGGAACTGGCATGCTAGATGGACTAATTAATATTATGCCTAATGCTAAAATTGGTCATATAGGAATGTATAGAAATGAAGAAACATTAAAACCAGTTAGATATTTCTATAAAGCTCCAAAAGATATTGATAAGAGAGAAGTAATTATTTTAGATCCAATGCTTGCAACAGGCGGTTCTGGAATTGATGCAATAACTCTACTTAAGGAAAGTGGAGCAAAGAAACTAAAATTCTTATGCATAATAGCAGCTCCAGAAGGAATCAAAGCAATGCAAGAAAAATATCCTGATGTTCCAATTTATTGTACAGCAATAGATGAGAAATTAAATGAAATTGGATATATTGTTCCAGGACTCGGAGATGCTGGAGATAGAATATTTGGTACAAAGTAGTTATAAATAGAGGTATAGAATGGACGAGATTATTTTTGTAACACATAACAAAGGTAAAATAGAAACAGCGAAAAAATACTTAAAAGATGTTAACTTTAAAACATATGATTATGAGTTAGATGAACCAAGAAGTGATGATATAAAAGTAATATCTAAAGCTAAGGTCGAAGAAGCTTTTGAAATAGTAAAGAAACCATGTATAGCAATGGATAGTGGATTCTTTATTAAAGAACTTAATGGATTTCCTAAATGCTTTGTAAATTTTTCACTAGAAACTATAGGAATTGATGGAATTCTAAAGCTAATGGAAGGAAAAGAAAACAGGGAATGTGAATTTACTGAGTCACTTTCATATTATGATGGTAAAGAGCTTATACAATTTGAGGGAAGACATAAGGGAACTTTATCTAAAGAAATTCTTGGTAATTATACAGATAAAAAGTGGTCTGATTTATGGTATGTTTTTATTCCAGAAGGATATACAAAAACATTAGCACAAATGACTGATGAAGAAAGAGAAAAAAGAAATAGGGCAAAGGAAGATGATAGTTCTTTTTCAGAATTTGCTAAATGGTATTTGAAAAGAAAATAATATAAAAAAAGAAAGCAGCCCGTGCGGGCCACCCCTTGAAGGGGGACTTAGCACAAGCTGCCTTTTCGTTACATAGTGACCTTAATTGCGGCCACTTTCCCGCTCAAATGGTCCCAAATCATGGGCTCGATGCTTTCATCGTAGAGCATGTTTCCATAGATGTCACGCTTTTTGTCGCGCAACTCGATGAAATACTTAACGCCCTGCTTTGCCAGCTCCAGCCATTCGGAATCGTTGACAGAGTGAATCTTTTCCTCGAACTTCTTTACCAGGTCTTCCCGTCTAGCTGCGAAGCTAAGAATCGCTTCATGGTCAGCTTTCATTGTTGCTGAATCAACGGGTCCTAAGTAATACTGTGAGTTCTCAATGTAGTTTTTGAATGTCATAAGCGCACCTCCTGTTATAAAAACGGGACAACAGTTAACATAAATATTATAAAACAATATCAAATAAATTGCAACAAATATTTTTATATTCTACTAAAAACATTTCCAAGCGAATCATTAATAACTAATGTAGCTAAGTTATCAAGTGGGGTAGATGATTTATTAATTAAAATTAAATCTTTTCCTCTAAAGTAGTGAAGAAGTGAGCTTGCAGGGTATACGGTTAAAGATGTACCTGCAACTATTAAAGTATCAGCATTAAGAATAGCTTCAATTGCTCCGTTCCATATATCTTGATTTAATGGTTCTTCATATAAGACTACATCTGGTTTAATTATCTCACCACATTTATCACATTTAGGAATACTTTCGCTACTGAAGATATAATCTGCATCGAAAAATTTATGACATTTCATACAGTAGTTTCTTAAGACACTTCCATGAAGTTCATATACTTTTTTTGAACCTGCTTTTTGATGAAGACCATCAATATTTTGAGTTACAACTGCTTTAAGTTTTCCTTGCTCTTCAAGTTCAGCAAGTTTAATATGAGTGATATTTGGCTCATATTTTAAACAGTTCATTTTATCTTTGTAGAATTTATAAAACTCTTCAGGCTTATTCATAAAGAATGTGTGAGATAGTATTTCTTCTGGAGGGTAATCGTATTTTTGATTGTATAGTCCATCTTTACTTCTAAAATCAGGAATACCACTTTCAGTTGATACACCAGCTCCTCCAAAGAAGACAATGTTATTAGATTCATCAATTATTTTCTTAAATTCTTCAAATTTATTCATATTAATCCTCCTTTGTGGTACTTTCAGCAAATCTTAAAAGATAGCCATCAGGATCTTTTACTAAAAACTCTTTGTTTATATATGTTATATTTCCATTCTTGTAATGGTTTTCTTCAATATCAAATGTTATTTCATAGTTAGAATTTTTTAAAGAATTATAAATTCTTTCTATGTTATCAGTATCTATTTCAAAATTGATTCCATTTCCATATGGGTAAGATAGGGGAGCTAACTCCCATTTGTCATTTTCAGTTTCTTCTTGAAGCATAAGATTTACGTTTTCAAATTTTAGAAAAACGAATTTATTTTCTTTTCTTTCATATACTACATTAAATCCAATTGTTAGATAGAACTTTAATGATTCTTCTAAGTTACTAACAGTTAGTTCTGGAAGTAGTTGATTAAATTCAACATATCCTTCTGGACGAATTATTATAGAGTCATAGAATCTTTCTTGAAAATTCGTTAAAGCTCGTATTTGATCGTCAGTAAAGTTAGTATTTTCTGGAACAACAATTAACTTATCATCATTTTCTTTAGTTCTTCTTATAATTGCTATGCATTTACCTGTAAATGATTCAATAGGTTCATATATTCCTAAAATATATGCATCTAATTCTTCACCATCACCACTTATAGTATCTGGAACATGACCATAATTTACAGGATAAATGTGCTTTGGATATTTTTCAGAATGCTTTGCACCAAGAGGTCTATCTACTATAACATTAACTTTTTTATTAAAAAAAATCTCAGAATCTGTCATATTTTTTCCTTCCTTTGATGGTATTTTATCATAATTTTGCGAAATATAGTAGAAATAAAAAACAAAACGTGATATAATGAAGCTGAAAAAGGTGGAGGGTATTATGAATTCATTTGAGGA
>Ga0310697_10005353_pt1 | contig 12424 bp, 16 predicted proteins | sample 172DNAGHGlowgp2_FD_203883 | JGI IMG/M metagenome (GOLD analysis project Ga0310697, IMG submission 203883) | Sheep rumen microbial communities from Palmerston North, Manawatu-Wanganui, New Zealand - 1728 DNA GHGlow gp2 (v2) (version 2) | ecosystem: Host-associated > Mammals > Digestive system >... | reverse complement strand
GCGGGTGTGGGCGGTAGCCCACGAAGGAGCAGCGAGGCTTCATGGCCGAGATGCGACAGATTGTGATGGTGATGGTAGCGGGTGTGGGCGGTAGCCCACAAAGGAGCAGCGAGGCTTCATGGCCGAGATGCGACAGATTGTGATGGTGATGGTAGCGGGTGTGGGCGGTAGCCCACGAAGGAGCAGCGAGGCTTCATAGCCGAGATGCGACAGATTGTGATGGTGATGGTAGCGGGTGTGGGCGGTAGCCCACGAAGGATCAGCGAGGCTTCATAGCCGAGATGCGACAGATTGGATTGGCTTTGTTCATCTGAACACGAAAAACCCTGCAGAGAACTGCAGGGCGCTGGGTTGCTTCGTAAAAAGGTACAATCAAAAGTCAAACGAGGGATGGAGTAGTCAATCTTGGACTGTATTTGTTGATTGATCATGGGTATAGTGTTGTTTCATTGATTTCATCGAGGATATACTGTGACCACTGACTGGCGATGGCTTGGGCAACTTCGGGAAACGTTCTGGAGCGGTATTTACCCCGTGATGCTCTGACGAACTGTTTGGGATGTGGATGCTCGATAGTTGGTACGATGGGTGGGAGGTTTCGGAGCCAATAGAGGGTTTTCTTGGTGTACTTGACGCCAAACCATGATGGCTGAATGAAACAGGACGGTGCTGGTAGTTGTGCCAAGGCCATAGGTAGCGGATTCTCAACAGCTACGTAGGTGGCTTTTGCATGCAGGCATCGGTAGAAGAAGTCACGCGCCATCTTCAGTTTGCATAGTCTCACGGGGTCGATTTCTCCGTTATGCTTCAACTGTACACTACTGACTTTGCAAAGATATGTGCATGGTGGATGTGCGATGATAAGGTCCCATGAGTCGATGTGATGGGGAGTGTTGTCTTGTGTAAGGAAGTCCTGTAGACCGTCAAGGAGAGGAAGGACGTCGGAATGAATGTGCCATTCTGGGTGGCCACTTGGGCGGCATTTTTGGATATCGCAGGAGTATGCTTCGTGACCGAGGTTGCGAAAGGCGATGCATTCCGCTTGACTTTCTTCACATGCGATGAGGACACGTAGAGGGGTGATTGATTGTTGCATTGAGTCGAACTATTAATGAATTTTGAATGAACCAGGATATGTTTGTGAGTTTGCCCGGAATGTACGGTGCATTGGTGCTGGATGTGTATTTAGTTGCGTCAAGTGACTCCCAAGTGAACCGTAAGCAAACCGCAAGCGAACCAGGATAGCTTCGTGGGTTGATTGTGGGTTGTCTGGTGGTGCATCGTGGGCTGGTGCTGAGTCGTTTGGTGGTGCATCGTGGGCTGGTGTTGAGTCGTTGAGTGGTGCATCGTGGGCTGGTGCTGAGACGCTGAGTGGTGCATCGTTGGCTGGTGCTGAGTCGTTGAGTAGTGCTTCGTGGGTCGCTGAGTGGGCTTTCGTGGGCAATTTTGTGGGCGCTCATTGGGGGTAAATGCGTCGAATCCGAGTCGAATATGTGCCTCTGTTAGGCTCTTGTCAAGTCGTTCTGAATGCCAAAGTACGCAATTCTCTCGCCCCTGCACGTATGTGTACGCACAGCGCGCGCCTACCCACGATGGGAAACCCTCGGAAACCCTCTGAGAATGGGCCTTCTGGTCGTTACGGATTGGAAATCCGACGGCGGTACTACTGTACCGCCTTTTTCTAGCGGGAATGCCAGCGATGGAACCGCTGGCCACACGATACTGTTTCATTAGAAAATGGCGGTTTTGTCGTTGAGTTTGAGGAGTTCCTTGATTTCTTTCATCAGTACGGCAACGTCGGTATCGTCACCTGAGTCTTTGCGAGAGAGGGCCTGCTGCAGTGTCAGCAGATCTTGCCATGAGAACGGATTGCGGAGGTCTGAGCGTAGGTAGTCACCCTCGATGGCCTTAATGATAACCTGGCAGGCATCTACGATGTCTTTGCGGCAGTTGGCCTCACGGTACTCTTTGAGTTTACGGATGAGTGAGTCATAGGGTCTGCGTTGCTTGCCACCCTCGCCCAGCAGTTTCATGCTGTCGTCACGGCCTACCTTGTAGGTCAACTGTACACCCGACCAATCGAAGAGTACCTTATCACGGCAACGGTCTTTGCGTTGGCCCTCTTCGAAATACTTGAAGTGGAAGTAGTGCTGGGAGAGGGATGCAAAGAGGGTGAGAAGTTTTTCACGGCCATCGTACATGTCAAGGGTGTTGCGAATGGACTGGTAGTGCTTTTCCTCACCATTCAGTTCAATGGTGAACCACTTCTTCACGGCAGAACGGATGGAAAACTCGACACGCCAAATCTGAGGAGTGTACCATCCATCGTCGGTTTTCTTCAGACACTTGTGGAAATCATCTATGAGTCCACACTTCAACCAGGCATACCGAATATGTGGTTTCTTGTAGGTGCCCGACTTCTGGTCGTAGAGTTCCATGGTCTTGTTATAGAACTTGGTACCGATGGCTGAGGTAGGGGAGCCCCACGCAACGGAGTTCCACTCTTGGCCAGACCACTTGTCAGCACCACGAGAAAAGATGTTTCCTTGATTGATTTTGGCATAACGATGGGCATAGTAGCGTGCGAGGAACTTCGCAGGATCGTCATGCTGGTCGAAGTATTCAAAATCCATGCAGATGTCGACACGGACGATACGGGAGAATTCATAGCCGAAGGCATCCATGAACTGTTGCAGGCGCTGCACAGCATCGTCGTAGTAGCAAGCAGCGTTCACTAGTCTCAGGTGAGTTTCACGGGCATCATGAACGCCACCGTTGCCCACCGAGAATGGATTGCGTCGTACCTCGACAAACGGGTTGCCAATGGTATCACTGACGGTAAACATTTCGCGATATACACGGGTACCATATTCACGCTCGCACACGTCAAGGCCCGCACGACGGAAATAATTCGCGTTGTGTGGGTCGTTGACTGGCTCATAGCAGTGCACCTCTAGCCAGTCGAGGTTGACACACCGCTGCTTGCCTTTGTGTTCGAGTAGTGACATATTAATTTCTAATTACCCTGGTCAACGTCATCGTATTTGCCGATATCTTCGCCTTTATCGTTCGCTGGAAACACCGTAAGATGTAAGATACTCCCTACACCTAAAGCCTTTTCGTGGCTCAAACTCTTCAAAGGAATGGGCTACGAAATGGGCTTTTTTGTTGACCCATCCGGCCATGTCCTTTTGCCATTGTGGAATGATGTGGTGTGCATTGTTAGGATCACGGTAGGGTTGGGCATGTGGATAGACATAGTGGCCTTGATGTAAGGCCCGCGTCTCTTGTGTATGATGCCACCAATAGGTGATGCGCTCATAGCACTCCCTGAAGTCCGAGGTGAGCATGGTGTATAGGAAGTATTGTCCTTTGAAACCGTAGCGGTTGATCATATTCATGGCTCTCTCACATTCAGCTATCTGCCCGTGTGTGTCACAGCCGAAGCGGATGCTGTTGTTGTCGAGCCACTTCACTTTTGCCAGCAGCTGTGCTATCTCATCCGTTACCAGTCGTGCATCGAGGGCCTGATTGAAGTCCACTCGGTAGCCTCTTTCTATAATCTTTTGCAGCTGCTGTATGCAGTAGTCGCCAGCAGCCAGTATATTGTTATCCATCAACACTAACTTACGACGGCCCTCAATGGCTATTTCGTCCACATCCATATATGGCCGAATGGCCCCCTCTTTCTTGGGTACCACACACCAACGGCATTTGTTCGGGCATCCTCTCGTTAGAAATCCGTAGGCAGTATCTTTCGGGATGTTTGGATAGATGGAGTAGTCTGGCTGCAAACGGTCTATTTCATCGGGCAACTGGCTCAGAAGATCATAGCCGGTGCCTCCTTTGATGATTTTGTCTGCATCGTAGATATAAGTATCGTCTGGTGAAAAGTTAAACACCTTTGACATATACACAATGTCATAGTGCTCCATGGGGCTAGCCCATGAGACTATCCCACCTCTATTACCCCAGTATCTTGCAATCTTAGCGAGTGCAAGATTGGGGTAAATTAAAGCGCCCCATTTCTTTTTCTTGGCGTGTCCATCCACGTCCACAAGTCCTATCTTCATATATTAAGCATGTTAGATATAAGAATTTAGAGAAACATGTATCATGTAGAACTATTCAACAATCTCCTTGTGGGTGACGATGAGGTTCGTGGTCTGGATGATCATGTGGTCAAGCGGATAACCACGTAGCACAACATCGTTGCCGTTCGACATGTGATGTAAGCGGACGAGCCACAAGTGAGGCAGACGAGTGTCAACCCGCTTGCAGTAGTGGTCTGCCATCAGCGAGTTGACACGTTCGTCGAATACCTTTGAAAATCTAGACTGACTTGTCATCGGCATTCTGTTGTGATTGGTCGGTAGCAGGAGCCTGGGCGTTAGCATCGGGAGCAGGAGCCTCCTTTGTTATCCATCCGTGGGCATCGACATTGAAACGATCGCCACGTTGTGACTGCAGTTTACAGGCATTCACGTCGGAGTAGTAGGCCTTGTGTACATCATGCATGGCACCATGATCATCATAGAGGTGACGTGGTACATCGTCGGTCTGACCACCAAGGAGCTGCACACTCTCGACGCGAATGGTTGCACTTGCAACGATGGCACGCTGCTTCTCAGAGGAGTAGGTGCGTAGGGTAGTGGTGCCAACTACTGCGACCTGAGTACCAGCCTTAAGGAACTCAGTAACCTTGGGTTTGCCATTCATGATGCAGTCAATCCAGATAGTGGATGAGTGCTGAGTGCCTGCTTGGTCAGTCCAGATTTCGTTGTGGGCAACACGGAATACGACGAATTCCTTGCCATCTTTGTTCTTAACTTGCGCGTCTGCGCCAACATTACCAATAACTGTTGAAATAAACATAGTTGTAAAAATTTAGGTGTTAATAATGTGATAAATACATGTAAATGTCTAGAATAAAAGGGGTAAAAACTTCACGAGGCACCAAACGGTGATAAACAAGCCATTAATGATGATGGCGCCAAGGATGGTATCTTTGTCTTCGTTCATATGCTTAGGTTTTTTAACGTGACCGCTTAGCAGGAGATGAAGCCCTGCGGGCGAGATTAGATGAAATTCGATAGTCAATATTAGTGAGAGTCTGCTGAGAGTGGATTGACCTGAGCACTGCAGGATTGAGGGTGGTGCCGTTGGCATCCTTGAAGAGTCGGACAAGGTCGCGGGCGGAACAGTAGGTCATCTGAACATCGTATTCAGCCAGGGAACGACGCAGTTTCATGATGAAAACGTCGGAAGCGTCGCTGACGAAGGTGAAGTAATGACCGTGACGGGCGGCATAGTCAGTTAAAAACTGAAAGTCTCGCTGGGCCTGTAAGCTGGTACCAATTCCAACTTTGTAGATGCGAGTGGATTCATCGCACTGAGGGCCTGCTGAGACGTAATAGTGGTATTGTAACATATTACTTAACGGTTGAAGTTATAGTAGCAGATATAGATAATTTCGTAGACGAGTGTGGATTGTAATAAACAATATTCCTAAGTGTCTGAGAGTCCACATTGAGCAATATATTTTCAATAAGACTAACCAATACTGAATGTTTTTTCCTATATGGAAAAGACGTCATGTGGTTATCTAATGCCTGTAGAGCCTTTTCATTAATTCTGAGTGAAACGAGTTTTGACATAATCAAGATATTTAAGTAATACGATTCATGAAAAATCATCGAGGCCTTGAAAAAGTAATACATTCAAAAGTAAAATGGTACCATAGTGTAATACATTGTATACTATTACGCTGCTGTAGCTGCTTGAATTGTAATACAATCTTTAGGCCTCTCATGATATCTTATTCGAACAAGCCAGGTATGTAGTAACGGCAAACCATGTCGGAGTAGCCGACACGTGTTATCTCACAAGAGAAGGGCGATTGCTCCAGAATGGGGCATCGGGGGAGTTCTCGCGTATCTTCATAGCAGATACGCAACTCAACATGTGTGGCATCTTCTTCGTGAATGAGGTCGCAAGCGAAGCCTCGTTCACTGTAGAAGAGCCAGGCTGCCAATGCGATGGCCTTTAGATCTGCGGGGAGGAGTTTTTCCATTTTATTAGTCGCTTTTTATCATAGTTAATTGTTAGTATTAGCACAGTTTACGGTGAATCTGTGAACGGCGAATTCACGTGTTATACCCTCACCGAAAACATCAACATCATAAGAATTAGCAACATCTGCAAGATAACTGTAAGAAGGAAATTCGACACCTTTATCGACAAATACCTTAAAAGTGTATTCGTAGCAAACGGGATGATAAAAAACCTCCACCATAAAATTCCTGGAGGTGTAAAATACCAAAGCGTTTAAAATGATAAACTCTTTTGAACTGTCTTTTTCTTGCTTCATAGAAATGCGGTTTAATTGTTTATACATGAGGTGTAAACGTAAACCGCTCGATTTCTATTTTGTTAAAGAATATGCAGTATGTTCAATAGAACGAACTTTCGGTATTCCTTATGATAAATAGAAAAGCGCAGCGAGGATTTCTCCGTCACTGCGCTTGGTTCTGCATTTCTGCTGAAGCGGTGCTTTTACGTTCATGGGTCGCACCTCTGCGTTGCCCACTATCCTAAAGCGAGGGCAAAGTTACGAATCATCGAGGATATTAGCAAGAAAATCGGGAAAAAGTTACGTAAATTGAGCGTAAAAGTTTACGTATATTTACGTAAAACAGTTGCGGCATGGCTGGTGGTGGGGCGATGGATGGCAGGAACCACGCGGCATCTGAACAGGAAAAAAGGGCAACCGCTGTTGCCCAAAACAAATAAATAACCGAATGTTCTATTCCGTATAACCTAAAAAAGCATCTTTATTATGAATATAGCTGAAAAGAAAATCAAGCGAACCTGTAGCCATCACGGATATTTTGTTCACTGATATGTTGTCCGCACTCATGGTAGATCATGGCATCCATAAGGCGGCACATCTGGTCTTTGTTGAAGTAGTCGAGGGTTTCATCGCGGGAGATTTTCGACGTCTGGCAGACAGAAGCGATGTAGGCCTCGGTGTTATTCTCGGTGGCTGGTGCCCAGGCAGCAATGACCTGGGGGATGGTGGTGCGGTGGTAGTGGCGTATGTAACGACGGAGGAGTACGAAGCCAGCACGCACACCATAGACCATTGAGATGAATTGCTCAAAGTCGGGGTCGTTGGGTTGCTGGACTTCGCCCAGCCAACAGTTGCCGATGCGGATGTTGAGCGGGTTGTTATTGCGGATGCCGCGGGGAATGGGTCGTTTATTCATGAGGTTAGAATTGTTGCAAGAATTCATCGTATAGGACGGTATTCGTGGGGGCCATCAGAAACCATAGAGAGCCATTGTTCTGACAGAGGTGTGATTCACCACACTGACGCCATGTACGCTTATTGGCCAGTCTCCACGCATGATACCAACAATTAGCGTTGCATTGTCCTTGGTCTGATGAAATCACGTAGAGTTGTACGTATAATGGCACTCCTTCAAATTTAATTTGTTTGAATATACCAGTAGCTCTCCAATAGAACTCATTACCTTCTGGATAGTCGATTTCTTCCGCGATGCTGTCGTTGATTGGGAGGCCCATTTTGATGAATGGATACAAACCACGACTGCATGCATGCTTCGCTGAGCACTCTGTATAACCATTATAAGACGTCCATGAGCCCCGATACCTGCAATAGGCACAATTACCATCGGTAATCAGTTGCGTAGCACCAGAATTCCATGCAGGTCGCCCACGGCCAATGTCACAACATTGGTAGAGGGTTTTTAGGTCACCTGAGGCACGTTCAGAACGTGGGATGAATTTAAGCATGTTTGTCGGTTAAACGGTGCACGTAGTAGTCGAGTCCGAAGATTGAGCCAGCCAGGAGGAAGGCCTGCGCGATGTACATGAGGACACCTCCGGCGATATCCTTTTCGTAGACAGTCTGGTAAGAAGCCAGTGCAATGCTGCTCACGATGAGCAGCACTGCACAGAAGAGTTTCACTGTTAACTCACGCTTCATATTGCAATAACTAGATAAGCGATGATTTATTCAGAAAGAGAAGAAGAATGCAGCGGTTGGGCGCTGCATTCTAGATTGTTCAATCGCGGAGTGACTCTTCGGCCCAGTCTGTGTTGCTACCGCCAGTCATGTAAGACTTGATAGCGGCCTCCTTGGCGGCGTCAGCCAGGAGATCGGCATCGTATTTATTCGTAGCAACGAGAGAAGCATTTGAACGAAGATGTGCACCATTGTCACCCTCACGTGAAAGAATGATTGCTTTCGCATCGAAACCATCAAGATCTTCCATTAATCTGATTTCTCCATCACCTTGTTTGGGTGGATAAGGTAACAACTCTGTTGAACTAGCATCAAGTACAATTGAATTGACTTTCACTTGAATACCGTCAGAGGTATGTTGAACACCGACACAAGTAATCTGATCGCCCTCACGCATCTGACTATTTGCAGCAAGAATCAAAGGCGTAGCCTGGCCAATAGTAGTAATTGTGCTTTCTGTAATATCAGAGCACAGAACGATAAATTGCTGAGCATTTGCAGCATCAGCAGAAATACTACCAAGACTTCCCTTTGTCAGAGGAACGAGAGCGGGAGCGGTGATGGCTGCACCCTTCTTAAACCAACCACCAGCGAATGCCTTCATGGCTTCGCTGAGCCATGCCAGACGCGACTTATTGCCATAAGCCTTGCCCTCCTGGCCACGGTCGATGATCATCTTCAGCGCACGATAGGTGGCGTTGATGGGAGCCAGCTTTGCACGCTGCTCTGCCTGAGCATACGTCTTGGGGTTCTTTACGATGGGCTGATACACACGCACGCCCTGGGTCTGTTTGTTGTTGGAATCTTTGAGGTTGTAACCGACCATGTTACCAACCTTTCCACGGAAATTGCCAATAAGGCCAATACCTTTTGCCATAGTTGTAAAATTTTGTAAGTTAATAATTAATATGGATTGAAGATTATAGAGCGGAGCCTGCGATTTGAGCAGCAGGCGTTATCGCTTTCGTTAATTACATTGTGCCATAGATGGATGAGTAGACACGCGCGGGCTGGTAGGAACCGTTGAAGCGGTAGTAAGCGGTAGAACCAGCTATCGATTTAGTCATCGGCTGTGCCTTGCCATCAATGAGGACGTTGGAATTAGCAACGTTGCTGTACACATAGAAGATGCCAATATCACCACCTTTCGTTACGTAACCAAGACATTCCTCACCTGTGGGAGTGATGGGCGAGCCCTGAATGAGCATGTTACTAGTGACAGTAACCATACAGAGGTATGCAATCTTCTGGTACTCGGGCGTGGGATCATCTTCCCAATCCTCAGACTCTTCGCCATCACGGTAGGATGCAACAGCATTCTGTACGGCAGCAGCGTCATTGTAAAGTTCTACGGTTTCGTTACACTCCAGAATACACGTTGAGCGACGGAAAGAAGACTCACCGTAGGGTTGTGACCGGACGCAGCCAGCTGCACAGACTGAGACACCATTGGGGTCAGGATTGAATATGAAAGTCAACTGGTCTTCAAAACCTTCAACGCTACCAAACCACGTTGGTAATGCACGATTGTCTTTTTCATCGAGGATAAGAGACCAATATTGCCAGACATACTGGTCGTGATCAAGCAGACACCATACGAAAGTCAGTTGCTCACCTGGGACTAACCATTCATTTTCATCTAGAAGGGCAGCGGCCAAAGAACCAATTGTGGAACCAACCCAAGGAGAAGTCAAATACAGTTTCCACTCCACCAATGGATTTTCATGAGGTTCAGCCATGTATAACACGCTGACTGAACGCAGTGAACCCTTGGAAATGAGCATGGGGCCTGGGGGGACGCTTACAGTGCCCTTGGGCATGTAGGGGCCGCGGAAGTACTTCAAGTTGTATGAGAGGAACTCATTCTTTGAGGGATCTCCGTAGGCAATGCCCTCAAAGCCACGCTGGATGAGTGGCAGGAGAGCTGAGCATATGCGCTGGACGGGGCCAACGGGAACACGCGCAAGCGCTTGAGCGTAGGACTGAGGATTGGCCACCACGGGCTGGTACCCCTTCACGGTCTGCTCATAACGGCCAGCACGATTCTTGGAAAGGTAGCCAATGACATTGCCTACCTTACCGCGAAACTGTGAACCAATACCAACAGCCTTTCCCATGGTTACTCCTCCTCTGCGTTAGCGGGTTTGTTGGACTTCGCCTTGGCTGGAGCCTGATCGACGGGAGCAGCTGTGCTGCGACGTGGCTGACGGGGGTCTAGGGCCCAATTCATGTTACGTGCCATAATATAATGTATTTAAAGTGATGCACCAGTGTAACCAGCCAGGAGGGCTGCTAAGATACGGAAGATCTCTGCGAGGTAGGACCAGAATTTCTTTTTCATACTTGCTACGTGTTTAGGGTTAGACATATTTTAACGTCGGCAAAGTTACAAATTATTTTTTGAACGGACAAGCATCGGAGGTTGATCGGAGTTGCATCGGAGCTAGAACGGAGATTTGCAATTTTTTCTTACATTTTAACTATTTTTCGGGTCTGACACAATAACAAAGTTTAACTTCCGTTAGGAAGATATATGAAATGGATATTGTTTATACTATTACTTTTGGTCGGTATCCGATTGGAGCGCTGGACTAGAAAGTGGCATAAGTAAGTGTGTCTTTTGGTTAGTGCCCTTTAGGGCGGAGGGGGTAGGCGCAGGGCTCTGCGCCTGCGAGCGGAGCGAGCCTGTATCCCGACGTCGACGGTCGCAGGGAGGTTCCGTCGGGCGTGACGTCGTGCGGCGACCGGGGTCGACGACGTCAAGTGGCGCGACAGCGCCACGTCGAGCCGATGGAGACCCAAGACCGGCGACGGCGGGCAAAGCGGTAGCCGTGGGGGTTGAAAAGCGGGCGCGGCCGAGTGACGTCAGGAACGAGGACGCAGCGGACGCGAGGGGAGCGATAGGCATTGGCGGCAAGGCGGCAGGCAGGGCGGCACAGCCCGGAAGCAGAAAGGCAGGCGCAAGGGCTGATAACAGGCGGGGCAGGGAGCACGCCGAAGGGTGAGGGCGTGGGATGGCGACCAACGGGAGCCAACCCACGGCCGAAAGCGTCGGGCGCACGTGTAGGCGAAAGCGTGTCGGCAGAGCGCCAGCCCTGCCGACACGCTGAAGACGGAACATGCGGCCGACGCGCCCCGAAGGAATAGCCCCCAGCCCCACCTGTCAGCCCTTAAAAGCGACAGCCTCTGCGCACGGGCGATGCCGACCAGCCTGCGGCCTTGAGGGCGCTACCCTGGCGGCGGTGCTGAAGCAGGGGGACAGTAGCGCCAAAGCGCCACAGGCCCCCAGCGAAAGCACGGCAGGCAGGGATAAATAGCGCCCGACCGCCAAAGCCGAAAGCGACCTAAGCAGTACGCGGAGCGTAGCGACAGCCCGCTTACGAACCCCCACGGCGGTAGCCGACAAAAACGCCCCGCGAAGCGGGACACCGCTCACCCAAAGCCCCGACCGCCGTGGCGGGGCGCGAGCGTAGCGAGCGGGGGAAGCGAAGCAGGGGACGGGGGTCCCCGCGAGCCAGGAGGGAGCGGGCGGGGCCCCGTGACCGACACACCGCGTCAGACGGTGTGCGCCCGTCAGGGCGCAGTGGAAACACGCAGCAGAAGTAACCCAGCGGGCGGTAGCCCAAGACAGACAAAAACCCCACTAAGCACCGTCGAGGAGCGGCAGCGACAACACCGACCCAAGAACGCCCGATACTGGAGTTGCGGACAAAGCGGTAGCCGATGAAAAAGGAGCGCCCTGTAGGGCGCAACCGCTCTCCCTGCCGACCTGTAGGGAGGCAGGGGGTTTGAACCCAAGCGGTGAAGCGACCCGCGCCCATCGGGCGAGGGAAGCGACACCGCAGCAGGGGGACTGGGGGGGCAAGCTAGCCCCCCGCAGCCTGCGGCACCGGACTATCGACCAGGAAGCGAGCGGAGCGACCAGCGGCGGCGCCGACCGACAGGGAGAGCGCCGACGCGGGAACGGAAGCGAGCGGGCCCCCACCCCGCAAGGCCAGCCCCCACGCACGAGAGAGCGCAGGGAAACAGCGAGCGTAGCGAGCGCCCCAGCGAACGAGAGCGGCCCCCAAGGGAGCGAAGCGACCGCGGGAGCACACGCGCAGGAAGTCCGCAAGAGTATTGGATTGGCTTTGGTAGCGGGTGTGGGCGGTAGCCCACGAAGGAGCAGCGAGGCTTCATGGCCGAGATGCGACAGATTGTGATGACGATGATAGCGGGTGTGGGCGGTAGCCCACAAAGGAGCAGCGAGGCTTCATAGCCGAGATGCGACAGATTGTGATGACGATGATAGCGGGTGTGGGCGGTAGCCCACGAAGGAGCAGCGAGGCTTCATGGCCGAGATGCGACAGATTGTGATGACGATGATAGCGGGTG
>Ga0310697_10005352_pt1 | contig 12426 bp, 8 predicted proteins | sample 172DNAGHGlowgp2_FD_203883 | JGI IMG/M metagenome (GOLD analysis project Ga0310697, IMG submission 203883) | Sheep rumen microbial communities from Palmerston North, Manawatu-Wanganui, New Zealand - 1728 DNA GHGlow gp2 (v2) (version 2) | ecosystem: Host-associated > Mammals > Digestive system >... | reverse complement strand
AAGCTGGCGGACATCCACTCGTGGGACAACGCAACCATCGTCGAGAAGATGTGGCCTGACGCGAACGCGGAAGAGCTTGGCGCGATGAAGCGCCACGAGATCATATTCCACGCGATCCGCCGCTATCTGAACCACGGAGGCGCCGTGCTGGCGAGCGGCTGCCTCGAGGTGGTGAAGGAAGGCTACGGATTCCTTCGTTCGGCTAAGACGAACTTCCTGGCGTGCCCCGAGGACGTGTTCATCCCGCAGCAGCAGATCCGCAGGCACGCGCTCCGCACGGGCGACACCATTGAGGGCCCGATCCGCGACCCGCGCGACCGCGACCGCTTCTTCGCGCTGGGCAACGTTCTCACTGTGAACGGCAAGACGCCGAGCGAGGCCGCGCGTATCGTTCACTTCGAGAACCTCACGCCCACGTTCCCCACGCGGCGCATCGTCCTTGAGACGAAGCCAACGGAGTACTCCATGCGCGTGGTGGACCTTTTCACGCCCATTGGCTTCGGACAGCGCGGGCTTATCGTCGCCCCGCCGCGCGTGGGCAAGACGGTTCTCCTCCAGAAGATGGCGAACGCCATCACAGCCAACCATCCGGAGGCTGTGCTGATCGTGCTGCTCGTGGACGAGCGCCCTGAGGAAGTGACGGACATGCAGCGCAACACTAAGGCGATGGTGCTATCCTCCACGTTCGACGAGGAGCCGCAGCACCACGTGAACGTGGCCGAGATGGTGATAGAGATGTCGCGTCGCCAGGCCGAGAACGGCAAGGACGTGATCATCCTGCTCGATTCGATCACGCGCCTCGCGCGCGCCTACAATACCGTGCAGCCGCATTCCGGCAAGATCCTGACGGGCGGCGTGGACGCTCTCGCGCTTCATCGCCCGAAGCGCTTCTTCGGCGCGGCGCGCAACATTGAGAACGGCGGCTCGCTCACGATCATCGCCACGGCGCTCATCGACACCGGTTCGCGCATGGACGAGGTGATCTTCGAGGAGTTCAAGGGCACGGGCAACATGGAACTGGTGCTTGACCGTCCCATGGCCGACAAGCGCATCTTCCCGGCCATCGACATCGACAAGTCCGGAACGCGCAAGGAAGACCTGCTCCTCGCGCCCATCGAGCTGGAGAAGACGTGGGCGCTTCGTCGCGTCCTTTCCGACGCCGGCCCCGAACGCGCCATGCAGAGCGTCCTTGCGGGGATGAAGAAGTTCAAGTCCAACCCCGAGTTTCTGCTGTCCTTGGACTTGAAGAACATCTAGTTGTCACCAAGCGCTAATCCAGGAACAGCACGGCATGGGGATTGCGCTTGAGCGTCTCTAGCGCCTGGACGGCTTTTCCTCTGATGTCTGCACGTGTGGATGGCGTCAGCTGCTCCAGCCATCTGACGGCTTCGTTCTGCCGGCCCGCGTTGCACAGGCATGCCGCGAGCTTCAGCATCGCGTCCTCGTTCGAGTAGAAGCGTTGCGGGGCACGGATCGAATCGTAGAGGCAGCCGATGGCCTCGTTCCACCGTCTTTGGCGCATGGCCGTCATGCCGAGCGCCTCCAGGGCCTGTCCCTTTCTGTCGAGCTGGTGGTCGCAAGCGAACTTGCCGCAGAGGCGGCGGATTTCGTCGAAGTCGGCGGAGTGCCCGCGCATCGCGAGCGCGTAGGCGAGTTGGGCGGCGGTGTCGTCGCGCGGCCGCACGGCCTGGCTGCGGCGCAAGTGCTCGATGCCACGGTCTATGCCGCCGCGCCGAGCGCATTCGGCCTGTCCCACGTGGGCAAGCGCGCGGCCGTTGTCGGGGTCGAATGCGAGCGTGCGCGCGAAGGCCGTCTCGTCGTTCCTGTACGAATCGATCACCTGCCATGAGGCAAAGGCCACGATGGCCACGTACAATCCAGCTGCGATCTTCAGCCACTTCCCAGTTGGCTTTTCCCGGAGGTCCTGGCCGTCCAGCCCTTCAGCCCCTCTCCAGCCATTCGCCGCCGCTGCCAGCATCACGGCCATCATAGGCACGTAGAGGAAACGGTCGGCGCGGGCGTGCTCGCCGAAGCTTCCGAAAATGCCCAAGGTGGGCAAGATGGCGGCGAGGAACCAGATGAGAGTGCTTAGTGCGTAGTGGCTAGGGGCTAGGGCGTTGCCAATCGGCGTACTGGTAGGGGCACGCGTCCCGCGTGCCCGCAGTCGCGCGGGCCGTGCGACCCTACCTATGTACCAGGCGCCAAGCGACAGGCAACCGGCTAAAACCAGGCAGCCCAGAAGGCCGTGGAGCGGCCACTGGCCGGGAACCGCGCGGTAATCGAGATGTATGCCAACAGGCACGATCATCTGGAAGATGTACAGGCCGATGGCCACTGCGGCGTTCAGGAGCCGCCATCCGATGGAGGCGCTGAACAGCTCGCGCACCTCGTGGCCTTCCGGGTGGGTTTGCGAGTAGATGGCTAGCGCGCCTGTGGCGGCGGCCATGAGCAGGAGGGGCAGGTAGGCGGGAATGCGCGAACGCAGTTCGCGCATCAAATCTATTGGTGGCTTTCCCATTGGCTTATTAGTGCCCGGCGCTTGGTGGCTGGAGGCTGGCGCTTGGTGGCAGGTGGCTGGCTCTTGGTATTTGGTGTGGAGATTGGTGCCGATAACTTCTTTGCAAGTGCCCTTGCGCATCGCGAGATCCACGCAGAGCGCGAGCAGGGGGAAGCACATGGCCGTGGGCTTGCTCATGCACGCGAGCGCGCAACAGGCGTATGCAGCCGCATAGCGCCACATGCCTCCCCAGTCGAGAGCTCTGCCTTCGTCGGCAGCGGCGCTGTCCTCGCAGGTGCTGCACAAGCCATTGGCGTTGCCGAGAATAGATTTGACGGCCGGTCTGCGACCGGCCGATATCCAGCACAGCAGCCCCGCCAGCGCGAAGCCGGCCCACAGCAATTCCTTGCGCCCTGCTATCCACGCCACTGCCTCCACGCGCTGGGGATGGAGCGCCCAGAAGGCGGCGGCGATCGCTATCCAGAAGCCACGGCCTCGGCGGAGCTCGGCCATCCCTTCGCAACCTTCCCGCCCATATCCCGCCAGCCGCCAGGCGAGCGTCATCAGCAGCACCACGTTGACCATGTGCAACGCCACGTTAACGAGGTGGTGCTGCCCCGGCCCAGGGCCGAACAGCGATATGTCGGCCATGTATGAGATGTATGTGAGCGGCATCCACACGCCGCCGTGGCGCACGTTCACGAACGCTTCCTTCACGTTGGCCCATGTGAGGCCGTTGAACACGAACGGGCAGCGGAACGTGTAGTCGTGGTCGTCCAGCCGCAGGAATCCAAACGAGCCGGTTGGCGCGTACAGGAGGCCCGCCAGGGCCGCCACCGCCGCCGTCCACAGAACGATATCGCGAAGTTTCATGCGGCGTATTGTATCATATCCCTTACGAATACGCTTGCCGTTTCGGCGGATTTCGGGTACAATCTACAGCCAAACGACAACATAGGATTCGAGAGGAAGTCGAAGAGGTACTGACAGATGAACGAAACAGCTATTACGTTGCGGCAGGCATGGCAGTACGGCGGCCCGCTGATGTGGGTTCTGGCCGCGCTTTCGGTGCTGGCGCTTGCGAAGATCATTGTACTGATTATCGCGCATCGGCGCGGCTCTCTCTCGCCCCGCGCGCTGGTGAGCGACGTGTTCAGCCGCCTTCAGGCGAAGGACTACGGCGAGACGCGGCGCCTCTGCGACCGGCGCCCGTGCGCGTTCTCCACGCTTGTGCTGGCGGCGCTCGACGCCGTGCGCGGCACGCCCGCCGGCGTGAAGCCGCCGGTCGCGCAGGCCCTGGAGACGGCGGGATCGCACGTCGCCGAGCGGCTCCAGGCGTCAGTCGACTGGCTTGCCGACCTTGCGGCGATCGCGCCGCTGGTAGGCCTTCTCGGCACGGTTCTCGGCATGTTCCAGGCGTTCGGCGGCATAGCGAACGATCTGGCGGCTAACGCGCGCCCTGTCGTGCTGGCGCAAGGCGTCTCCCAGGCGATCGTCACGACGGTGTTCGGCCTCGTGGTCGCGATCCCGTGCCTGGTGTTCCATGCCATCCTGCGCCGGCGCACCGCGCGCCGGATCGCGGGCCTTGAGTCGTTGGCGGTCGCGTTGGAGAAGGCGTTCGTATGAACTTCCGCCGAAAACAGCCGCGTACCGCGGCCGCCGTGCAGATGTCGTCGCTGATGGACGTCATCTTCCTGCTGCTCTGCTTCTTCGTGACGACGAGCGTGTTTTCCCAGTGGGAGACGGAGATTTCCATCTCGCTCCCGACGGCGAAGTCCGCCACCGTGCCGGGCCGCATGCCCGGCGAGATCATCCTGAACCTCGACAAGGACGGATCCGTATCGGTGAACGGGCAGCCGCTGACGCTCAAGGAGGTGACCGAGCGCCTCACGCGCATCGCCAAGCTCTATCCCGGGCAGCCGGTGGTGATCCGCGCCGACAAGGCGACGGCCTACGATTCGCTTGTCGGCGTGATCGATGCGTGTCGTACCGCTGACGTGTGGAATTTCTCGCTGGCGACAAAGGACGAGGAGTCGAAATGAAGAGTATTCTGCTGTCAGCTCTCGCCTCGTGCGCGTGCTTGTCCATATGGGCGGCGGATCCGGGCCACTGGAACGGCGGTCGCACGGTTCCCGTCCACCGGCTCGCGCCGCTCGACTTTGACGGCGAGAAGGTTTCTCCGTCCGCGGCGCTTCCAGCGCCGATCTCCCAGGGCAAGACGTGCAGCCAGTGCCACGACGTGCCTGCGATGAAGGGCGGCTCGCACTTCCGCACCGGCCTCGACACGAACGACGCGCCTTCCTCCGTGCAGGTGGAGCCGTGGTTCTGGGCCGACGAGGCTCTCGGCCTTGCGATTCCGCTTTCGCTCCACGGGCAGCCCGGCGCGTTCGCGCCGCGCGACCTCGGCCTCTCCGCCTTCGAGTGGACGAAGATGTTCGGGCGCTCCTTCCCCGGCGGCGGCATCGGAAGCGATCCGCGCGCGATGGAGGAGGTGGCCGGTACGCGCCAGCGCTGGTTCGTGACAGGGCCGCTCGAGGCCAACTGCCTCGCGTGCCACCAGCAGGGCAACGGCTACGACTCGAGCGAATGGGCGCGACAGGTGCTGCGCGAGAACTTCACGGGCGCGGCCTTGGCGGCGTCCGGCCTCAGCGCGGTCGAGGGCATGAACGAGCGGATGCACGCCGCATGGGCGGCGGCCGAGAACCCAGACGACCATCTCTTCAACGTTCCGCAAAAGATCGCGTACGACCTGTCTCAGTTCGACGCGAAGCTGCGCTGCGTGTTCCCCGTCGGCAAGCCGCAGGGCGAGCGCTGCCTTGCCTGCCACGCCGTATCCGAGAAGGACATGCCGTCCCACGCCATCATTGGCGACGTCCACCTCCAGCGCGGCATGACGTGCATCGACTGCCACAAGAACGGCATGGACCACCGCGTCAAGACGACGAGCTGCCGCGACTGCCACATCGCGCCTAAGGGCGCGGGTCCGCGTCCGCGCCACGCCGGCATCCCTCTCGTCCACTTCGAGAAGCTTTCTTGCACAGTGTGCCACGCTGGCGTGACGGCGGACGGCAAGCGCGCGCAGGTGCGCACCGCCCGCGCCAACCGCATCGGCATCTACGGGCGCGTTCAGTGGGCCACGGACTGCCCCTACATCCTCGAGCCGGTGTTCCTGAAGGGCGCGGACGGCAAGATCGCCCCGCACCGCGTCACGTGGCCCAGCTACTTCGCGTCGGTCTCCACCAACGGCACGCTTTCTCCCCTCCGGTTGGACGCCGTCAAGGGGCTGAAGGCTCTGGCAGGCGTGACCAACGGACTGAACAAGGCGTTGGTGGCTTCTGCGCTGGCCGAGCTGAAGGCCGCCGCTCCGTCCAACGACTTTGCCTTCATCGGCCACGGAAGGCTGTGGACTGCCGACGGCTCGAACCTCGTGGCTGCAGTCAACGCGGCGGCAGGGCCTGTCGCGTGGCCGGTCGGGCACGACGTCCGCCCCGGACGGATGGCGCGCGGAGCCAATCCCGTCAAGTGCGACGACTGCCACACCGGCGACTCCGACTTCTTCCAGGCTAGGATCGTGCCGACGGGTCCGCTCTCCGATGCGGACGTCGAGCCTGTCTCGCAGGCCGAGCTGATGGAGGTGAGCGGCGCGTACCATGCGTTTCTTGGCACCACGTTCGCGATGCGACCGATGCTGAAGATATTCCTCTGGACAGTGTTCGGCTTCGTGTGCCTGTTCGTGATGGCTGCTGCGGCGGTGGTGCTGAACAAGGTGGCCGGATGGATCTCGGACAGCACGGACGATCTCATCTGGGGCCTCGCCAAGTGGATCGTGGACATGGGCTTCGTCGTCTGTCTCCTCTACCTCGCGCTTTCCGGCGTGATCGGCTGGATGGTCGGCGGCATGTCCGGCATCTGGCTCGTGTTCCACATGTGCGCCGGCGGCGGGTTCTCCGCGTGCGTGCTGCTGCTGCTTTTCATCCGCCTCAGGGAACGGACGCTGGGTGTCCTTCCTGGGCTGGTGTGGCTGCTTTGGACTGCGTTTGCGGCCGGGGTCGTGTTCACGGCGGTCATGCCGATGATGACCGTCTACGGCGGCGAAGGCCAGGTGCTTCTCCTGTGGAGCCACAGGTGCGTCTCGCTGTGCTTCTTCGCCCTGTCCTGCATGGTCTGCTGGCTCTGCTGCCGCAAGCGCTGAGGACGAGCCTCCATGAGCGCCTGGCCATCCAAGATGATTGTCATCAGCGGGGCCGGATCATATCCGCGCCTCGTCGTGGAGGGGGCCCATGCGGCCGGCGTGCCGCAGGTGGACGTGATGTCCGTCCGCGGCTCCACTGACCGGGCCACTTGCCGTGCGGCCGACAACGTGCAGCCGGGCAACCTCGGCCGCATCGTGGCCGCGATCCGTCTGGTAGCGTCGCTCGGCTACGACGGCGCGATGTTCGCCGGGCAGGTCAATCCGCTTTCGCTTTTCACTTCGCGCTTCGACGAGGAGACGAAGAGCTGGCTTGCCGCAATGCCGTGCAAGACCGCCCATACGATCTACGGCAAGCTGGCGCTGGAGTTCGAGAAGGCCGGAGTGCCGATCTTTCCGGCGTCGTCCTTCATGGACGGCCATCTGCCAGGCGAAGGCGTGCTGACCGATCGTGCGCCTACTGAGCGCGAGCTTCGCGACATCAGGCATGGCGCGGCCGTGGTGCGCGACATGGGGCGACACGACGTCGGCCAGACTGTCCTTGTGAAGGAAGGCATGGTGCTGGCCGTCGAGGCGTTCGAAGGCACCAACGCCGCCATCAAGCGCGGTGGCCGCCTCGGCGGCAAGGGCGCGGTGCTGGTGAAGGGCGCGCGCGAAGGGCATGACATGCGCTTTGACATCCCAGTCGTCGGGCTCAAGACGCTGAAGGTGATGCGTCGCGCCGGCGTCACCGCGCTCGCCTTCCAGGCCGGACGCCTGATTCTTCTTGACCGCGAGCAGGTTCTTGCCTTCGCCAACAAGAATGGCATTGCCATCGTCGGCATTGCCACCGATCTCCCCCCGGCGCCATTGCGCCCCGTCCGCCCATGAAAAACCACAAAGTACTCTTGCTCGCCGGCGAGGAGTCCGGCCTCATCTACGCCGAGCGGCTGAAGGACCTGCTCAGGGAAGCCCGGCCTGGCGCCGCGCTTGAGATTCGCGGATACCAGAGCGAAGGCTTCAAGACGGCCGATCTGGCGGTGATGGGCCTATGGCTGGTCCTCAAGCGGATATTCTTCTTCCTGAACGTGGCTCGTACCATGAAGCGCCTCATCCGCGAATGGCGACCGGATGTCGTCGTGGGCGTGGACTACCCGGACCTCAACCTCAAGCTGGAGGCGTACGCGAAGTCCTTGGGCATCCCGTCCGTGCACATCGTATGTCCGCAGGTGTGGGCCTGGCGGCAGAAGCGAATCCCCAAGGTCGCGGCGGCGGTGACGAAGCTTCTATGCTTCCTGCCGTTCGAGGCGTCGATCTTCAAGGACCATGAAGGACACGGCTTCACGGCGCGCTTCATCGGACATCCCATGGTGGACCTGTGCGCGGAGGAGGAACGCGCCGCAGGAATCCGCCGCCAGGAAGGCAGCTTCACCGGCCGGGGAGTCGCTTCGTCGCGTCCGTGCGTCGCCTTGCTGCCAGGATCGCGGATGGGGGAGATCCATCTGATCCTGCCGCGCCTCCTGAGATCACTTCATCTTCTGGCCAATGACCTTAATGTCCCCAATGACCTTAAGGTCGTCATTCCTGCCGCGAGCGACAGGGCCTACGCCGAGATCGAGCGGCAAGTCCGTGCCAACCCGCCGCCAGCCAACTTCCGGCTGGAGATCGTCCATGGGAAGGCGCGCGAGATCCTGCGCCAGGCCGACTGCGCGGCGGTGGCGAGCGGCACCGCCACCCTTGAAGCGGCGCTTGCGAGGTGTCCCACTGTAGTCGTCTACGCCGTGGCGCCGATCGTCGCGTGGTTCCTGCGGCGCATGATCAAGGGCGTGAGGCACGTCGGGCTCGCAAACGTGATCGCGGAGAAGGTCGGCATAACGCCCCCCATGCCGGAATTGCTGCAGGAGGATTTTACTCCAAAGGCCGTAGCGGACCAGCTTGCCGCATGGCTCTGCGATGCCGATGCGCGCGGACGCGCCGTCGCGTCCATCGAGGAGACCTTGGCGCACTTGCGCTCGGACGGGGCCGCGATCGGCAATGCCGCCCGCGAGATACTGGAATTCATCCCAGGCTGACGCCATGCCGAAGAGCGGAAAGATGATCAGGGTAGGACTTGTCGGAACATTGCCGAAGGGGTTCGGCGTCGAAAGGGCGCGTGTGGCGGCGGCGGCGCGGTTCTTCGCCGAGCGGTCGCGCAGGCGCGTGGGCGGCATGTGGCACGAGGTGACTGTGCATCTGGTGCGGGACGAGGAGTCGGACGCGATGCACCGGGCCATCATGGGGATTGTCGGCGCGACGGACGTCATCACGCAGGCATACGACGCGATTCCGCCGGAGGAACCTGGCCTTTTCGGCGAACTGTTCGTCAATACCGACCAGGCGCTTCGCGCCGCTCCGAAGCGGCGCGGGTGGAGTCCGGAAAAGGAACTTCTGCTCTACATAGCCCATGGTATGGATCATCTTTCTGGAGCGGACGACCATTCGCCCGCCGACTACGCCCGCATGCGCCGCCGCGAACTCGCTTGGATCCGGCTTACAAATAATGTCTGAAAACGGCATATTCTTTACACTTTCTTTCTTTTCTTTACAAAACGTTGTCAACAGGGCAATGATTTGATAGACTATCCCGCATGATACTGAAGGTTTCGCCGGAAATCCCGGTTTTGCAGGAAATCAGTTCCGTTGTCGTTCGAGAGCGGAACGTTCGCGCATTGCTCGAGAAGGTTCTTGACATCCTTGAACGGCGCATGGGCATGTTGCGCGGCACGATGACGTTGCTGGAGGGCGACGAACTGCGTATCGAGGCGTCGCGCGGGCTGGAGGCCGACGAGCGGGCGCTCGGGCGGTATCGCATCGGCGAGGGAGTGACAGGGCATGTGGCGCAGACGGGTAAGAGCGAGATAGTCGCGGACATCCATCTTGACCGGCGCTTTCTAAACCGCACAGGTGCGCGCACGGACAAGCGGCCGATCGCCTTCATCTGCGTTCCGCTCGTCCATCTTGGGCAGGTGATCGGCACGCTCTCGATCGATCGGCTAAACGAGCCCGGTACGACGGCGGAGGAGGATCTGGCGCGGGACGTGGCGCTCCTGGAGATCATCGCGAACATCACGGCGGAGGCTGCGGCAGTCTGCCGCGAGGAGCTTGCGGAGCGCCAGGCGCTTCTGGAGGAGAACCGTAGGTTGCGCGACATGCTGGCGAACAATCCCGGCGACCTGATCGGCAACTGTCGCGAGATGCGGGCCGTGTACGAGCAGATCCGCCAGGTTGCGCCGAGCGAGGCGACGGTCCTCATCCGCGGCGCGAGCGGCACGGGCAAGGAGCTTGTGGCGCGGGCGATCCAGAGCCTCTCCTCACGCAGGGACAAGCCGTTCGTCACGCTGAACTGCGCGGCGCTCCCTGAATCGCTGGTGGAGAGCGAGCTGTTCGGTCACGAGAAGGGGGCGTTCACGGGCGCGGCGCAACGGCGGATTGGCCGCGCAGAGGCGGCGGACGGCGGGACGCTCTTCCTCGACGAGATCGGCGATCTTTCGATTCCGATCCAGATCAAGCTGCTCCGCTTCCTGCAGGAGAGGACGTTCTCACGCATCGGGTCGAACGAGGAGCTGCATTCGAACGTCCGCTTCATCGCGGCCACCAGCCGCAACCTCGAGGAGCTGATGGCGAAGAAGCTGTTCCGCGAGGATCTATACTATCGTCTCTCGGTGTTTCCGATCGCGATGCCGGACCTTTCGCGCAGGACTGGCGACATCGTGCTGCTGGCGGAGCACTTCCTCGCGAAGATGAACGTTAAGTACGGCAAGCAGGTGACGCGCATCTCGCCTCCAGCCGTGAGCATGCTGCAGTCGTACTCCTGGCCGGGCAATGTGCGCGAGCTTGAGAACTGCATCGAGCGCGCGGTGCTGACGGCGACGGACGACTGCGTGCACGGCTACAACCTTCCGCCTTCCCTGCAGGCGCCGGAGTTCGCGGAGGATCCCTACCGCCCCGACTCCACCATGACGCTGGACGAGCAGCTTTCGGCGTTCGAGAAGCGCGTGCTCGAGGACGCGCTCCTGCGGCACGGCGGCAACCGCAGCGCGGCCGGGCGCGAGCTTGGCGTCTCGCCGCGCATGATGAACTACCGCCTCAACAAGCTCGGAATCGCCTGACAAAGCGGCTTTCTGGGATATTCCTGTCGCGGTTCCGCGTCCGTTTTGGTATAATTTACGGACATTTTCCGTTAAGAGGCAGAGAATACGATGATGGACAAGCGTTATGACGCGAAGGCGTCGGAGGCCAAATGGTATCCCATTTGGGAGAAGAACGGCTATTTTCACGACGAGCCGGGCAAGGGTGTGCCGTACTCGGTGGTGATCCCGCCGCCGAACGTTACGGGCATACTGCACATGGGGCACGCCCTCAACCAGACGATTCAGGACATTCTCGTCAGGTGGCGGCGCATGTGCGGCTTCAACACGCTGTGGCTGCCAGGCACCGACCATGCGGGCATAGCCACGCAGAACGTGGTGGAGAAGGCGCTCAAGAAGGAAGGCAAGCGCCGCCAGGACCTCGGGCGCGAGGCGTTCGTCGCGCGCGTGTGGGAGTGGAAGAAGCAGTACGGCGGCACGATCGTCCACCAGCAGCGGATGCTCGGCAACTCCACCGACTGGCAGCGCGAGCGCTTCACGTTCGACGAAGGCTGCTCCAAGGCCGTCGCGAAGGTGTTCTGCCAGCTGTACAACGAAGGGCTGATCTACAAGGGCAACTACATCGTTAACTGGTGCCCGCGCTGCGGCACGGCGCTGGCTAACGACGAAGTGGAGCACGAGGCGAACCATGGCCACCTGTGGTACATAAGGTATCCAGTCGTGGGCAGCGCGAAGGGCGCGGCGGGCGAGCCGTACAAGGACTACGTGATGGTGGCGACGACGCGTCCGGAGACGCTGCCCGGCGACACGGCCGTGGCCGTGAACCCGAAGGACGAGCGCTACGCGCACCTCGTGGGCAAGACGGTGATCCTGCCGCTCACGAACCGCGAGATCCCCGTCATCTCCGACGACTACGTGGAGAAGGAATTCGGCACGGGCATCGTGAAGATCACGCCCGCGCACGACCCCAACGACTTCCTCGTGGGCAAGCGCCACGGCCTCGAGGAGATCAACATCATGACCGACGACGCGCACATGAACGAGCTGGCCGGCGCGAAGTACGCGGGCATGGACAGGTTCCAGTGCCGCGAGGCGCTCGTCGCGGACCTGGAGTCCGAAGGCTTCCTCGACCACATCGAGGACTACGACAACCAGGTGGGCCACTGCTACCGTTGCCACGAGGTGGTCGAGAGCCGCCTCTCCAAGCAGTGGTTCGTGAAGATGAAGCCGCTCGCCGAACCCGCCATCGCCGCGGTGAAATCGGGCGAGGTTCGCTTCGTCCCAGACCGTTGGAGCAAGATCTACTTCAACTGGATGGAGAACATCCAGGACTGGTGCATCTCCCGCCAGCTGTGGTGGGGACACCGCATTCCCGCTTACTACGTGCGCGGGAATGGGAGTGTAAAGTGTAAAGTGGAAAGTGTAAAATGCGAGGGGGATGACCTGCTCTTTGTTGCCGAGACGGCGGAGGCTGCGCTGGAGATGGCGAAGGCCAAGACCGGCAACAACGCGCTGACGCTCGCCGACCTCGAGCAGGATCCCGACGTTCTCGACACCTGGTTCTCCTCGTGGCTGTGGCCTTTCTCCACGCTCGGCTGGCCGGAGAAGACGGCCGACCTCGACTACTACTATCC
>Ga0310697_10005351_pt1 | contig 12428 bp, 3 predicted proteins | sample 172DNAGHGlowgp2_FD_203883 | JGI IMG/M metagenome (GOLD analysis project Ga0310697, IMG submission 203883) | Sheep rumen microbial communities from Palmerston North, Manawatu-Wanganui, New Zealand - 1728 DNA GHGlow gp2 (v2) (version 2) | ecosystem: Host-associated > Mammals > Digestive system >... | reverse complement strand
ATCGACCTTTCGTTCTTTGAGGTGGATGGAAAGCAGGAGCGTTTGTACCATGAGCAGCATGTGATGGACGATAACGAGAAGAGTTACTCGCTCTATCTGCCCATGAGGGAGTACCGTCACTTGGCTTTGGCAAACCTGCAAAATAACTCTTGGGTGACGCTGACTGGCGATGAAAGGAGCAATTCGATGGCATTGCAGCAAGTGGTGAATGAGCCTGTGAAGTCGCACCAGACGGGCATCTTTGCAGCTCGCACCAACATGGATGTGATGGAGGATATGAGCCAGACGTTCCATGTGAACCTGTATATGGTGAACTGTGCAGCTGTGTTGTTGCTTGAGGCTCGTGGTCACAATGCTCAAGATGTGAGTGTGGTCAGCACAGGTTTTGCCACTGGTTACAATGTGAATGATAACACCTACACGTTCTCGGATCCATCACCTCTAGTGCATGCTGACCAAGTGGATGTGGGAACCGATTCGTATTTGTGCTATTGCACCGTCACCTTCCCTTCGTCTGACCAACCCAATCCTGGACTCTCTCCAGCGGCTGATGCGAACACCTATTGGCAGTTCCGCATTACGGTGAAGAATGCGGATGGAAGCACTACAGAGACGACCCTGAACGTGGGTGAGCCTCTGCAGGCAGGAGAATTGAAAATCATTAAAGCATATATTGACACCGATGGTGTGGTTCGTACAAAAACCCCCAATGTGGGTGTGAGTGTGACGGTTGACTGGAATAGTGGTGGAAATTATGAAGGTGAATTGTAGCGTATAGGAGTTAAGAGTTGAAAATGATGAGTGTTCGAAACATATGGCTTTATTTGATACTGTGTACGATGCTACTATCGTGTGCAGGAGAGGAAGACGTGTCGAATGGAAACACTCAGGAAGAGGTGAATCTGGTGTTGAGCGTAGGCGAATTGGAAAAAGCCACTCGTCAAAGTCCTGATGTGATTCAGGCAACAGATCAGCCGTTCAGAGGGCTGAAAAACCTGCTGCTCATTCCTTTCCGCACCGATGGAGCCATCACGACTGATGACCTGCCATTGATAGCCACTACCACGGGTTCGGAAACCGTCAATAGAGTGGAAAACCTCCAAACTTATTACAGATATTATATGGAGAACTGTGCGCTCATGCGAGGTACCAACCGATTGTTGGTCTATGCGCAGGCAGCACCAGTCTCAGGAAAAGAAACATCTGACCAAAATGGTCAGTTGCAGACGACTTTGATTGGTCGTATGCCTACAGCTGACATTTCGTTCAGTTTGACGCCTATCTGTGAAAATACTGATGTAGTTAAGGATGCACAAGATTTAGCTGATTATCTGACAGCAATCGCCAAGACAGAAGGTTGGAGCACTACGACGAATGAACAGTTGAGGCTCCTTTATATGGATTTCATTCATGCTGACACAAAAGGTACTGGCTTGATGGCAGGTTCAGCAGCCAATGTCAAAGCATACGTTAAAAATTTGCGAGAACAATTGGTAGCCATAGGAGGTGACCTCTCTACTGCTATCATCAACCAAATAGATGGTGACGCCAAATCTTGTCTGGAAAACGGCTATCCCTCAACTTCATTACGATTGCCCGATGGGGCAGCAGCCCTCCGATGGACAGGTAATGAATTCTCTGTGCGTACCACCCAAACCACTCTTGACAACATCAACGGTATCAACCGCTATACCTATCCAGCAGAACTCTGGTACTATGTGGATAGTCCTATCTGTACCTCCAACAGGAGTGTGAATAAAAGTATCTACGAACAAACCATCGACTGGAGTTCCTTGATTGCTGCCAATTATCAGGGAAGTTCTGTCACAGCCAACACTCAGGCCGTTGCAGTGCAGCAGCCTTTACAATATGGTGTCGGTCGTCTGCAGATGACGCTCAGCACCATTCCTGAAAAACTGAAAGATTCGCAGAAAGCCGATGTTGATTGTTATTCTGGTGAAGGATTCGAACTGACTGGAGTGATTATCGGTGGGCAGCATACGGTAGGCTTTAATTTCAAGCCAATAGAACCGAAGAGCGATTTGGATGGTCGCTTCATCTACGACCCTATTGTGGGTACGACAGGAACTGTGAACACGCTGGTGCTCCAGTCGTATGAAGGGGAGACAGTGCCTGTTGTGTTGGAGTTTAAGAACAAGACTGGCAACAAGTTTCATGGAAAGGATGGCGTCATTTATCCTAATACGAAGTTCTATCTGATTGGTCAGGTGGATCCCACGAAGGGAGAAGGTGAGGAGGATTTGAAAAGTCGTGTATTCACTCAAGACCACATCACCATGATGACGATGAAAGTCACTTCGTTGGCAAATGCCTATTCTTGTATGCCAGACCTCTTGTCACCCCGACTGGAGATTGGTGTACAAATCGTGACGCAGTGGGTACAATCCACACCAACAACCGTCATTCTATAATATACATTATATATATATATAAAAGAGAATAGAGTAAAAAGAATATAGTATCAATGGTGAAGACGATATTACATATTGGATGGCTTTGGAGCAGCATCATATTGATGGTGCTCACGGCTTGTAGTTCTTCCGACGACAAGGCAGGACAACAACCTACCATGCTGACCATCTATGTGTACTCGCCAGAACATCCGATGCTGACTCGTTCGGATGTGGGTCCTGTTAATGCTACAGAAGCAGAGAACAAGGTGACCAGCTTGCAGATATGGGTATATGACGGAGTGGGAAACAGAGTGGGTTATCTCAACACAAAGGAGACAGCCACTTTGAATGCAGGCGAAGGAGCCGTTTATCAGATTCCTGTCCCTGACGACTTTGCAAAAAACAAACCGAATGTGGATGTTTATGTGATGGCGAATGTGACGTCGGAGACTTGTGGTATCACCCCTGCTGATTTCACGGAGAGCACTTCTCGAACGAACTTGCAGGATAAGGCAAAGATTGTTGAGCCGCATTTCGGACTTTCGTCCCTCACCACAGTCGTGTCTGATGATGGTCTTCCGATGGCTGGTGTGCTGAAAGACCAGCCTGTTATCGGTGATGCCCCTGTGCTGCGAATTGGTACTCAAAGCGACATCGCCACCGTGAAGTTGACTCGTGCTGTGTCAAAGTTGCGTTTTGTCTTTGCCAATACAGCAGGAACCTCTGCTAAAAACTTGAGCATCAAAGGCATCACGTTGAATGAGGGCATGATACCTAATGAGGAGTTTCTTTTCCCTCAGGCACAAGCTTTGGAATATAATTCCACTTCAGCCTCTCTGTTATCAACTCCGATTGCAGAGGTTGTGAAGAAAGAAAATCCGGAAGTTTATGTATATAATGCAGAGACACAGACTGCTCAAGATTATGAGAACTTGTTGAATGGGGCAGGTTTGACGGAAGTGGGTGCCTATTATCTGCGTGAATCAGACAGAAAACTGGAAGGGACGATTTCCTATCAGATAGAAGGTGAAGATCAGCCTCTGGAAGCAACTTTCCGTATGAGGGAAAGTGACTTCAAACGTAATCACTCGTGGATTGTCTATGCTTATTATGAGGGCCTCTCAGGTATGCAGGTTCAATTGGTGGATGTGACTCCTTGGGAAGAAAAAGACGCCACTCATACAGTATATAATTGGTAGATTCGTTTAGAAATGAGATATTGGAATAGACATACAAACTTTAGAATGTTGCTGACAGGGCTGGTGACGGTCTTGGTTGGGTTGCTGATGGGCTGTTCCAATGATCATGATCAGGATGCAGAGTCAAAGAGTGAGCTCAAGTTGGTGTCTTATACCCGTACTAGTGCACCATTTACAGCTGGTGATGATTTCTCTCCTGCTGGTCTGTTTTTGGTGGAGAACGGACAAGCAACGCAATATGCTAAGTTCGTCTATAGGCGAAACCTTTGGCTTTCCAGCTTGGAAGTGAAAGATAATCGCTCCTATGCCCTCTATGGTTATGCTCCTGCTGATGCTGTGACGGCTACACTTTCTAATGAGTCGCTCTCGGGAGCCACACTTACCTTCAGTAATCTGCCTGCAGTAAGTAGTGAGGATATTTGCTTTGTGGTTGGTGTACAGAGTTATGCAGAGGAGAATGCTGAAAAGAACATCCCATTGGGGCAGTTTGCCTATACAGGAGGGAACTTTGCTAATCTGCTGATGGGTCATATCTATGCAAGTGTCTGTTTCCAGATGTCTTTGGGTACTGAATATGCTCAGTTGCGTAGTATTAAGATTAGAAAAATGGAGTTGCAGACGAGCCTTTCTACTGCCACAGCTACGATTGTATTGGCATCGAATACGACAGGAAGCAATCCTGTGCAGTCTGCCACTTACAGTAGTTTGTCAGGAATAGAGAGAAGTTCCGTTTTCTTTGAGAGTACAGAGGGAGTAGAACTTGACGCAGCAGAACTGACGGAAGCCACTTGTTGTTTTGTTCCTGACCTCGGAAATGACCTAACGGTGGTAACCACCTATGATGTATATGATAAGAAGGGAAATAAAGTGAGTGAACGTACTGTTTCGAACAAAGTACCGAATCTCAATGCCACTCGTGGACAGCGTGTGAAGCTCAAGCTAACCGTTGCTCCTTCCTACCTCTATCAGCTGTCAGATGACGATTTGAATAATCCTCCTATTAGAATTACAAATTGAACGTTACGATGATGAAGCAACAGCTACGACATAGAATCCTTTTGTTGAACAGCATATCCTTGTTGTTCGTATTGCTGTTTGTCTTTGTTTCTTTGCCTATTCAAGCACAGATTAAGATTTCTGGTAATATCTATGGCGGTGGTAATGAAGGAAAGGTTGAGGGTAGCACTACTGTCACCATTCATGCTGGCGACCTGAACAACGTCTTTGGTGGTGCCCGTATGGCAGATGTGGACGGCTCAGCCTTTGTGAACATTGATGGAGAACATGCTTCTGATTATGTCATCATTAATAAGCTATATGGTGGAAATGATATTGCTGGAACCATCGGTTCTTCAGAAGCACTTCCTGACGAATTGACTTCTGCCACAGAAGATGGTGTTGACAATTCTTGGAATGCCTTTGTGCACATCTCTACGAAGACGGATGCTGCTGGAAAGGAAACGGATGATGCCCAAAAGATTTATATTGGTCAACTTTTTGGTGGTGGTAATGGTGATTATGATTACACAACGACCTATTCTGGCAAGAGCAGTCCTGTGTTAGCTAAGACTTATCTTGATGTACAAGGTGGTTCCATCGTCTATGCATATGGTGGTGGTAATAATGCAACGGTAACGAGCAATACGGTCATCTCCGTGAATAACCCAAGTAAGGTGGTGAATAGCATTAAGGATAAGGCAGGCAATGAACTGTTGACAAATGACCGTTTCCAGAAACAGATGGGCATCAATACTGGCTTCTCTTACCCCAGCAGCGACGCTTTCCAGATTGGACGTTTCTTTGGAGGAAATAACAAAGCAGAGATGGCTATCCGTCCTACATGGAACCTAAAGAGTGGTAAGATCCGTAATCTCTATTCTGGTGGTAATGAAGGTGCTATGACTCATAGGGAAGGACTGCTGTTGGAGATACCAGCAACCTCTACCATTATCGTAGACAACGTCTATGGTGGTTGTCGTATGGCAGACGTGCATCCTCTGAACTCGGGAACCCTTAAGAGCGGAGTGTATGAGGAGACTGCATCGGAGGATATTCAGTTGCCGTCAGGCTTAGGATATAAGTTCCCTGCAGGTTTACCTGCTCGAGTTTTGGTACGAGGAGGTGATATTAGAAATGTCTATGGAGGTAACGACGTCACAGGAAAGGTCTTTGGAGGTAATGCTGTTGGTATCTATACCAGCATACGTGGTGATGTCTATGGTGGTGGTAATGGCTCTTATCCCTATACGGACAAAGAAGAGATGAGGGGTGACGATATTTATAGTGATCTTTACTATAATCCTGGTGAGAATTCTTCTGTTGAGGCTTTAAATGCTTTCCGACCCAATGCTGAACAGGTTGCTATTCGCTTGAAAGGTGAGGAGAACAAGCCTACTATCATTCATGGTTCTGTCTATTGTGGAGGTAATAGTGCTACCATTATGTCAGAAAAGACCAATCCGATGGTGGAGTTGAAGATTGGTTCCTATGTGATTGCCGACAATGTGTTCCTGGGCAATAATGGTGAACACATGGTTGACGAAGACATTCTGAAACACTATGCAGGAAACGTGGACTCCGAAGGGAATCTTGTTACCTCTGGAGGCAAGAAATTTAGCAGTTTGAACCTGACAGATGGCAATACCTTTGCTAAATACATGGAAGGTGCAGCTATGAGTCTAATGCCCAGCGTGACGTTTGACCAAGCACCTAGGGATCCAGCAACCTATATTCCTTATTCTTCTTCTATCGGTTCGTTCTACTGTGGTGGAAACGTGGGTAGTATGACGATAAAGGGAAAAACATCCATCAACTTCGACGATAAGATTATTGTATATGATAAAGTGGTGGGTGGTTGTAACAATGCTAATGTGGCCAAGACCGACTATAACGCCGCTTACGAGGGTGGACTTTTGGGATCATTAAGTGAGCAAACCAACTTCGTCGATGAAAACGGAAAAATTAAAGATAGGTTGGAACTTAACTTCAGTGGTCTGAAGATACAGCCTAAGCGTTGGAATGCAGATAAGACAGAACTGGTATGGCACACCATCAAGGCATCTACTGGTGAAGAGGTGCATCCGACAGGCTTGACTACAGGAACAAGCACGGCAGAAGATTTGGATCGTCGTCTGAAGGGAGGAAATATTTATGGTGGCTGCTACAACACAGGACATGTGAATGGTAATGTGGTAATCAATCTGAATGCATCAATTGTTGACCGCAAGGGTGAGTTTGCCATCTTCGATCAGATAACAGAAAACGAAGGAGAAGCGATTCTCTATGCCAATGACAGTTTTGAGATTACCGAGCGTCGTTCAGGTGTGATTCTCGATAGGCAGGGTATGGACGTATTGGGTAAAGCGTTGAACGTCTTTGGTGGTGGTTATGGTTCGGACTCTGAGATTTGGGGTAGCACAACTATCAACCTTAATGCCGGTTATACATTCCAGATTTTTGGAGGTGGTGAAAAGGGAGCTATTGGCAAGGGCGTCAGAAATGCAGCAGGAAAACTCGAATATTCTGAATACGATCCAAGGTATAGTTGCTATGTCAACTTGAGAGGAGACTATGAGGGAGTTTACCGAGGTCATAATGACGATAATGCCAATATGGCAGAGGCTGAATTTATATATGGTGGTGCTTTTGAGGCTCCTATTGTGGGTAATACCGTCATCAACTTAGGTAACGGACGTATCTTCAACTCCTTTGCAGGTAGCTGTAATGCAGATATCTTGGGACATACGGAAACGTATATTGGACGCCAGGTGAAGAGCGATGGCAGCTATACTGATGGCGGCGGTTTCCCATGGATACGCGACCATGTATATGGTGGTAACGATTTGGGTGGACACATTCTGAACACTCAGAACTTTATTGATCGTGTCAATGCCGACATCAAAGATAAGGTATATAATCCTACCAATATCAAGGATTCAGAGAATAATCCAACACCAGTGGTCACCAACGCTTCCGCTTATATGGAGTATCAGAAGGGACGTGTGGATTATATCTTCGGTGGTTGCTATGGTGTGTACGACTATAAGGATCGTTACTTTGCAAATTATGCAGACGCTGATGGTAACGCCATCAATGGGTTCACGAAGCCTCGCATGGAAAATGCTTTTGTCAATTTCCGTCCTTATAATCATACCCGAAATGCGGTGACTAAGATTTATGGTGCAGGACAGGGTTATTCTGGTGATTCTGACCGTGATATCATGCAGAATCGCAGTTACGTCTTGATAGATATTCCACAGAACAGTACGAATTTCCAAGAGATGGAAGTGTTCGGTGCTGGCGATTTCTGTGGTATCGGTATGCGGAATGAATCAGCCCTCAATCCAGAGATTGCGAAGACCAATGCTGACGGTGTCACTGCTTCTACTGTGATAGACTTGATGCGAGGTCAAGTAAAAGATGTCTTTGGTGCCAGCTACAAGGAAGGTGTCACCCGTCGTACGATCGTCAATGTACCTGTAGGTTCCACCATTAGTGCAAAACGTATCTTTGGTGGTGCTTATGGTGTAACCAACGAAAAACCTTGTGACGTGATAGAAGCCCACATCAACTATAATAGTGGAGACGCTCTTGTAGGTGGTTACCGCACAGGTATCTTTGGTGGTAACAACAGTTATCGTCGTACGTTCTATAGTTTTGTCAACATCAATGCTCCTCTGTTCTATGATAAGAATAATGACTATGTGGGAACAGTATTCGGTGGCGGTTATGGTGCAAACACTTGGTCGCAATACACGGAGGTGAATCTCAACGATGGTGCACGCGTTTATGAGGTCTATGGTGGTGGCTATGGTGGTATGGTGCTCAACGAAGAATCGGTCAATGCTTATAATACTTATACCGAGGAGGTTGGTGAAGGAGATGAGAAGACTACCGTTACCAAGAATGTCTATAAGAACATAGGCAATGGTTATACAAGTGAAGCAATCGCCGAATTGGCAAATTCCTTGGTACAGCCCAACAAGTTAGGCACGAAATGTAATGCTACTGTGAATATCAATCAGGGAGCCAATGTGAGTGGTTATCTCTATAATGGTACAATTAGCGGTGGTTATTGTTATGCAGGCGGTTATGGAGCTACAGCAACGGTAAGTGGTTCTACTTATATCGGTCTGCATGGTGGTACTGTGATAAAAGACCTTTATGCCGGTGGTACCAGCGGTGCTGTAATGGATTTGTTCAAGCTGGGAACCTTCACGGCAACGACCAATGCCTATATCGAAGGTGGTACGGTGCGTAACGTCTATGGCGGTGGCTGGGAAGGCGACGTTGGCTATCACGATAAGACAACGACGGCAACCACTAATGATGTCCTTGGTAAGACCAATGTCGTTATTGGTATTCGTCAGGATCAGGCATCATTGCCTGACGGCTATGGTTACTTGAAGGGTGTGCCAGCCATTCAGCGTAATGCTTATGGTGGTGGTGAAGGTGGTGCTATCTTTGGACAGACAAATTTGACCTTCAATAATGGCTATATTGGTTATACCTTTGATGCTGATGCTAACAAGTATGAGGAGAAAGTGAACGATGAGACATGGAGTGATCACGTGGGTAAGGACCGTTTGTCAGACTGTGGCAATCTCTTTGGTGGAGGATATGATGATAATAGTAGTGTGGATGAGAGTCATGTTCTTGTGTGGGGTGGAATCGTTCGTAATAGTGTGTTTGGTGGCGGTGAAATTGCCACGATTGGACGAGGTAAGACGAAGGAGAGTGGTGAAGATAATAAGGTACGTGTATTGGAAGCCATCTACAAACCAGGTGAAACAAACATTGAGATTTATAACGGTCACGTAAAGCGTAATGTCTTTGGTGGCGGCAAGGGTTATAACATCTTGGGTTATGGTGGTGTTCACGGATTCTATACTGATGGTTATGTCTTTGGAAAGACGGAAGTGCATATCCACGGAGGAGAAATTGGTACTGATGAAGGTCTGGCACAAGGTTATGGAAACGTCTTTGGTGGTGGTGATGTGGGTTATGTATATGGTAAGGGATATTTCAACGAAAACAGCGGCAAGACCAATACAGGTTCTCCTAATCACTACTATTATTACGATGAAAATGGAAAACTGACGGAGGACTGCAAAGTGCTGGTGGCTCCTATGCTTCAGGTGAAGAAGGATGGTACGAAGGTGACTTTTGATGGACAGGATTATTTTCCTTACGATTATGTGCCTACAGAATACTTGAACACCTTGCCAGCGGACAAGAATGATTCTAGATGGAAGAACCTTTATACGGGCGATAAGAATGCTGACGGCTCTGTCAATCCTGATGATCCTCAAGAACGTGGTATTCATATTCATAATGCCGTGTTTGCTGGTGGTAATGTGTCTTCAAACAGCGAGAGCTATAACAATGCTACAACAGTATTTGGTAACACCACTGCTACGCTTTATGATGTTTACCACCATGATTTCATTACTGTGGGTACGGAACATACAGGTGGACTCTATGGTGGTGGCAACTTGTCGTTGGTGGGTGGCTATCGTGAGTTGAACATCACCAACTATGGTACCGACTATTACGGATTGGATCAGCAGATATCGTTGGAAGAATATCGGAAGTTGACTAACCGTGAGCGTGCCTATTTCAAGTTGGAGTATTTGTGCCAGCAAGATATTACCATCAATGGGAAGAATTATAAGAAAGACGAGAGAATCGACGAAGATGAGTATAATGCACTTCCTGCCGAATATAAGAGTGAAGCCTATTGGATTCAGTATGGTTTCTGCTCCATCTATGCAGGTCGTTTGTTGAATACTATCCAGCGCGCCGACTTCTGTGGCGTGTTTGGTAGTCGTTTGGTATTGCAGGGTTCTAAAGACCGTGTGGCAGATGTGGCAGATGCTACAGAATATACCATCAACCGTGTGGGTGAGTTATCGCTGAACCAGCAGCGCTTTAAATCGAATGACGACTCAGAGCTTCACGGTAACTATTTTGGTATCTATAGCGTGGTGAATTATCTGGGTAACTTGACCAGCGACGTTCACTTTGAAGACCCACGTAGGTATGTGGAGAATGGAGTTACTAAAGTAGACACAAAAAATTATTACAAATATAAAGTTGATCATCTGGACAAGCGCGACCGCAACAACGGTACTTCATACAATCAGGTGGCATTGGCTTCAGGTGTGTTCCTCGAATTGACCTCCGAGAACAGTACGCCATCTAATAAGATTTATGGTGATATTACGGGTGTTGTCGAACTCGACCTGATCAATGTAAAGAAAAATATCGAGGGTGGTGGTTATGTCTATGCCCGCAATGAACACGGACTGCGTAGCGAGGTTTCTCATGTCAACACGCTGCTCTCTGAATATAACCAAAAGAATGGTGATGAGGCTTTGACCAAGAAGATTTATACTTATAGTTCGACAAATCTTCTCAATCACCAGACCTCTGGAAACTTCATCCATAAGTCGAAGCGTATCGTCGATGATTGTTATCCCAACAATGGTATTTATAATGATGGTTATAAGAAGTCACCAGCTCACTATTGGTTCATCAAGGGTGAGGTCTATATCTACGATCAGGTAGTGTCTGCTTATGCAGGTTCTGCGTCCGCTTATTCGAAGGAGGTGAAGATACCACTTACTATTACAGCTGGTTCGAACGGACGTCTGAAGCTGCTCAATGTACAGCCCAACCTCTATGCTTACTATGCTAACGACGAGCGTTCCACTAAGATTAATGCTGATGGTGTGAAGGTGGACAACGAGAGTATGACCTACTATCTGAACGACGTCATCTCTTGGTGGGATTGGCATCAGTTGTCACAGAATGAACAGAAGCTCTTTGTCAAGGAGACTTACGTCAATGTGGATACTTGTTATGTGGGTGGCGTGAAGTATCCGTCAGGCACTTATGTGCTGGAGAATGATGCCTCTATTCATGGTGGTGATGAATCTAAGACCGCTTATCAGATGTTCTTGAATAATCATCCTGCTGTCCTTGACAATAGGAACAACGAGGTAACAGATCTCACTCAATTGTTCCATCCATCGAACAACATCGCTCACGATACGGGTTATGTGTTGACTCTCGATATGAATAGTCCGAAAGACTGGGATAGCTGGTATAGTCCTGCTAATCGTAATGATGGTGAGAAGATAGGGGTTGATAGCTATAAGCTCTTATCTGCTGCTGGACAGGATAAATATCGTAAGGGCCCGACCTATACGTTGACAGGAAGCTCTGGTCTCTATGGACAGCGTGAGTACAGCGTTGGTGAGATTATCTCGAAGGAGGTTTATGACGACTACACCAACACTGTTAGCCTCATGTCACCAAAACCTGCTGGACAGGCTGTGGCAGAACAAGCTTATGTGGCATTGGCTGACTATGGCAACATTCAGGCAGGAAGTGCTATCGGTGTAACCGAGTACAATGCATCAGGCAATAAGTCGAACTTCCAGCCAGCTATGGTATGTATCAATACCATCCAGTTAGGTGATGAGAACTATGTATTGTTGGGTGAACTGGTGCCTGGAACGGATGCTAATCTCGAAACTTTGGCACAGAAATACAAGACATACAATAATAGTAAGACCAATGCTGACAAACTCACAGATGCTGAAGCGCTGGAATACGTGAAGTCTAATCTGTCGCCTGCATATTACATCAAGAGCGATGGTCTTTACGGTGGACAGTACTTCCAGGAAGGTCAGAACTATAGTGCCATCAAGTCGTGGTGCTCGTTGACTGATGCTCGTGACAACTTTGGTTTCAACTATGATGCCTTCGATGTATTGATCGATCCTCTGTATCATGGAGAGGGCTATAC
>Ga0310697_10005350_pt1 | contig 12430 bp, 11 predicted proteins | sample 172DNAGHGlowgp2_FD_203883 | JGI IMG/M metagenome (GOLD analysis project Ga0310697, IMG submission 203883) | Sheep rumen microbial communities from Palmerston North, Manawatu-Wanganui, New Zealand - 1728 DNA GHGlow gp2 (v2) (version 2) | ecosystem: Host-associated > Mammals > Digestive system >... | reverse complement strand
TTTGCAGCACTGCTAACGGTTTCGTTTTTAATACCGCTGTTTTCTGCGTTGCTGTTATCCACGTTCGCAGTATAGTTTTCTGCACCATTACCTTTCAAATGTGCTACTGCATTTTGTAATCCGCTGCCTTTTAACAGGTTGGTGTTAGCGGTACGTGTTGCAACGACATTGGCACCGGTTGCGTTATCGACCGTTGTTTTTGTGGTGTCATAGCCGCTGACTTTTGTAGGTGTGATACCAGAATCCAAAGCACTTGTGTGCGCGGTTGTAAATGCTATTTTGCTGTCGTCAATTGCTGCATTTGATGCAACATCGGCATTTACGATTTCACCTTTGGTGACGGCGATTTGACCGTTTTCTTGTGTGACGCTTTTAACAACGTTTCCTGTTCCGGTTGCTTGGGCATCTGTTAAATCCAAACCGCTTACTGCGTCGGAAAGATTAACGTTGCTGATTGCAGTATTCAAAGTGTCATACGCATCTTTCAATGTTGCCATTGATGGATACATTGTGGTACTTGTTTTGTTAGTACTAGCAGCGTATGTTGCAGTTTCCTTGTTTGCTGTTTTTTCGTCTAATGCGTCCTTGGCATCGACATACGCCTGTGATGCGATGACGGTTGTGGTATCTGCGCGTGCGGTTCCCGCAACACCCATGATTGCCGCCATTATGCCAAAAAAGGCCAGGTTTTTAATTTTCATGTTAGTTTCCCTTTTTTTCGTTTGTTTGTTTGTTTGTTTGTTTGTTTGTTTGTTTGTTGTGGGGAAAATATCCCCCACACCTGTTACACATATTATACCACATTTTTTGTATATACGCAAACCGCCGAAAATGTTTTTTTATGAATTTTTTTATGTGTGTTGTGTTTTTTATGTGTGCGCGTGTGTGGTGCGGATTTGTTGCGGTTGCGCGTTTGTTTGTGTGTCGTGAAAATTGTTTTTTTGAAAAAATCAAGTGATTTTTTTCGTGTTTTGTATTGGCAAAATTTCGTCAGTTGGGGGATTGCAGATGTAGCAATAATTCCCCTCCGGCGGAGTGGAGAGCCACGAAGTGGAGGGGAGGGTAAAAAAGCATAATAACCCGCCCCGTCTTGCGAACAAATGTTCGCAATCCACCCCTCCTAACCGCGCTTACGCGCTGGTGGGGAATTAAAGGGGGCGCAGACGTGGCAATAATTCCCCTCCGGCGGAGGGGAGGGGGCTTGGATACCCCCGCCACCACCCTTAGCCTTTGGCGGCGGGTGGTCCCCCTCGCATAAGGGGCGGAATTAAAGGGACACGCTGGTGGGGAATTAAAGGGGCGCGATGGGGCGGAATTGTGAATGTTGTTGCATGTCGGTTTTTGTTTGCTATACTGGGCATGAAAATTAAAGGTCTTTATATGGTAAAACGCACAAATAATAATGATATGTCGCGCGTTTCCCCACGCGGTAATCGTATTGCTGCCAAAGTGCAAACTTTGGTCGCGGAAATTCTGCGCGATAAATATATGGACGATGCGGTGTTGAATAAGGTGTCGTTGGTCGGTGCCGATGCACATGGTGGGTTGTCTTTTGTGCGGTTGTATTTTTATACGCATGGTGACCCAAAGGCTGCCCAGGCACGATTGGACGAAATTACACGCGCGGTCCGATTCGAATTGGCGGCGCGTATCGACCAGAAATATACCCCGGAAATTAAATTTTGCTATGACGATACAATCGAACGCGCCGAACGGATTGAGGCTTTGTTAAAAGGTTTATAATATATATGTATGGGAGAGGGCGGATATGAAACTGGGTGAATTTATGTTGAACAAGGCCGATACGAATATGTATTCGTGGTTCGTGTTTTTAATGACGGTCTGTGAATCTGTATTTTTATTTATTCCGCCAGAGGTTTTTATGACTCCGCCGATTATCGCAAATAAAAAACGCGCCGTTCAAACAGTCTTGGCGGCGGCATTGGGTTCGATTGTCGGTGGTGCAATCGCATATATGATTGGTTTGTGGCTGTTTGATACGGTTGGTGTTTGGCTGATTCAAACGTTCGCCACAATGGAAAAATTCGATTTGGCACAACAAATGTTTGTCGAGTATGGTGTTTTCATTATCGTTTTAACCGCAGTCACACCGATACCTTATAAATTGATGGCTATGTGTGCCGGGTTTATGGGGTTTCCGGCGCTTCTGTTTTTGGGAGTGTCTGCGATTTTCAGGACGGGTCGGTTCGCTATTGTGGGGGCTTTGTTGTGGAAATTCCAAGAAAAAGCAAATGTAATCGTTAAAAAATATTTCTGGCAATTAACCGGTGCCGCAATCGTGTTCGCTATGATTGGTGTATTGATTATGTGCTTTATGTGATAAATTGCCAGATTTTTCATTTGCAAATTGGGATATACCGGTGTATTATTGCCGCAAAAGGTAAAGGTTTATGTCCCAAAAATTTATTAGAAATTTTGCTATTGTTGCACATATTGATCATGGTAAATCAACCCTGTCTGACCGATTGATTGAATTTTGCGGTGGGTTGCAATCGCGCGAAATGAAGGCCCAGGTTTTGGATTCTATGGATATCGAACGCGAACGCGGAATCACGATTAAGGCCCAGACAGTGCGGTTGAAATATGTTGCGCGTGATGGAAATGAATATCAGTTGAATTTGATGGATACACCTGGGCATGTCGATTTTTCGTATGAGGTGTCACGGTCGCTTGCCGCGTGCGAAGGTGCAATTATTTTGGTCGATGCAACCCAAGGCGTTCAGGCGCAAACTTTGGCAAATGCGTATCTGGCATTGGATAACGATTTGGAAATGTTGCCGGTGTTGAATAAAATTGATTTGCCGTCCAGTGATGTCGATGGAACGCGCCAACAAATTACTGATGCAATCGGTCTGGACGCGGGAAATGCGATATGTGTGTCTGGGAAAACAGGTGCTGGTGTGCCGGATTTGTTGGAAGAAATTGTTCATAAGTTGCCCGCCCCTGGTGGAAATGAAAATGCCCCGACGCGTGCGTTGTTGGTTGATTCTTGGTACGATTCGTATTTGGGAGTCGTTGTGTTGGTGCGTGTTGTTGATGGTGCTTTGCGTCGCGGACAACGGGTGCGATTCGTTGCCACAGGTGCAGAATATACAGTCGAAAAAATTGGATACTTTACACCCAAAATGGTTGATGTCGATGTTTTAAATACTGGTGAAATCGGCTTTATTATTACGGGTATGAAAACAATTCATGATTGCAAGGTTGGTGACACAATCGTTGATTCGCGTGCCGGTGGTGATGCGTTGCCTGGATTTAAACCGTCTGTGCCGGTTGTGTTTTCTTCGTTTTTCCCAATGGCCGCAGATGATTATCCGGCTTTGCGGGAAAGTGCAGAAAAATTGGCGTTAAACGATGCATCGTTTGTTTTTACCGTTGAAAAGTCCAGTGCGCTGGGGTTTGGATTGCGGTGCGGATTTTTAGGGTTGCTGCATATGGAAATTATCAGCGAACGTTTAGCCCGTGAATTTAATTTGAGTTTGATAAATACTGTGCCGAGTGTGTTGTATAAAATTCATTTGCGCGATGGCAGTGTTTTTGATTTGGAAAATCCTGCGGATATGCCAGATGTCACGCGAATTGATTATATTGATGAGCCTTGGGTTATGGCGACAATTATGATGCCTGATAAATATATGGGTGGAATTATGGAGTTGTGCGCATCGCGTCGTGGTGTCCAAGATAATATTTCGTATGTCGGTAATCGCGCCGTTTTGACTTATAAATTACCATTGGCCGAGGTTGTGTTTGATTTTTATGACAGGGTCAAATCTATTTCGTCGGGTTATGCGTCGTTTGATTATTCGGTGTGTGGTTATGAACGGTCTGATTTGGTCAAAGTGTCGATTTTGGTTAATGATGAAAATGTAGAGCCTTTGTCGTTTATGTGTCATCGTTCGTCGGCCGAATCGCGCGGTCGGCAAATCGTCGAAAAATTAAAAGATTTAATACCGCGTCATCAGTTTAAAATACCACTCCAAGCGGCAATCGGTGGAAAAATTATCGCACGTGAAACTATTGCGGCATATCGCAAAGATGTGACGGCAAAATGCTATGGTGGTGATATCACACGCAAACGCAAATTGCTGGAAAAACAAAAAGAGGGTAAAAAACGTCTGCGCACGTTTGGTAATGTCGAAATTCCACAGTCGGCGTTTATTAATGCATTAAAGGTTGGTAAATAAAAATAAAGGGGGCGGTCATGGCACATCAATTTTTCTTTAATCCGTATATTTTGGATAATCTGCCGGCACCAGAAACGGGATTTGATGTTGTCCAAGATATTTCAGAACCTTTGTTGCGTATGTATGTGACATCGCGTGGTGTGAAAACTTTCTTTGTTCGCAAACGCGTTCATGGTCGCGATAAAAGAATTATTATTGGTTCGTATCCTGATATGGATATTGAAACTGCACGCAGTCAAGTCGCAACAGTTTTATTAGATGCAAAAAAAACAATTCCTGTGCGCAGAAAAAAATTGTCTTTCCGTGAATTTTGGGATATTTACCTGAAAAATCAGGTTCGCAGATGCGAAGATTCTGAAACAAAATTGGTGCGTGCGGTGAATATGCATTTGAATTCTTTGTTTGATAAAAATATATGTGATATCACGCGCCCAGATGTCGAAAGTGTTATTAAAAAAATCGATGGAAATGCCATTGCCGCCCGTATGCAAGAGGTTTTAAACAGCATATTTAAATATGCCATAGAGCAGGGGTATGCAAAAGAAAATCCTGTGGCGGAAATCAATAAAATTGTTCAAAAACGGCGCGTTAGTCCATTGACCGAAGAATCTGTGGCGCGGTTATTAGATGCAATAAAATCGCAAGAAAATGAATCTATGCGCGATGCGTTTTTAATGCTGATTTATTCGTTTTTGTCAAAGCAGAAAGTTTTTACTATGCGCTGGGAAGAATTAGATTTTAATCATTATTTGTGGCGCGATTGGCCTTTGCCAGATGTGGCGGTTGTGTTGTTGGAAAATATGCCACAATATGGCGAGTGGGTGTTTATGGGACGTTGCCGGACACATTTGGCAGACCCCCGAACCGCATGGCGTAATGTTGTAAATGCGGCGGGTATGCCGGATTTGCGTATGGACGATGTTCATAAATTCTTTATGCGGCGATTGGTGTGGGCGGCAGACAAGGAAGATTTACGTGTGAATATGAATTCTTTGTTGGAAAAATTTGGCATACAATAAATTTTGTGGGTGCTTGTCGCAGATATTGTTTCTTATGTACGTTTTGTACGCTGCGAAACAATCTCTTCTTCCAATCACCTCATAAAATTTATTGTAAAAAAGGATGCGTATCAAATAATTTGATTTTGTCAATGTTTTGTTATATTTGGTTATAATCTCTTGACAGGTGGTTGGGAAAATGATACATTTATGTTCAATTAGTGCCCGTTGTATTCGTGGGGCAGTAAATTAACTAAAATAAAGGATTTAAAAATGTCAACTTTTGAACAAGTTAAAAAGATTGTAGTCGAAAAATTGGGTGTTAAACCTGAAGATGTCACAGAAAACGCGACTTTTGTTAATGATTTGGGTGCGGATTCTTTGGACGTCGTTGAATTCGTTATGGAAGTTGAAAAGGAATTCAAAATCACAGTGCCTGATGAAGATGCGGCAAAATTGGAACGCGTTGGTGACGCTGTGAAATACATTGACGAACACAAGAAAAACTAAAAAAATTGTGTATAAGTGTTTTTTTAAGTCTGTCATGTTTGACAGACTTTTTTTGTTGTAAATTTTGGGTAAAATGTATTATTATATGCACGCAATTAAACATATTTATTAAAAGGATATATTATTATGAAAAGAGTTGTTGTGACCGGTATGGGTATTGTTAGCCCTGTGGGAACAGGTGTTGAATTTGCATGGAAAAATATTTTGAACGGTGTGTCTGGTGTGCGAAAAATTGATACTTTTGATGTGACGGACTATGCGTCAAAAATTGCGGGTGTGCCTGTGCGTGGTGAAAACAATGGTGATTTTAATCCTGATGTGGCAATCGACCACAAAGAACAACGCAAAATGGACAGGGCTATTTTATATGGTTTGACCGCCGCAGACGAGGCCATGCGTGATGCGGGATTAATTGATTGGACGGGAAACAAAGACCGCTTTGGTGTTTCCATTGGCAGTGGTATTGGCGGGGTCCAGTCTATTTATGATACATGTGTTGATTTAATCAATGATGGCCCGCGTTTTATTAGTCCTTTCTTTGTGCCAAAGGCGATTATCAATATGACGGCGGGTTATGCGTCAATTAAGTATGGTTTGCGGGGGCCAAGTATTTCTGTGGCGACGGCATGTGCAACCGGGTCGCATGCAATTGCCGAAGGTGTGAATTTTATTCGTTTGGGTATGGCAGATTTGATGTTGGTTGGTGGAACCGAGGCTGCGGTGAATCAATTAGGATTGGGTGGATTTTCGGCTATGAAGGCATTATCAACACGTAATGATGAACCGGAACGTGCATCGCGTCCATGGGATAAAGATAGGGACGGTTTTGTTTTGGGTGAAGGTGCCGGTATTTTAGTTTTGGAAGAATATGAACATGCCGTCCGCCGCGGCGCAAAAATTTATGCCGAGGTTGCAGGTATCGGTATGACGGCAGACGCGCATCATATTACCGCACCGGCGCCAAATGGCGAAGGTGGTCGTCGCGCAATGGAAATGGCTTTGAAAGACGCGGGTTTAAAACCTGGTGATATCGACTATGTAAATGCGCATGGAACATCAACTGGGTTGGGTGATGTTGGTGAATTGATGGCTGTGCGTGAATTGTTTGATGCGACAAAAACATGTATGTCATCGACAAAGTCTATGACTGGACATTTGTTGGGTGCGGCCGGCGCGATTGAGGCAATATTTAGTATTTTGGCAATACGCGACAATATTGTGCCACCAACAATCAATCTGGAAAATCCAATAGACGAAGTTGGTGATTTTAACTTGGTGCCAAATGTTGCCCAAAAACGCGAAGTGAATGCCGCAATCAGCAATTCATTTGGATTTGGTGGAACAAATGGGTCTGTGGTGTTCAAACGCGTAAAATAAAAATATTTGAGTTTTTATTTTTGTGTTGTAATATGTGCGAACACAACGGGGCATAGCTCAGTCTGGTAGAGCGCTACGTTCGGGACGTAGAGGTCGCAGGTTCGAATCTTGTTGCCCCGACCATAAAATTTAAACCGACCCAAAGAGGTCGGTTTTAATTTTACGTTTGTGGGTATGCAGATTTGATACCTTTGGCATTGTTGCAAACAATGCCTGGTTCGAAAACAAGTAGATTTGATAAGTGAAACGCAATCAAATCGTTACGGTTTGCCCGCAGGGCTGTGCCCGAGGGAATCTTGTTGCCTCGACCACACTTTGTTAAAACTTCGTGTGGCAGGCCATAAAATTAAACCGGCATTTGCCGGTTTTTTTATGTGTTTTTTATCTATGCATAGATGCGTGTGCCATCAGCGAATATAATACTTCGTTTAAATGGCGGTTATTTATCGGTTCGCGATATTTGTAATTCAAAATTGCCATGTCATTATTATCTATTTGCAGACAAGTTGTTGTATATGTATCATTTTTGGGTGTTATTGCGGTATATACATGGGTGTCTTTGGCGCGACCCAAGTTAAATATTTCACCATTAAAATCATTAACCATATACACGCCGTTGCCGTTTGGGGTATCAATTATCCAATCTTTGTTATGTGTTTCGTGGATTTTAAATCCAGATTTAGATAATATTTTTTGTAATTTGTTCTGGGCGGTTTTTGATTGTTGCGTTTTAAATCCAACCAGGCAAATACGAATAGCCATACATAATTCTTGGGACAATAAAGTTTCGCGAATTATTTTTGCGACTGCATTGGTGTTGTTATGAAATTCGTCCAGGGAAATGTCCAATGTGACTAATTTTTGGGATTTATATGCAGATTTTGATAAATCGTTTAATATTTGTTTGCGCAAATTGTTATCGTTGCCCCATGTTCCGTTTGTTTTTAATGTTGGAATAAATTTATGTTTTGCAACCATGTCCAGTGCGGTTGGAATATATGTTTGATTGCCGTTTATGTATGGTGCAAATGCTTCGCCGCCGCCAATACATAATAATTGGTCGGGGGGCAAAAACATCTGGGTTGATTGCGCCAGGTAATTTTCTATTTTTTCCAACGGCATAAATTTTAATGGTTGTTTGGAATCACTGTGTTCGCAACAGTGGGCGCAATGCAAGTTGCACCAATTTGTGATTTTCAAACTTAATACTAAATACGGGTTCATAGCGACGAATAATATAGTGCCGGATATACGATTTGTCAAGTTTATAAATATGTTGTGTTTGTATTTATTTTTGTTATGTTGATGTAAAATTGGTGTAAATAAATATGTCTGAAAATAAAATTGTTCGTGTTGGGGTTGGGTGCTGGATTCAAAATCCTGGGGGACAGTTTTTGTTTGGACATCGTTTATCAAAACATGGTGTGGGTACATGGGCACCGCCGGGTGGGCATTTGGAGTATGGCGAAAGTCCCGAGTGTTGTGCGGCACGTGAATTGATGGAAGAAACAGGTCTGATTTTGGTACCAGATGATTTCAAAGTAATTGGTTTAACAAATGATATTTTCCCAGATAAACATTATATAACAATTCATTGTTTTGCGCGTACAACATTTTTACCAATGCCCAAGGTTATGGAACCAACCAAGTGTTCAATGTGGCAATGGTTTGATGTAAAGTTTTTGCCGGGAAACCTGTTTTTATCAGCGGCAAATTTATTAAAGCAAAAAAATTATTGTTTATAGTTTTGACTTTTTATTTATTTTTAGGATAATTCCAAAGTCATGGCAAAACATCATTACACATTTATCAATCGCAGGTTAAAACGGCATTTGGGGCTGGTTATTATTGGTTTTTTGTTGCTGATTGCTGTATTCATGTTGTTTGGATATGCCACGCGCAAGCCTGTATTGGTGACGGTTGCATCGGGTGCGACGGTGACAGATGTTGCGACAACATTAAAAAAATATGATTTGGTCGATTCGGCGGCTTCGTTTAAATTGGCTGTGCGTGCCCAGGGTGGCAAAATTCAGGTCGGGCAATATGAAATTCCGCGTGGGGCGAGTGCCTGGCGAATTGCAAAAATGTTGGTAAATGGTGATGTTGCAACGACCAAGGTTTTAATTCCCGAAGGTTTAACAATAAAACAAATCAAAATTTTATTGGCAAATGATTCGTCTTTGTCGGGCGATGTCGATTGTGGTTCAGGAATGATGGCGCCGGTGTGTTCGGTTGCTGATGGCGATATTTTTCCAGATACATACAAGGTTGCGCGTGGCACACCGCGTTTGGCGGTTTTGGATTTGGCGCGTCGTAAAATGGAATCTGTGCGTAATAAAATGGCGACACGCAGTTTGCCGCGTCCATTAAAAAACTGGCGCGAGGTTGTGACATTGGCGTCCATTGTGCAACGCGAAACACCACATGTGGCGGAAATGCCCATTGTGGCGAGTGTTTATTTGAATCGTCTGCGCAGTGATATGCGATTGCAAGCCGACCCGACGGTTGTGTATGTTTTGACAGATGGTTTGGGCGATATGCAGGGCGAACCACTTTTAACCGGTCATTTGAAAATTGACAGCCCGTATAATACATACAGATATAAAGGTTTGCCGCCTGGGCCGATTGCAAATGTTGGTTCGGCTGCATTAAAGGCTGTATTGAAACCGGCGGATACAAATTATCTGTTTTTTGTTGCGGACGGAAATGGTGGTCATCGTTTTTCAAATAGTTATGAAGAACACTTGAAAAATCATGCCGATTGGCGCGAAATAAAAAAATTAAAAAAATAAAAATGTTGAATTCGTCAGTTGTTTGTTTGATTGAAATTTTAATTCATTAAAATTTTTAATAAAAATTACTGGGATTCTGTGGGGTTGGTATGATTTAGTATGGTTTGAAAAAACTTGGGCGGATTATACCACAAAAAATTATAAATGCCAAGGAATCTTTTTTTTGACATCAGGAACCAAATCATAGTAAAATAGAATTAACAGGAAACGATACCTGTTTTCAGTTTAGATTAACAAACAAGGAAAGGATAAAATATGAAAAAATTAGCTTTATCTTCTTTAATCGCTGTATTCGCTGTATCTGGCGCACATGCTGCAAATGTTATCGATGGTAATCCATTGTATATGCCAAAAGCGAATCATTTTTACAGTGTGTCTGATTTGTCTTCTCATTCTGGTGATGAAATCAAATCTTGGACATTGAACGAAGAATTCGGTTATGGTATCACAGACAGATTGACTGTTGCGGTATCCACAGACGTTAATAACGAAACATTCTTTAACGAATGGTCATGGGGCGAAACAGAATTAGATTTGGCTTTCCGTGCTTTGGATATGGGTGGTTGGAAAGCCGATGTTTTGGGTGGCTATGAAGTAAATGCAATGTGGCCAAACCACAGACCAATGTTGGAAAAAGTTGATACACAATACACATGGTCATTGGGTGTTCGTGGTGGTTATGTTGGTTCTAACTGGACTGTTGCGGCCAAAGCGTTGTTCAATTATTGGAATACAGAATCCTTTAATTGGAATGAAGCGTCTGGCTTGCAAGGTGTTCATTTTGTGACATTGGGCTTGGACGGTCAATATGCTTTGTGCGACAAATTGAATTTGGTTGCTGGTGTTGAATACAACGGTGTGATGGATAAAGAATATCGTGGTATTGCTGGGGCAACCATCAGAAATGCTGGCACATGGTCTGGTATGATTGGCGCAAATTACAACATCGATGCAACAAAATTCGTTGGTTTGTATATGAATGCTGATATGGACCATCGTGGTGGTGCAAATGCTGACGAATGGAACGTCAACAAAGGCTTTGGCTTTGGTGCTAAATTCGGTATTGATTTCTAATTGTTGAAAATCAAAAAAACACCCGGCAAACGTCGGGTGTTTTTTTTTAGTGACCAGATAACAGAGTACAGTGTTCAGTTAATGAATAATTTTTTTTATTATCTGTTATCTGGACTCTGTTCGCTGTAAAAATATCCCTTGCATAAAAAATTTATATCGTGATATAATATTTTCGTCAGTGGGTGTTCTACTGATGAGGTGTCAAGACCTGCCAATAAAACAGCGTTCGTTATTATGCGGACGAAATACTCCAACCGTAAAATTGGTTGGAGGGTTGCGAATAATACCCCGACCGGTAAAATAAGCACACAATTTTCTGTTTTAAATTGTCTTGAACCTCCAACCGCCTATGTAATTTGGTGGTTTTTTTGTTGAAAAAATCGGTTGGAGAGATTGATTATGAAACGATTGTTTGTGACAGGGTTATTATTTATTCTTATGGCGGTCGCGCCAGTCGTGTCGACATTTGCAGATAATAACAACCAATGCAGAAATTTGTTTGATATATCGAATGCTCGCACTTTATATAGAAATGGTCCTGTTGTCGAAACAAAAACAACAACAGGTTATTCATTAACAGGTTCAAAAACATTTGCTAATTTTATAATAGTTCATTTTGGAACAGTTGCCGAATTGGAAGGTAAAACATTTAAAGTATCTTATAACCACACACCATACCAAGGAAGCAATATAGCATTAGTTTATACACAGGCAGATGGAAGTGATAGAGGTGAAGTTATAGGAAGTAACCGTGTGTCGAGTGCAAGTGCAGGCAACAGAACAAATGTGTCGTTAAAAATTTTGACACCCGATACAGACGGGTCGCATGTTTTTGTATTTGACAATATACAAATCGAAGAAGGTGATACAGCAACAGAATACACACCATATAATCCTTTATGCGCAACGTGCAATGGGCAAATTGAAAACTATGTGTCGGCAACGGGCACAGTTTCACAAAATGACACACCGTCACCAGATAACCCAATTGAGCCGGTATTTTACAAACAAGGCGATATGGTGCTACGCAAGGTTGGTGATTATGCCGATTCATACGACGCAACCACTGGTAAAATCACCCGCAGGGTTGGGGTTAAAGTTTTTGATGGGACGGAAAATTGGGCAAATCAAAGCGAAACAAGATATGCTTTAAATTTAGCTGATTGTTTGCGAGATGCGGGAGAGTTTTCTGTATTGTCTTCACATTTCAAAGGTGTTTCAACAAGTACAGGTTGGGCATCTGTTAAACCAGGGCAGGTAAAGAAAGGGCGTCACGATAGTGTATTTGCTTTTAATTTAGAGAATTGTTTAACCGTTCAAGATTTTAAACAATATCTTGCCGCGCAATATGCCGCCGGCACACCGGTGACGGTTTATTATCCTTTGGCGACGGAAACAACGGAAAATTGGAACGAAACTACTTATTGCGCACCGAATATAAAAATCGCGACGACGGCATATAATGTGGCGCGGT
>Ga0310697_10005349_pt1 | contig 12431 bp, 8 predicted proteins | sample 172DNAGHGlowgp2_FD_203883 | JGI IMG/M metagenome (GOLD analysis project Ga0310697, IMG submission 203883) | Sheep rumen microbial communities from Palmerston North, Manawatu-Wanganui, New Zealand - 1728 DNA GHGlow gp2 (v2) (version 2) | ecosystem: Host-associated > Mammals > Digestive system >... | reverse complement strand
TACACGCGAGGGAATCCCTGCAGAGTATCTCAACTTTGAGATTCCGGATATTGGGCAACTGCCCCACATTCTTGCCGAACACCAGAACCTGCGCGGTTTCAATGTCACAATTCCCTACAAGCAGGCGGTCATTCCTTATCTTGACGAACTCTCTGACGAGGCACGTGCCATCGGAGCCGTGAATGTGGTTAAGGTTGACCGCTCAGCCGAAAGGACCATCTTAACGGGCTATAACTCTGATGTCATCGGCTTCACCGAAAGCATCCGTCCGCTTTTGCAGCCCCATCACAAGCGCGCTCTCGTGCTTGGCACAGGCGGAGCATCCAAAGCCATCTGCCACGGTCTCGAAAAGCTCGGCATCGAATGGCGCTACGTATCTCGGCATCGCTCTCAGACAGGAGAGGACGGGCATGAGTCTTTCACCTACTCCGACATCACACCCGCTCTCCTTGCCGACTACACAGTCATTGTCAACTGCACACCCCTCGGGATGTTTCCGAACACTGACGCCGCACCCACTATCCCCTACGCAGCACTATCCCCGCGGCACCTCCTCTACGACCTTGTCTATAACCCGGAAGTAACGGAGTTTATGCGCCAAGGACGTCGCTTCGGGGCCACCGTCAAGAACGGCCTCGAGATGCTGCACCTTCAGGCTCTCGCCAGTTGGGATTTCTGGAACACAAAAGAAAGTCAATAGTTGAACGTTCCGTATTCGCTCTTGATGGTCAGGCTCTTCGGTCCCGCTTCGATGTGGCCGACGACCTGGGCATCGATGTTGAAGTTCTTGGAAATCGCGATGACCTTTTCTGCATCCTCGGGGCAGACATAGACTTCAAGCCTATGCCCGCAGTTGAAGACCTTATACATCTCGCTCCAGTCTGCACCGCTCTCCTCGGCAATGATGCGGAAGAGAGGTGGAACGGGAAACATATTGTCCTTGATGACACGGCAGTTGTCGCCCACAAAGTGCAGCACCTTGGTCTGGGCGCCGCCCGTGCAATGCACCATGCCATGGATGCGAGGACGCAGTTCATCCAGCAGGCGCTTAACAACAGGAGCGTATGTGCGCGTGGGAGATAACACGAGTTTCCCGATATTGGTGCCGACAGCAGCCATATCGGATAACTTGTACTTTCCACTATACACCAGTTCCTCGGGAACAGCATGGTCGTAGGTCTCCGGATATTTCTCCGCCAGGTATTTGCTGAAGACATCGTGGCGGGCAGAGGTAAGTCCGTTGCTGCCCATGCCGCCATTATACTCTTTCTCGTAGGTTGCCTGTCCAAAGCTGGCAAGCCCCACAATCACATCACCGGGACGGATATTCGCATTGTCAATGACATCGCTGCGCTTCATGCGGCATGTGACCGTGCTATCGACAATGATGGTCCGGACGAGGTCGCCCACATCGGCTGTCTCGCCACCTGTGGCATAAATGCCAACGCCCATCGCGCGGAGCTCGGCAAGGAGTTCGTCAGTGCCGTTGATGATGGCGGAAATCACCTCCCCTGGGATGAGCATCTTGTTGCGCCCGATGGTGCTGCTGACAAGGATGTTGTCCACGGCTCCCACGCACAGCAGGTCATCCGTGTTCATGATGAGCGCATCCTGCGCAATCCCCTTCCAAACGCTCAAATCGCCCGTCTCCTTCCAATAGGCATAGGCCAACGACGACTTGGTTCCGGCTCCGTCAGCGTGCATGATATTGCAGTATTCCGGATCGCCGCCGAGGATGTCGGGGATAATCTTGCAGAACGCCTTGGGGAAGATACCCTTGTCAATATTCTTAATGGCAGCATGGACATCTTCCTTAGCGGCAGAGACGCCACGCGCCATATAACGGGCGGAAGAGAAGGACTCTCCCCCCGCCCTCCCTGTTAGGGAGGGAGCAGTCACTTTCCCAGACTTGTTATTTGTTTTGCTCATAAATATATGATGTCTGTCAATAATGAGTGATTCTTGTTTAGTAATTGCTCCCTCCCTAACAGGGAGGGCGGGGGGAGAGTCTTCCCTTAGAATTGTACCTCGGGTGCTTTCTCAGCTCCTGCCTCGGCGGAGAACATTGCCTTCTTCTCAAAGCCGAAGATCATAGCCCAGATGTTGTTGGGGAACTTGCGGACACTGACATTGTAGGTCTGCACGGCCTCGTTGTAGATGCGGCGCGATTCGGCTATACGGTTCTCCGTACCCTCCAACTGTGCCTGCAGCTCGCTGAACTGTTCGTTAGCCTTCAGGTCGGGATAGTTCTCCGTGATGGCGAGCAGGCGACCGAGAGCCTGACTCAGCTCACCCTGCGCTGCTTGGAAGGCTGCAATCTGTTCCGGAGTTGCGGTAGCGGGATCTATGGTCATCTGCGTAGCCTTGCTGCGCGCAGCCACGACAGCCTCCAGCGTCTCGCTCTCATGAGCAGCATAGCCTTTGACAGTGCTCACAAGATTGGGGATGAGGTCGGCACGACGCTGGTATTGCGTTTCCACGTCTGACCATTTCTGAGCCACCACTTCCTCTTGTTCAACAAGTTTGTTGTAGGTGCAGCTTGTGAAGCCGAGAGTCACGACTACTGCCAAAAGAATAGATTTAATTGCTTTCATAATGATTCGTTTTTATATGTTACTTATTATTTCTAATTTATTTGCCATTAACCATGGTCAACTTGTCAACTTGTCAACTTGTCAACTTGTTAACTTGTCAACTCGTCAACTTGTCAACTCGTCAACTTGTCAACTCGTCAACTTGTCAACTCGTTAACTTGTCAACTCGTCAACCGCTCAAAACCTTCCTCCTGCGCCACCGCCACCGAAGGAGCCGCCGCCGAAAGAACCGCCAAAGGAGCCACCTCTGAACGAGCTTCCACCTCCACGGAAGATACTGCCGCCAAGAGCACCGCCAGCAGCCGCTGCACCCATGCCGCTGTTGATGTTCTCGTCCCAGTGTCTCTCTTTCGTAAAGAAACAATGGGAGCAACGGTAGGTGTCGTGATGCGTACGGATGCCAAGGCTCTTGTTTGTGGTCGTCCGGCTGCTGATTCGCTTCATTTTGTATTGATGGCAACTGGGACAGTACCTCTTCTTGCGTTCCTCGAGCCAGGCTGCTAAGGCTATCAACCCGATGCCGACAGCCATGCAAAGGAGAAAAACATAGAGGGCTATGGTGTCGGAGCCGTCATCGAAGTCTGAAGAGCCGACAATCGAGGGGTCACCGTCAACATATCTGGTGATAGCGCGGACGGTATTCAGCATGGCTTCGTCCCAGTCACCCTCGCGCAAAGCGGGGAGCATCTGACGGTTCTCAATGCGCTTGCAGATGGCATCGGGAAGCGTACCTTCAAGGCCGCGCCCTGTGAGGATATAATAGACTCTATCACCTGTGGAGAGAAGAATGATGAGCCCCGTGTTCTGCTCCTTGGAACCTATTCCATATTTTCTGCCTAAAGCCATACAGAATTCATAGGCATCGCCCCCCTCGATGCGCTCCACAACAGCCAGAACGGTTTGCACGCCATGTTTCTGCTCCATTTGTCCGAGCCAAAGGTTCAGGGAATCTACCGCCTCTGCTGACAAGATGCCGTCGGGGTTGGATACATAGTTCTCCTTATTATTTAAATAAGGTATAGGCAGGTTATCGGGAGTATAGACGGCAGCGGAGCATGTAGAAACGGACAAAGACGGAATGACGGGCAAAAGGGAAGCGGGCAAAGAAGGGAACAGCAGGAAGGCGACCAAGATCCACGAGCACAGGAACGACGGACTGTGGGCACTCCCTGTCCGCAGCCTTTCACGACCCACTATATTGAAAAACAGTCTCAACTCTTAACTATTAACTCTTAACTATTCACTCAAATCCGTAGCTTAATTCTTCACCACTTTCCTGTTTCCACGGATGTAAACGCCACGAGTGGCGGGCTCTTTCGCAAGATTGCGACCAGCGAGATCGTAAATCTGTTCATCGGCTTCGGGGTGATTGTCTGACAGCGCTTGTATGGATGTCTCTATGCCGTCCACGAACAGCTTCACTTGGGCTGCCCCCCCCTCGCGCGGAGCGAGGTAGGCGCGAAAGGACTGTATCGTTGTGTCGCCAATGCTCCGGTATAGAAAGGCTCCGTCAACAGTATTCTTGATGAAATAGCTTTCTGCGGGGACTGTGACCGTTCCATTGTAGTTGCCCACGAAATCATAGTTGTTGCCTTCGACAATGGCCGGAGCAGCTTTCACGGTGACGTCATCCACCAGGAGTTCACTACTGGCCTTGGTCGTCTTCACCAGCACAGGCGTGTTGGCTTGGATGGTCGGCGTGGCGGTACTATTGAAAAAGACGGTCGTGCTGTTGGCATCACCGGCATCACTATAAGCATAGACCACGGCTTCTTCGCCAAACAGCTGTTTCACCTGTTCCTCCGTGAGGTCGAAGGGCAAGGCGATGCTATTCAGTCCCTCGGTGCTCTGACGGGTGAGGGTGACGAAGGCGTGCTCTATGTCGGCTTCAGGAGCAAAGGGTGCATTCTCGTTGAGGGTGAGGACGGTACCGATGCGCCGGAGGCTAAAGTTGTCGAAAATGGTCCAGTCTTTGGTGACGAGCGTGCTCTTCTTGACGCCAATGGTCAGCGTGCCCTCTTCACCGACTTTCACGCGGAGACTGACAGGATAAAGATCTGCAGCGAAGTAGGCTGCCGCCTGCTCCATCGTGTTAGGGATGTAGCCGTGTACTGTGCTAACGCCAACGGGCCCCTTCTTGCCGGCTTCATCGAAGATGGAGGCAAAGGGAGTCGCGACATTGTCTATGGCAGATGTAGCATACAAGCTGGCATTGATGGCCTCTGTACCATTGGTGTGCAGCGTGGCGGCATTGGCATATTCTCCGTCACGATAGAAACCCTGACAGCTGAGCTCATAGACGCCAGGAGTCAATCCCGTGACGGTCTGGTGGAAATCGAAGTTGGCATTGAACTTTTCCACCTCGTTGTAATCGGCGGTCATGGATGTGCCAGTCCATCCAGCTGTCGTATTGCCCTCGAAGGAGGGATTGACGATATAAGTAGGAATGGTAGCCGGCATCTCATCGACGTTCTCCACACGGATGCTACCGCCTTCAACACTGACGCGCACCGTCTGAGCGGCAGCGAGGCTGATGGCTTTCGTGTACTTGGTGCCGCCTGCGATGATGGTGACAGTGACTTCGGTTGCAGTAGCAGCTGCGAGGTAAGCAGCCTCATCATCACCGGCATCCTGCTTGGCCGTGATGCCGCCACCGGTAACAAACACCTTCAGCGCCTGTGCTGCACTGTTGTTTTCTGCCACGCCGAAGGTGGCTGTCGAGCGGCTGTCGGCAATGGTCGTCTCTGCAGCGAAGACTGGCGCTCCGTCGGGACAGCTGATGCCCGTGAGCGTAGCCTGAGCAGTGTTGCCGGCGAAGTGCGCCAACAACAGATAATGGGTACCATCGGGGTCGGCAGCTATGACTCCGTTCCATCCTTGTGGCACTGCATCGGTGAGCACCTGCAAAAGGCCCTCCATAGCAGCGGTATTCTCGGCACTGATATTGCTGTAATAGGTGATGTTGCGGCGATCTACGACGCTGCCTTTGCTAAAGGACCGACTGTTCGTGGAATATGAGGGATAGAGTTTCGCGGTCATGATGCTGTTATTGGCAGCGCGGTCGCCAAAGGCCATCGCCTTGTCGCTACGCGAGACGAAGCCCACAGCATTGTCGATATTCATCCAGTTGGTCTGGGCACGCAGCAGGGTGGCACCGTCACTTTGGCGATGGGTGTCGTTGTAGTAGAGTGTTCGCTTGGTTTTGGTCAGCTCATCCACCGAGATAGCCATCAGACCGCCATACTCACCCGTGATCGTTCCCGACGCGAGACCTTGCACATAGTCAACGTAGATGACGGCATTGCCGGGTGTGGAGTAGATGGCGAAGCGGTTGTCCAAGCTGGCGCCGTTAGTCTTCAGTTCACCGTTCATGGTCCAGGCATCGCCTTGCAGCTGGTAGATGCCGCTGACGACGGGCGTTGCATCAGTGCTCTTGCCGCTTACCGTGTACCATCCGAGGAAGTTACCTGTATTATTGGCGCGGAAGGGCACGATAATCTTGTTCTTATCTACTGAGTTGGCAGCGATGTAGCCCGTATAGCTCTTCAGGCCCGAACTCCATGAGAAGGTGGTGAAACGGTCGGGCGTAAATGCGCGAACGACATTCTGGCAGCGCAGCACGCGAGCCTCGCTGTGAGCTGCGCGGAAGTCCTCCCACGTGGTGGGCGTCTGGTCAGCCGTGGAATTGGCCAAGTGCATCAGATAGGTCATCATGACGCGGTGGGCCTCCACGCCCATGCGACGAGCCTGCACATCGGGGCGCAACAGCCACGAACCGTCTGTGGTGGTCGTCTGACGTGCCTTGATATACTTGTAGGCGAGGTTCTCCAGAAGCAGAGCATTGGCATCGCGCTGGAAGGTAGCCTGTGTGGTGTAGCTGGTAATCTGGTCGTAGAGGAAGAGGCTCCAGTCATTGCCGTTGGGCATGGCCAACTCACCATCGGTCAGCGCCAACCAGTTGAGCACGCGGTCCATCACCTCCTGGTTGTTGTGCATCAGGGCGTTGGTGCGCCAGATCTCCGTGTTGCCCAGTCCTGTCTGGAAGAGCTTGAGTGCCAGTGCGGCCTCGCCCAGTTCCTGCATAACAACGTTCTGGTAGCTGGTGTGGAAGAGGTTATGATTCTGAAGTGTATAGTCGTCATAGAGATTCTGACCGGCATAGAGGTCAGCTACGGTCGTCTGGTTATGCCATGCGTCGAGGACACCGGTGTTGAGGGCATCGTTGGTGTGACTATAGCTGTTGACAGCAAACTGACGAAGACGTTCGAACCACTGTGGTGCGAGCGCATCGTTGGGGAAGAGGCCCAAGGCAGCCGCCAGAACATCTGCTTCCCATCCGTTCTCCTCCGCTTTGGTGTCGCCGGCATAGCCTGTGGGAATCGTGCGGTTGAGCTCGTAGTTGCACTCCGCTTTCAGGAGAGCATAGATGTAGCCGCGCTGCGCCTCACTGAGGGAACTCCACTGGAAGAAGGCGCTGTAAGCCACAGACATGGCCCAGAGAGAGCTTTCCCAGACATGGTCGCTGCCCGAGGTGCTGCCCCAGTAGTCATTCCCGGAGCAGACTTTCAGTTTGTTTGCTTTATGGGTACTGTAAGCGAAGATGAGCGACTTGCGGGCTATCTCCTCGATGCGGGCCCAAGTCACGCCGGCAGGCAGGCTGACGCCAGCCGGCTTCGCATATTTGACGAGGAAGGCACAGATCATCGAGAGGTCGGCATTGGTGCGCACACCAGCCTCATTGCTGGCCATTGTGCTCTCACCGCGGAAGCAGCCGCAAGCCTCGTTGATGCTGTTGGGAGCCTGGCACTCCTGAAAGTCGTTGACGAGATAGGTACTGAAGTTAGCCAGCATCTGCAACAGGTCGTTCATCATGGTCGCTTCGCTAACGAAGTCTGACGTAATGACGCCCTCGGTAGGTGATCCCAGGTCCTGCTCGGTGGGCTCCACAGGCTCCTCATAAGTATCGGCTGTGCGGACCAGTGTCACTTGGTCGAGCATGACGCATGAGCCGCCGCTCACCCACGAAATGTCAAAACCGATGGAAAGCGTTGTGGCAGCCTTCACGCCGAACTCCAGTGTACTGGTGGTCCAGGCTTTGGTGGTGAAGAAACCGGTGCTGCCTTGGTCGAAAGAGATGGCCTGCGCATCATCGCCGGCCACTATCGTCAGGGTCGAGGTGGCGCTGTTGGCATAGCCCGTTCGTTGGCGAACGCTCATCTGATAGACGCCTTCTTCGAGGGTTACGCTTTGGCGCACAGATGTGGTGCCTCCGCTCCAGCCCTGACGGAGATAGTAGGCATAGCCGCCGTCGGGAATCGTCGTGATTATGCCGAAGTTGTTGTCGGCATAGCAGTCCTTGCTCACGAGCAGTTCTGTCACAGCCGTACCCGATACCGTCCACCCCGTGGGATTCGTAAGCGTCCATCCGCGCAAACCGTCATTGGGGTTAGTTACTTGGCTCAGACCGCTGGTGGCATCCTGCTCAAACGAGGGATTCGCAAGCAGCGACGTGACGTCGGTCTGCGCTTGTGTAGTGATGCCCATGCCCATCAAGGCCATCATTAAAAAGCTTTTCAGATGTCTCATATCATTGATCTGTTTGTATTCTGCATTTTTCGGCCTCAAAGATACACATTATTTATTATATAGGATGATAGAAGTGAGAAAAAACAAAGTAAAAGCTGAAAAATGAGTCCCAAAAGCAAAACTTTCAACGCTAAACTTTCATCTTTCAACAATTTTATCTACCTTTGCGCCCGCTTTCGGAGCACATCCCTGTCGCGAGGCAGCCCGTGTGATGGCGAATGAAGCAAAAATTCATTTAGAGTAACACAAAAAAAATCAAACAAATGAAAACAATCGAAATCAAAGGCACAGCACGTGTCGCCGGCGGCAAGAAGGCTGCCAAGGAACTGCGCAAGCAGGGTCTCGTTCCCTGCAACCTCTATGGTGAACTCAAGGACGAGAAGGGTCTGCCCAAGGCCGTTTCCTTCAGCGTCACAGAGGCAGAGCTCCGCAAGCTCATCTACACACCCGACATCTACACTGTCAACCTCGACATCGACGGCCAGAAGTGCATCGCCATCCTCAAGGAGGCTCAGTTCCACCCCGTGAAGGACAACGTCCTGCACGTTGACTTCTATCAGATCACCGATGAGAAGCCCATCGTCATGGAAGTGCCCATCAAGCTGAACGGTCTGGCTGAAGGCGTGAAGGCCGGTGGTAAACTGGCTGCCAGCGTCCGCAAGCTCAAGGTGAAGGCTGTGCACACTGCCATCCCCGAGCGTCTGGACATCGACGTCACCAACCTGCAGCTCGGCAAGACCATCAAGGCCGGTGAACTCAGCTTCGAGGGTCTTGAGCTCGTCACTCCTCCCAGCGTCGTCGTTTGCCAGGTCAAGATGACCCGTAACGCACGCAGCGCTGCTGCCGCTGAAGAGACTCAGGCATAATTGGACTCTCCCCCCGCCCTCCCTAGGGAGGGGGCAGATACCTTCAAGAAAAGATATGAAGACGCAAGGAACACACCATGGACTTTGCGTCTTCATCATATATAACTCTTCGCTCGGCGCTTGCGACGCTTAGCTCTGCGAAGAACTCTCAACTCTCAACTATAAACTCTCAACTCCTGACCTCCCCCATGCTCTCCTTCCTTAAAAAACTCTTTTCCAAGCATACTGCTCCCTCCCTAACAGAGAGGGCGGGGGGAGAGTCTGCAGAGGGAGAGTCTTTCCCTATGGAAAAATTTCTCATCGTGGGCCTCGGTAACATAGGCCCTGACTATGAAGGCACGCGCCATAATATCGGATTCCGCATGGTCAACGCCCTTGCAGCCTCCGTCAATGAAGACAAGGGCAGGCCGACCGTTTGGGAGGACAAACGCTATGGCTTCGTCACCCGCATCAGCGTGAAGGGCCGCCAACTCATCCTCCTGAAGCCCTCCACCTTCATGAACCTCAGCGGCAATGCCGTGCGCTACTGGATGCAGCAGGAGAAAATCGACCTTCCCCACCTGCTCGTGTGCGTTGATGACCTTGCCCTTCCCTTCGGCCAGCTGCGCATGAAGCCCGGCGGCAGCGATGCCGGCCACAACGGATTGAAGCACATCGCACAGACCCTCGGCACCCAGCAGTACGCCCGCCTGCGTTTCGGCATCGGAAACGACTTTTACAAAGGGCAACAGGTGGACTACGTCCTCAGCCCCTTCCCGCCTGAGGAAGAAGCCCTCATCCCCGAGTGCACGAAGGAAACCTCTGCTGCCATCAAGACCTTCTGCCTCGCTGGCATCCAGATGGCCATGAATCAGCTGAATAAAAGAAATAAACAGACTCTCCCCCCGCCCTCTCTATAAGGAAGGAAGTAGTTACTTTCCGCATCTTGAATTCTTTCATTGTTCTTTGATAAGGTCTTCATCATGAAATCAACTAGTCAATCTGCCCGTCTCGACAAGTGGCTCTGGGCTGCCCGCATCTTCAAGACGCGGACGCTGGCGGCAGCAGCCTGCAAGCGTGGACAGGTGAGCGTCAGCGGAGCACAGATGAAGCCCTCTCGCATGGTGAAGGTCGGCGACATCATCGATGTGCGCAAGCCGCCCATCACCTACAGTTTCCGCATCCTGCAAGCCATCGAGCACCGCGTGGGAGCCAAGCTCATTCCCGAGATTCTGGAGAATGTCACAGCCCCCGAGCAGTACGAGCTGCTGGAAATGAACCGCATCAGCGGCTTCGTGGGTCGCGCCCGCGGCACAGGACGTCCTACCAAGAAAGAGCGCCGCGCCCTCGATGACTTCGCTGACACGGCAGCTGACATCCCCGTCTTCTTCTCCGATTTCGACTTCGACCTCGATGATGATGACGATGATGCCGAATGACGCCCTACGGTCTTGTGCGCTTAAGACCTAGGTCTTCAGGCCGTAAGACCTGCATCTTCAGGCGATAAGATCTAGGTCTTCCAAACGTAAGTGTTTTCCGCATCGAAGCTGCGCTCCTTATAGGCTAACAGAAAATTTTTTATGGTAAGGCGAACAGCCTACATGCACTCAGCATCTAAACAAATGATTACCTGCTGATTATCCACCGACTTAGCCTACACTCAGGGTACACTTAGGGTACATCGTCGTGCACCTTCAGTGTACCCTGAGTGTACCCTAAAAGCAGCCTTTTGGGGATTCAAATTGTTGATGCACAATCTAATACATCGTTAGTGTATGTAGGCAGGTGCATACCTCATAAAAAATTTTCGTGCGGTGTGCGGACTATTCGCGTTAAAAAATATTTATTTTGACAACGTTAGCCTGCTGACGAGGACAAGTCAGCAGGCTAACCGAATGATGTTAAAAGGCTGAAAGGATTTTCTCTAATCCTAAATCTCTAATCTTTAATCCTAATTATTCTCACTTCACCATCACCTTCCTTGTCTTTCCATCCTTTGTGCGGACGATGTTCAGGCCCTTCTGCAATTGAGATTGCTTACGACCAGAGACATCGTAAATGGCTTCGATGGTGACAGCCTCAGGTTCTTCCTCAATAGACTCCACGGGAGTGAGATTTTCGCCCGTTGTGAAGGTTTGCTGTTCGCCGTAGAAGTTCTCGCCCTCGGAGGTCGTGACGAAAGCTACATAGCAGTAGGTAGTATTATAGTCCAAATCCTTCAAGTTGGCTTCCATCACAGTACCCTTTGCCGTCACTGTCATCGCATCGTCAGGAACTGAAAGCGACTTTGTAGGAGTTTTGTTCAATTCAGCTTTTGCATCTGCAGGCGCCTTCCAATAAGCGAAGCCCTGACTTGTAATCTTGTCCGTACCTGTGAGCGCATAGCCCTTTACCTGAGCATGGTTCCCTTCTACGGATTTCACGGCATACGTGTGTACCGTAGGCTCGAAATAGGAGGTGTTTGTTGGGTCAATACCCATCCAACTACCATAATAACGGTTGCCTGCTGCCGACTCGTAGTAAGGACGGAACCTCCAGAGGTAGCTGGTGTTCAGGTTGAAGAATGATGCGATAATGCGTCCACGTTAGCCTTATTGGATATTTTGCATGCAGTGCGTGGAATATGTCAGATTTTCTACTCACTGCGTGGAAAATGTCCAAGTCCGTATCATAAGATTTTCTACTCACTGCGTAGAAAAAGTCAGGATGGTTGCTATAAAATGATATAAAATGATAAATATTAGCCAATAGGAACCCCCTCCCATATTTATCAGTTAGCGACTGGGACAAGTTTTTCACTACCTGCTGACCATATTCAGCACGCTTTTCTTTCAACACATCATGCTGAATGCGCAAGCCCAATAGCCAGTTGCGCTTGATCAGCATTTCATTTACTTGTCGATATGCTTCTGCCTGTGCCTGTTCAATGATGGTACAAGCATCCTAAAACAGAGCACCTGTCAACTGCTCATTCAGCGCTATTTTATTCTCTATCTCTTTCATCGTATTGGGTTTGAACCTATTGATACTTTTGCAAATCAACTCTTGACGTTTTCCATACACTTTGTTTAGTCTCACCTTTTAAGCTCTCAAAGAGCCTTTTTCGGGTGATGACCCTGCAAAGATACACAATAATTTTATTACGCGCACAAAAAAGCGGATGAAATTCATCATCCGATGGAAACATCAGCTGAAATTTCAGCCCATGTTCCTTTCCTCATGCCAGCTCCATGTCTCCGAAGCATCGCAAGCGCCGAGCGAAGAATGAAATATTGAATTAGGGATGAAGGAGTAAAGATTAGCAATGCACACAGCAAGAAAGCGCCCGCTACAGAAGAGTCTGTGGCGGGCGCTATGGATGAAATAGACGGCGCTTTAGTCGTCAATATCTACGACTTGGAAGTTT
>Ga0310697_10005348_pt1 | contig 12432 bp, 14 predicted proteins | sample 172DNAGHGlowgp2_FD_203883 | JGI IMG/M metagenome (GOLD analysis project Ga0310697, IMG submission 203883) | Sheep rumen microbial communities from Palmerston North, Manawatu-Wanganui, New Zealand - 1728 DNA GHGlow gp2 (v2) (version 2) | ecosystem: Host-associated > Mammals > Digestive system >... | reverse complement strand
TTTATTGTTCTTTCAAATGAAGCCTGCTCATTTACCTGACTGCAGCCGAACAATACGATAAAGCCTATCTGTATAAAAAATAGTTTAAAATACATATTGATACTCATTTTAAATAAACGTATTTTTCTCAACAATATTATGCGCTCTCCTTGTTTTTCTTTCATACACCTCCCTTCCCCGTGCGGGTTTTGAATTATTTTAGGATAGTGAGCTGCCCTGGGGTGATAAGGTCGGCTGAATGAAAGAACAATTTCGACTAAATACTTTTTCCACACCAAGTACGTTATTTATAATGGTATATAAAACACTGAAACCATAGCGAACAAATGACTAAGGCTGACAACACTTCCGAATTTTTGAAAGACAGCATGGCGGCTGCCGTGATAAAACTGCTGGAGCAGTGGCCGCTCGACAAGATACAGGTGAAGCAGATTTGCGACGCCAGCGGCTATCACCGTGCATCGTGGTTCCGTGCTTTCCGCTCCAAGAGCGAGGCTGTAACCTATCACATGGTGCGTCTGTGGCAACTATATTGCGAACGGCACGGCTTGGAGGGGTACAACGACTGGGTTATCGACAACGCCGAGGCATGGTTCCAGTACAACTACGAGATACGCGACACCCTGCGGCTGCTATACCGTCGCGGGTTGATGAAAGAACTGGCCGACTCGTTCACCACCACGCTGCACGACCATCATATCGCCCACCCCGAACAAGTTTACCGCACTGCCATGTTCTCTTTCTCGCTCTACGGCATCCTACGCGAGTGGATTATCCGCGACTTCGACAAATCGCCCGACGAAATGGCACGCATAATCCGCGAGACCACCGCAAAAATGGCCTGATACTTTCATCCCAGTAAGTCGCATTTTTTCCGGTACTCTTTGTCAAATTAAAAAAAAACGTATTTTTGCAGATGAGAAACAATTTTTATAAAACACAATAAACATTTAAAACTCAACAGTTATGAAGAAAACAATTGCAATCATCGCCTGTGCAGCTGCAATGCTCCTCGCAGGCACAGCTAAGGCCCAGCTGGGCGTCAACATCGGTTATGCTCCCGTAACATATACCTCGAAGGTCACCGTCGGAAACACGACAAACACCACATCTACCGATTTGAACGGCTTTTTTGCAGGTTTTACCTACAACTATGGTTTTGCCAAGAATTTCGGTGTGGCTTTCGGACTGCAGGGACGCTTCAACTTCAAGAAACAGACCGGTAGCAACGACCTCATCGTGGTAAGCGCCAACGACAAGATTAAAACCACACAGATATTGCTCGACGTGCCTCTGCTGTTCAACTACAGCTTGCCCCTCGGCAGCAAAGCCAAACTGTCGGCTTTTGTCGGCCCGACTTTCAGCCTTGCTGTATATGGCAACACCCACGTAACCACAACCACCACCGTGCTTGGTACCTCCAGCACCTCGGAGAAAGATTACGACATGTACGGAGACGACAGCGAAAACAACCGTTTCGACATCGCTGCCGCTTTCGGACTTCAGTTCCAGTACGATGTGTTCCGTCTCTTCGGCGGCTACCGCTTCGGCTTAATGGACTTGAACTCCAACGACAACATTAAGACCAAAAGCGCTGGTTTCTTTGTAGGATTGGGATACACTTTTTAGCAGAATAAGTTTACCACTGTACAGCGCCACTCTTGTCTCCGTAATGGCAGACAGGGTGGAGCTTGTTTTTTTTTTGGGGGGGAAGTATAAAACAGTAAAACAATTCCTATCTATTTATTCAAGAAACGATGCAAAAATGCAACTTTTCTTGAATATATCCAAATATCTTTGCAAAATAAAAAATCAAATGTAGCCCCCCCCACAATCCCCGCGCAATAAAATCCGCATTGCGGCGTTTGTCTTCAGTGATTAACTTTTAATGGTTTAGAACATGAAGAAAATAAGGTTAGTATGCGCGGCGATGATTGCGATGGCTTTCAGTGCTTCGGCACAAGATACTGTAAACACTAAATTCTGTCATCAAGCCTTTGATTTTGACTCGCTTGAACTTTATAAAGGAGTTGCACGTAAAGTCGATAAGGAGAAATGTAAAGTAGGACTTATAGACACGACGGGGCGATGGATTGTTCCTCCCATTTACGACCATATGGGTTATGAGAGTGAAGGACTAAGACAAGTGGCAAAGGATTCGCTATGGGGATTCATTGACACCTTGGGTAATGTTGTTATTCCTCTCCAATTTGAAAGCGAAGGTTTCTTCAGTCAAGGGTTGGCATTGGCCCGTGTAAATGGGAAATGTGGATATATTGACAAGACGGGTACGTTTGTCATACAGCCCAAATACTATCATGGCTGGGAATTCAATAAAGATGGAATTGCCATTGTTTTCCTTCATGAGTATTCTGATGATGACCCGAATGAAAGATTTTGCATAGATAAATACGGCAATGAGTTTCATTGCGACAGATAATATAGCATACACAAACATCAACTCATTGCACACCCAAATCAATCCAAAAGAAGGAAGCACCGAAGGAGCTTAGCACCATCGCCGAAAGCGGCCCCAACCGCATGGCGTGGATTCACTGCATTGGGGCGATAGGGGCAGCGGGATGAAGATAAAACGAAGAGTCAGCCTATGGGCACGGTCAGCTTGAAAACGATGTTACGTCCCATGTTGAACACCCCCTGTCGGCCGGTGACTACGTTTATATCGGCATATTTCAGTCGGCTCAGGTGGTCCTGATAGCACACATCTGTGAGGTTGTCCACAATCAGAACCAGCTCAGCTACTTTCCTACCCTTGATCCACACATCCGTACCTGCCGAAAGTCCGAGCAGGAGGTATGATGGAGTGGCTGTTTCGGTGCCGTAGGCCGCATAATAACGGTCTTGTTCCAAGCACCAGTCCATGCGGGCGGCCACGTATGCGTTTTTGAAAGTCTTGCCGCTGTGGGTGAGCTCGTATTTCACATCTGTGGTTAGGCGCGGTGCGGGAGTCATGGGCAACCAGCGCATATCTTCGGTCTGATTGAGCAGTCGGGCATCGACATACGAAAACGACGCCCCTATGTGAAGGGCGTGGAAGGGATGTAAGTCGCCACCCACCTCGAATCCCATCAGCAAGGCCTCGCCCTGCGCGTAGGCGAAAGTCATAAGGTCGGGTTCGACCACGCTGTCGATACGGTGCAGATAAATGTAGTTGTCGATGTGGTTGGCAAAAGCCGAGGCATACAACTCAAAAAGATGGTTGGCATAATGTAGTCCGAAATCAGCTTGCAAACTGTATTCCGATTCAAAATTGTGGTTGCCTATCTCGTACCGCAGCGAGCCCTCGTGTTCGCCGTTGGAAGCCAGCTCGCTGATATTGGGGGTGCGGAACCCGCGGGCGATATTGAATTTCAAGTCAAGACCTTTGGCGACTTCGTAGGTGGCGCCCAGACTGCCCGTAATGCCGTTGAAATGCCTTGTAAAGTCCTCGAAACGCACGTCACCATCCTCAACAAGACCTTTGGCGTTGATATAGCGGTAGTCGAAACGTAGGCCACCGCTGATATTCCATCGGCACAAAGCCTTCGACGCTGTGGCATACGCTCCCGCATCGAAAAGCGAGTAGTCGGGAATAAGGAACTCCTCGCCCAGATTTATCGACTTCTGCCCCATTCCGTTAACGCCTGTCGAAAATTTCCATCCGGCTCTTTCTGCCGAGACATACCTGATATCGTAGTTGAGCGTGTTTAGACGCAAATAAAGGCCGTAATCGTCGGCGGACTCTTCGTACTCCTGTCGGCGGTTCTGCTGGTAAGCCGCTATGATTTTAAGATGTCCCGACGGGAGATTGACGAAACTCTCCGAAACCGCCTTGTAGTGATAAACCTGCTGATAGGACAACCCGTGGCGGTACGACAGAAGGTCGCCATTGGATATCAACTCTCCGGTAACGGTGTCGCGTTCGCCCTCCACGATGCTCGGTGTGAGGTTGTAATATCCGAATTTGAGGTTGGAGAAGCCCCATTTGCGCATCACTCCGGCCTTGAGCGAGAAAGCGCGTTCCCCGAACTGCGAATTGGGCACATAGCCGTCGTAACGGTTCATGTAGGCGTGGGCGTGTTTCTCGCTGTATCTCGCGTCCCAGATGAAGCCGTTGTGGTTTCCGCCCATGTTTAACGAGGCTCCTATCAAGCCGTTGTTTGTCTGGTATTCTGTGTTCAAGCCGCCTTTTATCTCCCCCATAGGTGGCGTCGGCATCCCTTTGAAAATCAGCACTCCGCCCATGGCGTCGGAGCCGTACATAAGGCTTGCCGGACCTTTGATGATTTCCACCGTGCCCACTTCGTTGGCGTCGATTTCAACGCCGTGCTCGTCGCCCCACTGCTGTCCCTCCTGTCGGACACCGTCGTTTACAACCACAATGCGGTTGTATCCCAAACCACGAATTACGGGTTTTGAAATGCCTCCCCCAGTGGTTATCTGCGCAACCCCGGGCTGCTTGGAAATCAAATTGATAAGGTTTGTGGACGACAACTGTTGCAAATCCCCATGTCTGAGTATTGTGATAGACATAGGTGTTTCCTTCACTTTCATATCCCCCAGAGCACCCGACACTTTCAACTCCTTCAATTCCAAGTGTTTGAAAAACATGTCGGTGGAATCTGGCTTGTTCTGTGCTTTCATCGACAACACAATTGCCAACGAAAAGCCAAATAAAACTAATCTTTTCATTTTATCTTGCTGTAAAAAATAATTAAACTGTAAATTAACGAATGTCTTGAATCTACAGCAAGAAAGGCGGGGCGCGGGACGAGAAAACGTCTTCGCTATCCGAAACGACATCGCTGTCTATCAGGGCGACCTCAATTTGTGTCTCCGGCCTGACGACGGCAACGGTCAACTGCGCAGGTTCCTCATATACAAGGTGTTGGAATTGGCACAGCAAACAGCAGTCCTCGTCCGAATCGGCGGAGCGTTGCTCGGCAGGAGTGTCGTTGTTATCCCAAAGGCAATGGTGTACATGGAGCGACGACATCAGCCACACCGGCAGATAGACTGCCAGAAGGAAAATTGCCGTTTTCGTCCCATATCGTTTCATATAAATTTATAACGTGGTTGCTGGATTTTTATTGTGCGGCGGATTACTTTCTTCCTCTAAGTATCGCAGAGCCTTTCAAGGCCATCCATGTGGCTTCCCACGAGGTCATAAAGAGTCCTTTTGTGGTGTCGATGAGTTCCACCTCCTCGTAGCCCATCTCTTTGAGCCGCAGCACAAAAGCCTGCATGTCGCCGTATTTGGCCTTTGAAAAGATGTCGTGGATGGCGAAAGTGCCGCCTTTCTTAAGCACACGCAGTGTTTCCAACAGGATGGACTGACGGTTGCGGCTGGGGATGTTGTGATACACGTAGTTGCTGCATACAGCATCGAAAGTTTCGTCGGCGAAGTCGAGTTTCAGGGCGTTGCCTTTTGCAAACGAGGTACGGTCGTCCACGCCTTCGGCTTTGGCGTTACGCTCGCAGAGCGGTTTGTTGTACGAGGCGTATTCCTTGCCCCAGCGGTCGATGCCGACCATCCGGGACTTGGGGTTGCGTTTGGCCACGGCGATGGTAAGCGCGCCACTGCCGCAGCCCACGTCGAGCCCACGGCCGCCTTCGGGCATTGTGATGTGTGCGGCCACACCGTCGATTATCTGGCGCGACATCTGCCGTTTGCCGTCGTAGGAGAAATTGCGGTACATCAGCAATGCCCAGAGTGTTGCCATAGTCCAAACGATGGCGAGGACAAAGAAAACGATTTTCAACCAGCTTGTCCCAACGACAATGGCAAGTGCCAGACACACGGCACCTGCCACTGCGAAACTCCATATCATGCCTTTCGGCATCCAGTTTTTGTAATTAAGTTTCATTGTCTATCACTCCTTCTGTTTCATCAGCCTAAGCGAATAGACGAACAGGAAAATTCCCAGCGCCACCATCACGGGATGGATAAGTAGCTGCACGGGGCTGAACTCCATCAGCAGCTCGCTGGCATGGAAGATGTTGAACAGCATCATAACACCGGCCAGCACGAGGTTGATAATGCGCATGGCCTTGCAACTGCGGAAGTTCATGCAGAGCAGTCCGCACATCGGGACGAAGAACGCCATCCCAATCATAAACAGCATCATACCAACAGGAGCCTCACCCGTTGCGTCGGGCATTGCGATGTTAACTCCCCAAAAAGCGGGAAGCATGTCGGCCAGCATGTGCATGGCAAAACCGACCATAATTATCACCCAAATAAGGGATACTTTCGAAATTCTTGATTCCATAACGATAATATTAATTAGTGATATAAATTTAAAAATCCTAAAACTCTTACAAAACACTGTAAAACAAAACGTTGGTCTAAATTGTGCTGAAAATGGACTTGTTTCTTCTATTTCTTTTGTCTTGAAACAAAAGAAAAGAAGCAAAAGAAAAATTCAAGGCTGTGAAAAAAAAACTAAAAAACGCCTGCGTTCCGCTAAAGTCGTCAAACTCGCACTCTTGTCGTAGTTCTCGGCATAAACCAAATTTCATTCCTAAATTCGTTTTTCAAACGTTTGTCGTTTCTATGCTCAAACACTGACGCCTTCTTAACGCTGCTCTCCGACGTTTTTCTTAACGTTTTTTTTTCAATGCCTTTGGGCTGCCGCACATGGGTTTAGAATCGTTTTTCTAAACCTAACGATTTTCGCAGAAAATCGAGTGCGCGGTGGGCCGAACAGTTACCCGGGAAGCGTGGGCCAATGCGCGCTGGATAGGGATGAAGAAAAGTCCAGTGGACTTTTCGATAGCCCGCAAGGGCGGAGAATTTGTTTTTATTCTCCGCTACGCTATCGAAACATTCACAGAATGTGTTTTTTTTCTCCGCTTCGCTATCGAAACTGCCACTGGCAGTTTCTTCATATTTCAAGAGAAAAAAGAAATACAAAGGGGAAACACAATCGTAAACCGAGTCCGTTTTTTTACCAAACATCATTTTTTTATGTTTTTACATACTTATTTCACGGCTGTGACGCAGAGCCAGTGGCGTTGGCCATCGTTACGCACGGCGATGTCGCGGAAACCGGCGGCGGTGAGGTGTTTTTGCAGTTCTTCGGGGGTGTAGGTGTGCATCCCTTCGATGAGTTTCTCCCATTTCTCGTTGGCGCCCGTTAGGCCGTCGTCCTCGTTGACGATGACAAACCTGCCTCCCGATTTCAGCACCCTCTTCACCTCGCCGAAACAACGTTCGATGTCGGGCCAGAAATAGACTGTCTCAAAGGCAGTTATGAGATTGAAACTTTCTCCTTCGAACGGCAGTTTCTCCACGCTGGCCTCCTGCACACGGCAGCGGCCCTCCCCTATTGCCTTGGCATTCACTTTCGTGGATTTGCTCACCGACACCGTCGAATAGTCGATACCATCCACTCTCCCTTTCGGGGCGCGCTGCAGCAGACGGGCGATGTTGGCCCCGCCTCCGCAACCGACGTCGAGAATCCGGTCGTCCTCGTTTATTTGCACCGACGACAACGCCCAGTTTGCCATAGCCGCGTGACTGCCACCGTTCATACCATTCACCATCATCCTGCCGAAGAATCCCTCCGGCTTGCGGGTGTTGCTAAAAATCTTGCCTAAAAGTCCCATATTATTATAAATTAATTATTATTTGACCACTTAATATTTTATCTGAGTAAAGGTCGCGTCTCTCCGAGACGCTGTTTTTAGTGGAGTTTGTTCTCACCCCACACTGCGTTCCTTGTGTGGGGTTATTAAAAGCACGTGTCTCCGACACGTTTTTAGCAAGGAATTTAATAATCATATATTTTTAATTCAATTTTCCTGCCCGTTTTTTCAAAATACGTTCCGCAAGACGCATTGCGAGTATGGCCACGGGAATGGTCACAACCAGCGCCACCACCAGCATGGGGATGTTGTCGATAACGGGTTTCATCAGCGCGTCGTAGCCGGCGGGCATCTCTTCCCTTGCGGCGGCGAGGGAGCCTTCGGTGTCGGTCCACCAGTGGGCGGTGTAGGCGAAAAACGAGAAGGCGAAAGGCACGAAACTCCAACGCACACCCTTCAGCGTGTCGTAACCCTTTGTCTTTCTGACGATTTCGGCCAAAGCCGTAAGCACCGCCATCCCAATAAGGAAAGCCACATCCGCCTCGCCCGCTATCAAAAACAGCACCACAAGAATGCCGTTGAGCACGGTGGCTGCGCCGAAACCACGTATTATAGTGCAGGTGTTGAGATAGACCGGCGCCATAAGCAACGGCAGCAACGCGCCGATATAGGCGTAGCACGCCGGATGGATGATGCCGCTTGTGGCACCCAAAATAAAGATTAAAAGATAAGCCACGGCCATCAGCAAGACCACGGCTACATTTCTGAAAGTCAATTTTTTATCCATATTGCAAAAGTTTTAAATTCATACTGCAAAATTACCCTCTTCCGAAGGTTGGCACAATCCCCAAAAATGATGATTTTTAGGATGAAAAGTCATAAAAACGTCTCTGTTAGGGACTTCGACTTCAAAAAACTCTTTGCCTTCGGGCAATAATCCACGCCTTTCGACGTTATTTATATATGTTCTTGTAACTGTAACAATACACAAGCAAATGAAAAAGCGTCTCTTTATAATTATTGCCCTTGTGCTGATGGTGTATGCCGCCAAATACGTCGGGTCCACCGCCACGGCCATACTGGGTGCCCTCGAACCGCTCACCGCAGTGCTTATCGGACTGTTTGTGTTCGGCGAGCCCTTCACCGTCTATCTTGCCGTAGGCATAGTGCTTATCCTTGCCGCAGTGGTGATTATTGCCATGGCACAACAGAAAAAACATACCGACAAAGTAACCGACATAAAAACCAAGACATGAACGACAAACCCACAGGAAAAGACTATGTCGGCAGCGACGAACTCTACGCTGAAGTGCAGCGCACCATGCGGCTCTGTGCCGAGATGAACAGCGGCTACCACACTGAGGCAGAGGTGCGTGACTGCCTGCGTGAGATTACGCGCAGCGAGGTGCCCGACACCGTGCGCGTCTTCACACCAATCAACATCAACTATGGCCCCGGCGTGCGCTTCGGCGACGACTGCTTCCTCAACTTCGGCTGCACGCTGCTCGCCCTCGGCGGCATCACCATCGAGGACGGCGTCTTCATCGGCCCCCATTGCGTGCTGGCCACGGAGTACCACCCCGAAGACCCCGCCACACGCCACTCGCTGCTCACCAAGCCCATCGTCGTGAAGCGCAACGCCTGGCTCGGCGCCAATGTCACCGTGCTGGCAGGCATCACCATCGGTGAGAATGCCATAGTCGCCGCCGGCAGCGTGGTGACCAAAGATGTGCCCGCTAATATGGTTGTGGCTGGAAGCCCAGCCAAGGTGATTCGCGAAATCAATCAAAAACCGCTCATATAAACTAACTATTCTATGACAATCAAAGAAATTGACGTCAAGAGTGTGATGACCAAGTCGAACCTGCCGGTCAGCGACTTCTCGGTCAATACGTATGTAGGATGCGCCCACGCCTGCAAGTACTGCTACGCCTCGTTTATGAAGCGTTTCACCAACCACCCCGAGCCGTGGGGCGACTTCGTGGACGTGAAGCTTTGGCCCGACATCAAGAACGCCAAGCGCTATGTCGGCAAGGAGGCTTTTCTCGGCTCGGTGACCGACTGCTACCAGCCCTGCGAGGCCAAATACAAGCGCACCCGCGCCCTGCTGGAACAGCTTCAAGGCAGCGGCATACGCATCAGCATCGCCACCAAGAGCGACCTCGTGCTGCGCGACCTCGACCTCATAAAGACATTCCCCGGCGCCCGCGTCAGCTGGAGCATCAACACACTCGACGAGGACTTCCGCCGCGAGATGGACCGCGGCGTGAGCATCGAGCGGCGTCTGGAAGCCATGCGCCAGTTCTACGAGGCCGGCATCGACACCACCTGCTTCATCTCGCCCATCTTCCCCGGCATCACCGACGTGGAGGCCATCATCGAACGCGCCAAGGGTCAGTGTAACCTCGTGTGGCTGGAGAATCTCAACCTGCGCGGCGACTACAAAGGGCGCATACTGCAGTGGGTGCATGAACACCATCCCAGGCTCGACACCCTCTACCACGACATCTACACCCGCAAAGACCGCACCTACTGGCACGAACTCAACGCCGACCTGAGCCACTTCTGCGCCGACCGCGGCCTGCGCTACGTACGCAACGACGACACCACCCACGCCCGCCACGGCGAGCCGCCGGTGGTGGTCAACTACTTCTACCACGAAGAGATAATCCCCTCGGCCCGCAAAGAGCAGCTGCGCCAAACCCGCATCTGTTGCTGAGCGTCCGGCCAAAGGAGCAGAACAACAATGTAATCCCTAAATCAAATGAAAAAGACCTTATTAGCGGCCATGCTGCTCGGCGCTGTGCTGACAGCGTGCCACCAGACGACAACAAACGAACAAAAAGAAACGACTATGACAAAATTGGAACTGACTCAAGAGTGGGACAAGGTGTTCCCGCTGAGCGAAAAAGTAAGCCACCGCAAGGTGACGTTCGAAACGCAGTACGGCCTGACGCTGGCCGCCGACCTCTATACGCCTGCCGACGGTGAAAAGTTAAAAGTTAAAAGTGAAAAGTTGCCGGCCATAGCCGTGAGCGGTCCCTTTGGCGCCGTCAAGGAGCAGAGCAGCGGCCTCTATGCGATGCGGATGGCCGAGCGCGGATTTGTGGCGCTGGCCTTCGACCCCTCCTATACTGGCGAGAGCAGCGGAGAACCCCGCCGCACCGCCTCGCCCGACATCAACACCGAGGACTTTATGGCTGCCGTCGACTACCTCTCCAAACTGGAGAATGTCGACCCCGAACGCATCGGCATCATCGGCATCTGCGGCTGGGGCGGCATCGCCCTCAACGCAGCCGCTGCCGACCCGCGCATCAAGGCCACCGTCGCCTCGACGATGTACGATATGAGCCGCATCAGCGGCAATGGCTACTACGACAGCGAGGACAAGGAGGAGTCGCGCCACGCTGCCCGTGAGGCAATGGGCAAACAGCGTTTGAGCGACCCCACGGCGATGGCCGGCGGAGTCGTTGACCCGCTGCCCGAGGACGCCCCGCAGTTCGTCAAAGACTATCACGCCTACTACAAGACCCCACGTGGCTACCACAAGCGTAGCGGCAACAGCAACGACGGCTGGCGCACCATCGGCACCCAAGCCTACGCCAATGCCCGCTTCCTCTACTACATTAACGAGATACGCTCAGCCGTCCTCGTGATGCATGGTGAGAAGGCCCATTCACGCTATTTTGGCGAAGCCGCCTACCACTATATGGTGGACGGAAAGGCAGAAGGCTACAACTTCATCGGCAAACCCAATCCTGTGCCAGACAACAAGCAGCTGCTCATCATCCCCGGCGCCACCCATTGCGACCTTTACGACGGTGGCGAGGAAAACTACATTCCCTGGGACACCATGGCGGATTTCTTCATAAAGAACCTATAATTGTCTAACAAAAACGGATGAGTTTGTCCCTATTATAGAGAGGTAAGAGAGGAAATCATTAAATATTAAACAGAATATGGATTATAAAGAGGAAGCGATAGAGTGCGTCAAGGGCAATGTCCTCCAGATGCACAGGGAAATATATGCCAAGTATAATGGGGATTTTGACAGAATCTATACCGAAGCGTACAATAACGCCTCCTATATGGGCAAGGTGATTGAACCCGGGAAGGAATATGAATTGAGTTATCTGGAGTGTTCGTGTCCAAAGGTTAAATGTGGAATGAGAAGTTGTCCGGAACAATGCGAATGTTCGCGACAGAGCATTTTATTTATTCTCTCGCAGCTTGAACCGGAGAGCCAATTTGATGTCCGAATTGAGAATACGATTCTTAGGGGGAGCGATCGTTGCACATTCAGGATAACGAGACGAAAAAACGCCTTATGACTAAGATACAAAACAGACCCAACCCCAAGGAGGCTTTCCCCAATCCCAATCTCCCACGTATCTGCCTCATCAAGAACGTGGTGAAAAATCCTCGTATCATCATTGGCGATTATACCTACTACGATGATGTGGATGGTGCCGACCAGTTTGAGAAGCATGTCACCCATTTCTACGACTTCATTGGCGACCGGCTGATTATCGGCAAGTTCTGTGCCATTGCCAAAGGGATTGAGTTTGTGATGAATGGTGCCAATCACCGCATGGACGGCGTGACCACCTATCCGTTCTATATCATGGGTGGCGACTGGGGCAGCGCCATCGCACCTGTGAAAGACGAATTGCCTCTGAAAGGCGACACCGTTGTGGGCAATGACGTTTGGATTGGCCAAAATGTAACCATCATGCCGGGCGTCCATATCGGCGACGGGGCCATCATCGGGGCCAACTCGGTAGTGGCATCCGACATTCCTTCCTATGCTATTGCTGTTGGCAACCCCTGCCGGGTGGTCAA
>Ga0310697_10005347_pt1 | contig 12433 bp, 7 predicted proteins | sample 172DNAGHGlowgp2_FD_203883 | JGI IMG/M metagenome (GOLD analysis project Ga0310697, IMG submission 203883) | Sheep rumen microbial communities from Palmerston North, Manawatu-Wanganui, New Zealand - 1728 DNA GHGlow gp2 (v2) (version 2) | ecosystem: Host-associated > Mammals > Digestive system >... | reverse complement strand
AGAAGAAACACGGCAAGCACGTGATTGATGCCGACCTGACCACGCAGTTGGTTAAAGAGACCTTCAGTTCAGTATGTGGCGACACTGTCGCAACAAACAAGACTGTCTACGTTGTCCCCGGTTTCATTGCTCGCGACCGTGACAGCCACGAGACGACCAATCTGGGTCGTGGCGGCTCTGACTACACGGCCTCTATCCTGGCCGCTGTGCTGAATGCTGAGGTGCTGGAGATATGGACGGATGTCGACGGCTTCATGACTGCTGACCCGAAGGTCATCCAGACAGCCTACACCATCAACGAGCTGTCATACATCGAGGCGATGGAGCTCTGCAACTTCGGTGCAAAGGTCATTTATCCCCCGACCATCTATCCCGTCTGTGTGAAAAATATCCCCATCAAGGTGAAGAACACCTTCAACCCTGAGCATCCGGGAACACTCATCAAGGCCAAGATTGAGAACGATCAGAAGCCCATCAAGGGCATCTCCTCGATCAAGGGCACTTCACTAATCACCGTAACAGGTCTGTCGATGGTGGGTGTGATCGGCGTGAACCGCCGCATCTTCACCACGCTGGCCGACGAGGGAATCTCGGTGTTTATGGTGTCGCAGGCTTCGTCGGAGAACTCCACCTCTATCGGTGTGCGCGATGAAGATGCCGAGGCAGCCGCAAAGGCTCTGAACAATGAGTTTGCCAAGGAGATTGAGACGGGCGCTATGTTCCCCATGCAGGTGGAAAGCGGACTGGCCACCATCGCCATCGTGGGTGAGAACATGAAGCAGACACCCGGTATCGCAGGCAAGCTGTTCGGCACATTGGGCCGCTCAGGCATCAGCGTGATTGCCTGTGCCCAGGGAGCCTCAGAGACCAACATCTCGTTTGTGGTCGACGGCAAATTCCTGCGCAAGTCGCTCAACGTGCTGCACGACTCGTTCTTCCTGTCAGAATATAAGGTATTGAACCTCTTCATCTGTGGCATCGGCACCGTGGGCGGCATGCTCCTGGAACAGATCCGCACCCAGCAGCAGGTGCTCATGCAGAAGAAGCGCCTGAAGCTGAACGTGGTAGGCATCTCGGATGTGAGCAACTTCGTACTCGACCGTGATGGCATCGACCTCGACAACTACGAGCAGCGCCTCCGTGCCGGTGAGCCTGCCAACACCGAGAAAATGCGTGATGAAATCGTGAAGATGAACATCTTCAACTCCGTCTTCGTCGACTGTACGGCCAGCCGCCAGATTGCCACCCTCTACCAGACGCTTCTGGAGCATAACATCTCTGTGGTGGCTGCTAACAAGATTGCGGCCTCTGGCGACTACGACAGCTACCTGAAGCTGAAACAGACGGCTCGCGACCGTGGCGTATGGTATCGCTACGAGACCAACGTGGGCGCCGGCCTACCCATCATCGGCACGATCAACGACCTGTGCAACTCAGGCGATAAGATCCTGAAGATTGAGGCCATCCTCTCCGGAACGCTCAACTTCATCTTCAACGAGATTGCCGCCGACGTACCCTTCAGCGAGACCGTACGCCGCGCAAAAGAGCAGCGCTACAGCGAACCCGACCCGCGCATCGACCTCTCCGGCACCGACGTCATCCGCAAGCTGGTCATCCTCACCCGTGAGGCTGGCTACAAGGTGGAGCAGGCCGATGTGGAGAAGCATCTCTTCGTGCCTGACAGCTATTTCGAGGGGTCGCTCGACGACTTCTGGAAGCGTCTGCCGGAGCTTGATGCAGACTTCGAGGCCCGCCGCAAGGTGCTGGAGGAAGAAGGCAAGCGCTGGCGTTTTGTGGCAACAATGGAGAATGGAAAGACCAGCGTTGCCCTGAAGGAAGTGCCGCAGGGTCATCCGTTCTACGGCTTGGAAGGCTCGAACAACATTGTGCTCCTCACCACCGAACGCTACAAGGAGTACCCCATGCTCATCCAAGGCTACGGAGCCGGTGCTGCCGTGACGGCTGCCGGCGTCTTCGCCAATATCATGTCAATCGCTAATATTTAAAATAGTGTGCCGGGCGATTTTTATCGCCCGGTTTCTGTTCTTTATGAAGCACATCATCATCCTCGGCGACGGCATGGCCGACCATGCCGTCGACCGTTTAGGAGGCAAGACACTCCTGCAATATGCCGACAAGCCCATGATGGACATGCTGGCTAAGAACGGACGTACAGGCCGACTGGTCACTGTGCCTGAAGGTTTTCCGCCGGGCAGTGAGGTGGCTAACACCGCCATCCTCGGTTATGACCTGAACAAGGTTTATGAGGGCCGAGGCCCTTTGGAGGCCGCCTCTATCGGCTATGACATGCAGCCTGATGACTTTGCCATCCGCTGCAATATCATTACACTGGAGAACGGTAAGATCATCACCCACAACGGTGGAAACCTGCAGACTGGAGATGCCCGTGTGCTCATAGACTATCTGAACGAGCAACTGGCCAAACCCATCAACGAAAAGGCCGGCTTTGAGCAAGTGAAGTTCATCTGTGGCATACAGTATCGCCACCTGCTCATCATCAAAGGCGGCAACAAGCACATTGTCTGCAATCCTCCCCACGACCATCCCAATGAGGAATGGAAGCCTCTGCTGGTCCAGCCGGAAGAAGGTCTGGCAGGCAGCGACAGCGTCGCAGAAAGAGTGGTCAGCGGTTCGGCCGCTGGCATCCACCGTCTCTCCCCCGCCGAGACCGCCTCGCTCATCAACGACCTCATCGTAAAATCGCAGGAACTGCTGGCCAGACACCCCTACAACATGGCAAAGGCTGCCAACGGTGAGCGTCAGGCCAACAGCATCTGGCCTTGGAGCGGTGGCTATCGTCCCTCGATGCAGACGCTGATGGATCAGTACCCACAAGTGAAGACCGGTGCGGTCATCTCTGCCGTAGACCTGATTCAGGGCATTGGCCGTTACGCAGGTCTTCGCATCATCAAGGTGCCCGGAGCAACAGGACTGGCTGACACCAACTATGAGGGAAAGGCCGAAGCAGCTATTGAGGCACTGAAACAGGACGACTTTGTGTTCGTTCATGTAGAGGCGACTGACGAGGCCGGTCACGACGGCGACCTCGACCTCAAGCTGAAGGCCATCAACTATCTCGACCAGCGCTTGATCAAGCCCATCTGCGAGGCCATCGAGAAGATGCAGGAACCTGTCTGCATCGCCGTACTCCCCGACCACCCTACCCCCGTCGAACTGCGTATTCACGTAAACGAGCCCGTGCCTTTCCTTATTTATTATAAAGGTATAGAGCCCGATGAAGTACAGTGTTACGACGAGATGTCATGCGTCTCAGGCGGGTACGGCCTGCTACGCCTCAACGAGTTCATGCAAGCTTTCATGAGCATCAGATAGCAGGAACGCAGAAACCATCATCAGTACGACATAATAAATAAAATCTCATGAAATACTACAGCACAAACGGAAAGGCTTCTCTTGCCAATCTGCACAAAGCCGTCGTAAAAGGACTGGCCGAAGACCGCGGACTCTACATGCCCGAACGTATTAACAAGATGGCGAAAGCCTTCTTCAACGATATGCCCACGCTGAAGTTCCAGGACATTGCCTACAACGTGGCTGAAGCCTTCTTTGGCGAAGATGTTGATCCAGACAGTCTTCAGGATCTTGTCTACGACACGCTGTCGTTCGACTGCCCCGTGAAGAAAGTGAAGGACAACATCTACTCACTGGAACTTTTCCATGGTCCTACGTTGGCGTTCAAAGATGTGGGTGCCAGATTCATGGCTCGCCTGCTTCAGTATTTCATCAAGCAGGAAGGACGGGGCGAGCTGGTCAACGTGCTCGTGGCCACCTCGGGCGACACGGGATCGGCCGTGGCCAACGGCTTCCTTGGCGTAGAGGGCATTCACGTCTACGTGCTCTATCCGAAAGGGAAAGTATCGCCCATCCAGGAATGCCAGTTTACGACCTTAGGCAAGAACATCACGGCCATCGAGGTTGACGGTGTGTTCGATGACTGCCAGGCGCTTGTGAAGAGCGCCTTCATGGACGAAGAACTGAACAAGCACATGAAGCTCACCTCGGCCAACTCTATCAACGTGGCCCGCTTCCTGCCGCAGGCATTCTACTACTTCAATGCCGTGGCACAACTGAAGGCCGCAGGCAAGGACAACATCGTCGTGTGTGTGCCCTCCGGCAACTTCGGCAACATCTGTGCTGCGCTGTTCGGCCATGCCATGGGACTGCCCGTGAAGCGTTTCATTGCAGCCAACAACGCCAACGACATCTTCTATAATTACCTGCAGACGGGCCGCTACGAGCCAAAGCCTTCGAAGCAGACACTGGCCAATGCCATGGACGTAGGCGACCCCAGCAACTTTGCCCGCATCATCAATCTCTATTCAGAAAACGGTCGTCTCACACCTGAAGAGACCCACCGCCGCATCACTTCCCTCATCAGCGGAGCCACTTACTCCGACGAACAGATTAAGGAAACGATGCGCCGCTGCTACCAAGAGACGGGCTACATACTCGACCCGCACGGAGCCTGTGGCTATCGCGCTTTAGAAGAGCAGCTGAAGCCCGGCGAGACGGGCATCTTCTGCGAGACGGCCCATCCGGCCAAGTTCAAGGAGAAGGTCGACGACATCCTGGGCATCGACGTAGAGATCCCTGAGCGTCTGCAGGCTTTCATGAAGGGCACGAAGCAAAGCGTCCCCATGACCAAGGAGTTCGCAGACTTCAAAGCGTTCCTCATGAACGAATAAGCCGACTGCTGATTCGCAATTGAGTCGAAGGCATACTCCTTTTTTGGCTATGAAAAAAGTGTGTGATTTCATTGCCCGTTGGATGGGTGCAATGGTGCTGGCAGTGGCAGCCTTGTCGCTATTTCTGCCAGCATCTTTTTCTTGGATTGCCACATGGGTCATCAATCCCATGCTGGGCGTGATCATGTTCGGCATGGGTCTGACGCTCTCACCAAACGACTTCAAGATTGTACTGAGCCGCCCCAAAGACATTCTGATTGGCTGTCTCACCCAGTTCACGGTGATGCCGTTGCTGGCATTCCTTCTGGCGTGGGCTTTCTCTCTGCCGAAGGAGCTGGCACTGGGTGTCATCCTCGTAGGCTGTTGTCCGGGCGGAACGGCTTCGAACGTGATTACCTATTTGGCAAAGGGCGACTTAGCCCTCTCTGTGGGTATGACGGCCACGTCAACCCTGCTGGCTCCCCTCCTGACACCGCTGCTGGTTTGGGGCATGGCCGGGACGATGGTCGACGTTGATACGCTGGGCATGTTGCAGAGTATTGTCTATGTGGTGATTGCCCCTATCGTCTGCGGACTGCTCTGCCAACGGTTCCTCCCCAAGACGACCCAAAGCATTGTCCCCTACCTCCCTGCCTTTTCTTCGGTTGTGATTGCCCTGGTCGTGGGCATCATTGTTTCTCACAATGCCGACCGCCTGCTGGTCGGAGGTCTGCTGGTTGTCCTCGTGGTAATGGCCCACAACCTGCTTGGACTCTTCATCGGTTATCTCGTCGGTCGCCTGTTGCGGCTGCCGAAGCCGAAATGCGTTGCCGTCAGCATAGAAGTGGGCATGCAGAACTCAGGCCTTGCATCGTCTCTGGCCGTCCTTCATTTTGCGGCTTATCCGCTGGCCACAATCCCCGGTGCCGTGTTCAGCGTTTGGCATAACATCAGCGGTGCTTTGGCTGCCAAACTATACGCTGACTAATTTGGCCTGAATTACAGGACAATTCAGGCCGAATTAAGCGACAATTCAGCATGAATTACAGGCTAATTCATGCTGAATTGCGAAAGGGGGTGAGAACACGTTGAAATAGCGTCGGTCTTACTTCCTGAATTTTACCGAACGAGTCTTTCCGCCTACCGTCCAACTGACGATATAGATGCCTTTGGGCTTTCCTTCCATCGACAGCTGTTCGTCAGCACGGAAGGTGGCAACAAGCCGTCCGTCAACTGTATAGACGCTGACAGGGAAAGACAACTGACAGGGTTCCTCGGCTCCAAAATGGAGCACTTGTGTCTGCGGATTGTATGCCAATGCATAGGCATCCGGCTCCACATTGTCGATGCCTACCAGCCCATCGGGCAACGAACCGTTGGGCACAAGATACCACAGACGATTCTGACTCTCACCGTTACGGCTGTCGCTCGTATAGCTCAAGATGGGTGTATTATCGGCCGAGCTGCCTCCTTGCAGGTTGGTCACATGCTGTGAATAGACATTCTCCAGATTGTAATATCCATCCGTGCCCTGCGGCACGAGATTCCACAACTGGCGCTGGTCATGCTCATCGGGTTCAGCCAGATTCAGTTGTGTACCGACATTCGTCGTGGGGCCGACGCTACCGGTGGTGGGGTCGTTCAACGCCTTCATGCTACTGCGGTTGACGATCAGGAAGCTGTCCCCAACCTTCACGACAATCCAGTCCTGAGCAGCCCTCGAGTTATTGTTAGTGTACTGCACAACACCTCCCGTACCGGCCTCAATGGCCTTCTGCGTCTTGACGTTCACCAAGTGATAATAACAGTTGTCCGGCTCGAATGGTGGCGTAGGCTCCAGCGGTTTACGGTCGTGGAATGCCTGAAGCAGATATTCGCACCGCTCAGGAATGAAGTTCCTCAGGTCGTCCACATACTGGTCATAGCTGCTATAGAGCACCATCTCGTGATACATCTTCGTATTGATGCCCCACTTCCTGTAGTTCAGTGCCTGCGACTGGCTGAGCACCTGCTGGAGACTGTCGATAGTTTGCAACATGTGGTTCACGAGCCCTGCCTCCAGCAGTTCCTTAAAACGCTGATAGACCGTCTGTTGGAACCACGGATCTTCCCACATGCGAATCACCCACTTTTTTGAGCCGTTATAGGCAATATCGACCATCAGCGACCTGACCGAACTGCTGAGCCCTTGCTCACTTTTCACACGCTGATCGTTATTATAGGCGATGTCGTAGTCCCACAATGGTCCCCAGAAAAGACGGTCGTCGCCCTGCTCTTTATAGAAATAGGTGCTGTAGAATCCATCGATATTGGCACTGACCTCGGTACAGATATACCAGTCGATGAGCGAAGCCGTATCGACATAGGCGCGGTAGCCTCTCTCAGCATCACTGAAACTGCTGGATGCCAAGGCTGTTTCAAACTTGCCGACGTGATTCTTGATATAGTTTGTCTGACTGACTTCTATCTCGTCTTCGTCTGGATAATGAATACGTACGGGAGCCCCATAGCCAGAGGTGACAAAACAATTGCCTGCACGGAAACCATCGACCTCGAGCAAATAGCCGCCCGTGATGTCGCTTGTCTCAGTTAGCGGATAGTCCTGTTCCGTGACGTTCACGCGGTGAGGGCGCACGTCGACCTGATCACTGATCTGGTAGGTTCCCTGATACTGATTGTTCAGGATGAGGTCAACAAACTTGGCGGCAGGATTAAACTTCAGGGAGGTAAATTCCCCCATGGCCGATGTCACCGCATTGCGCATCATCGTCTTATCACCGGCATTGGCCAACAGCGTCCATTTCTTCGTCTTGGCATAGCCCTTACCCAGAAACTTCTCCTTCGTCAGGAACTTGATCTTGTAGGGCTTCTTCGACAAGTTCCAGGTAGAGTTGCCCCGGCCACGGATGGAAACCGAATCGTAGCTGGTGACATACCCCGTCTCGTCGACATAGTGCAGCCGACAATACTCGTACACATCCTTACTATAAATACCGTTTCCGTCGAACGTCTCAATGTATATCGCCGGCAGATCCGTCTTGTTCGTGTACTGAGCCAAAACGTCCATTACACTCATAAGGAGCAGCAGAAACAGGCAGGTAATCGTCTTTCTCATTGATTTGCAGTAAATTACGTAAAAATATGACATGATGATTCAGTTGTCAAAAATACGGAAAACAACTGAAACTGCAAAGCAAATCAGGAAGTTTAACACTGTTTGATAGGCAAATTTGGTAATTCAGGCGAAAATGTGTACCTTTGCAGCATGCAAAGAAGCATGCATCTAATCTAAACAAGAGAAAAAACAATGAATAGACTTGTCTGGACATATCTCGTGGCAGTCCTGATGCTGACTGCCTGCGCAGGGGGACAAAGACAGCAGAAAGCTGACGACGAAGCAACCAGCGACAGCACGACGCTCACAACACGCTATGCCGAGGGTTTCAAGGTAAGACAAATCGCAAAAGGCATCCGACTGGTGGATATCAGCGACCCGCAACGCGACGAGGATACACACGATTACCATTTCGCATTAGTCAGTCGCGACGCTGATGCCGAGGGAGTGCCTGCCGACTATACGGTGATACGGGTACCCATCGAGCGATGCATCGTCATGACCTCCCTCCAGCTGTCAGGCTTCATCGCCCTCGATGCCCTCGACCGTGTGAGCGGCATCACGAGTACGAAGAGCCTGAAGAACGAGGAGGTGAAGCAATTAGTAAAAGACGGCAAGATTGTAAAAATCGGCATTGAGGGACAGTTCGACGCTGAGCTGATCATGGCTGCACGACCCGACATCATCTTTATTTCTCCCTTTAAGCGTGGCGGCTACGAGGCACTCACCGAAAGCGGCATCACGCTCGTGCCCCATCTGGGCTATAAGGAGACCTCCGCTCTCGGACAGGCCGAATGGGTGAGGTTTCTCGGCATGTTTCTCGGCATGGAGCAAGAGGCCAACGACTATTTCAACGGTGTAGAACAGCGATATAATGAGCTGAAGCAAAAGACCGCAGACATTCCCCATCGCCCCACGGTGATGAGCGGAGAGATGCATGGCGGACAGTGGTATGCTGTAGGGGGACGCAACTCGCTGGCACAGATGTTCCGCGACGCAGGAGCCGACTACATTCTGAAGGACAATGACGATACGGGCGGTGTGAACCTCGACTTTGAAGAGCACTACCAGAAAGCGGCAAAGGCCGACTACTGGCGCATTCTGAATGCCTACGACGGCGAGTTCTCTTACAAGGCTCTGCAAGAAAGCGACTCACGCTATGCCGACTTCCGGCCGTTCAAGGAGCACAAGGTCATCTACTGCAACATGAAACAGACGGCCTACTACGAGCAGGCTCCAATGCATCCCGACCAGTTACTCTCTGACTTCGTCTTTGCCTTCCATCCCGAACTGATGCCCCAAGACTATCAACCTGTGTTCTACCGACTGCTGAATGAATAATGTGACCAAACATGCTCTCCCTTGGAGGAATGTGGGGAGACTTTCAGTCATCCTCGTCATGATTGCCCTGCTGTTGCTGGTCAATCTGCTCATCGGCTCAGTAGCCATCGAGCCAGGCGAGGTACTCAGCTATCTCTTCAGCAGTGGCCAGTCGACAGACATGCTGACTGAAGACGAAATCATTCATTATAACATTCTCTGGAAATCGCGCCTGCCGCAGGCTGTCACAGCCTTGGTGGCAGGGGCAGGCCTGGCAGTCAGTGGCTTGCAGATGCAGACCGTATTCCGCAATCCGCTGGCCGGACCGTCGGTCTTAGGCATCTCGAACGGTGCCTCGCTGGGCGTGGCCTTCGTCGTGCTGCTGAGCGGTCAGCTGGGCGGCGTAGCCCTGAGCCGCTTAGGACTGCTTGGCGACGCAGCGCTGACGGTGGCCGCCGTGAGCGGAGCCCTGGCCGTCATGGCCCTCATTGCCTGGGTGAGCCAGAAGGTTCACGGCAACGTGACGCTGCTCATCATCGGCGTGATGATTGGCTATCTGGCAACAGCCATCATCGGTGTATTGAAGTTTTTTTCGGCCGAAGAGGACATCCGTGCCTATGTGGTGTGGGGGCTCGGCTCGTTTGCCCGCGTCTCCGGCGACCAGGTGTGGCTCTTCGCAGCTCTGATGGCCGTGTTGCTTCCGTTGTCGATGCTGCTGGTAAAACAGATGAACCTCATGCTGCTGGGCGACGGCTATGCGCGCAACTTAGGACTGAACGTCCGGCGTTCGCGTCTCTTGATCATTGCTTCATCGGGCACCTTAGTGGCCATCGTCACCGCCTATTGCGGCCCTGTGATGTTCATCGGTCTGGCCGTCCCCCATCTCTGCCGTGCCCTGTTGCGCACCAGCGACCATCGGCTGCTCATGCCGGGTACGATGCTCATGGGAGCAGCACTGGCACTCCTGTGCAATCTCATTGCCCGCATGCCGGGTTTCGAAGGGGCTTTGCCTGTCAACTCGGTGACGGCGCTCGTGGGTGCCCCAGTCGTGGCCAGTGTTCTGTTTAAGAAAAGGAGGGAGAACTATGAATAGAATTGAGAATTGAAAATTGAGAATTGAGAATTATGAATAGAATTGAGCCACAGGCATCTGTCGTGTTGGAGAATGTTGCCATCGGATACTCACAGAAACACGGTGTGAAGGTAGTAGCCAGTGGACTGAACGCCAGCATCATGCAAGGCGAACTGACCTGTCTGCTGGGTGCTAACGGCATTGGCAAGTCTACCCTACTCCGCACCCTCTCTGCCTTTCAGCCCATCCTCGACGGAGAGATCTTCATTCAAGACACCAAGCATCAGGAATCCCCCAAAGGTGACCTCTCATCACCTCTCCGCTCGACCTCTGGTCGCTCGCAAGACGAGAATTCTCAATTTCCTAAACTAAAGTCTCTCAACCCTCAACCCTCAACTCTCAACTCTCTCAAAGACTTCTCCGACCGCCGGTTGAGTCGCACCATTGGCGTAGTGCTCACAGAGAAGCCCGACATCAGGAACATGACCGTCCGCGAGATTGTAGGATTGGGGCGTTCGCCCTATACGGGTTTCTGGGGAACATTATCGGAAGAAGACTATAAAATTGTAGACGAAAGCCTCCATCAGGCAGGCATCGAAGCACTGAGCAGCCGATATGTCGACACCCTGAGCGACGGCGAACGGCAGAAGGTGATGATTGCCAAGGCCCTGGCACAACAGACGCCGATCATCTTCTTAGACGAGCCCACGGCCTTCCTCGATTTCCCTTCGAAGGTGGAAGTGATGCAGCAGCTGCGCCGTCTGGCTCGAACCATGCAGAAGACCATCTTCATGTCGACCCACGACCTGGAGCTGGCGCTGCAAGTGGCCGACCGCATCTGGCTGATGGAAAGGGAGAGACTGAACGTAGGTACGCCCCGCCAACTGGCCGACGACGGCACACTGAGCCGCTTTGTAGAGCGCAGCGGCATCGAGTTCGACCGTCAGTCGCTCTCGGTACGGGTGCTGAGCGAATAGATGCTCCCCTCGTCAGAAATCAGGAGAATAGTCAGTTCCCCGTTGGGAACCAACGGTTTGCAATAACGGTGACAATGGCTGATGATGACATCGGCCATCGTCTGTAACTGATGCGCTGGCACCATCGTCCACAGTTCACGGGCCAGCGTCATGGGCTCAAGGTCGACTACAATGCCAGCCTCATTGAGCATACTTTGAAGAAAAGGTTTGTCCATCACCACCTTCCGGCTATGCGTATCCAGGTTTCCTGCGGCCAGCTTCACGGCCTTGCCCAGCATCACGCCGAGGGTGACTTTCCCAATGCCCAACTCGGCTGCCATCGTCAGCGTCTCACCGATGTAATTGCCATATTCCACGAACACCTGCCGGGGCAAGTCCGGATAGAGTGCCCTGACGAAACGCTCACTCTTGCCCCCGCTGTTGATGACCACCCGGTCCGCCCCACTGGCCACAGCTACCTGCATGCATTTGCGGATAGAGTCGATGAACGCCTCTTCGCTGAAAGGTTTCACAATGCCGCTCACACCAATGATGGAAATGCCGCCCTCAATACCCAAACGGGGATTGAACGTGCGACGGGCAATCTCGGAACCGTTTGGTACACTGATGGTAACGGTGAGGGGTGAGAGTTGAGGGTTGAGAGTTGAGAGTTGAGAGACTTTTGTTGAGAATTGGGAATTGAGAATTGAGAGGTTCGTCTTGATCATCTCACGCGGTCCTTTGTTGATGGCCGCCTCGCCAACAGGATAATCGAAGCCCGGCAGCGTGAAGCGCCCCACCCCTTCACCGCCAAGAATCTCAACAGAAAGGCTGTCGCCTGCACCATCAAGAATCTCAATAGAAGGGCTGTCAGATGCACACCTGACCATCGCCCTCACTTCAACGCCATTGGTCACATCGGGATCGTCGCCAGCCTCTTTCACGCAGTAGGCATAGTCCTCGCCATAGCCTACGGGCACCTTGATGGTCTCGCCATTGGGCAGCACCACAGGAACTTTCCCGGGCGTCTCATTCTTCAGCAGTCGCAATGCAGCCGCCACAGCCGCAGCCGTGGCACAGGTACCCGTGGTCAGTCCGCTATGCAGGTCGTAAAACTCCGGCAACAGCCGTTCCACGGCTCGTCTCAATCCGAAGGGACCGTTGACCTCTTCTATGAGGACAGGCTGTGGATCCGACGTATGGGGCGGATATGCCGGACGCTCCACCACAAACACTCTGACACCGGCCTGCCTCGCCGCCTCTA